>Ga0209507_1001075_pt1 | contig 23408 bp, 20 predicted proteins | sample AD_UKC028_MetaG_FD_184414 | JGI IMG/M metagenome (GOLD analysis project Ga0209507, IMG submission 184414) | Active sludge microbial communities of municipal wastewater-treating anaerobic digesters from USA - AD_UKC028_MetaG (SPAdes) (version 2) | ecosystem: Engineered > Bioreactor > Anaerobic >...
TCCAGCACGATGGATAAAGACGCCAGCAGATCGCCCAGAATATTCTGGACGGCCAGAGCCACGGCGATACCACCGATGCCCAGGCCCGCGATCAGTCCGGTAATATTCACTCCCAGATTATCCAGGATCAGGAGCAGAACAATAACCCACAGAACAAGGCGCGCCACAAAACCGAGCAAATGAATCGTTGTGGCGCTGGATGCATCCCGATCCATTTGTTTTTGAAGCGTCCGGCCAAGCGAAAAAGAGACGCCGGCGCTGGCCCAGAGTCCTCCCTGTAAAATTAAGATCAGAACGACTGCTTTCTGCCATACAGCCATAATGGACGGTTTCAGCGTAATCGCATAGGAAGCCATATAAGCGGAGGCAATAAGTAGAATTAACCATTTCGTTTGTTTGAGCATGCTGACCAAAAGGTCGTCGATCGGGGTCTCCGTCGTAGCTGCGAGTTTGGAAAGCCTGGAAATGGCCATGCGATGAATAATCTTCAAGACGGAAAACGCAACGATCATCATGCAGAGGGCAACGAGCCAGTTCTGCAACGTATTGCCCAAATAGACTTTTTCTAAAAAACCCATTCTTTCTCCTTTTCCGTATCGTGTTGATCAGTAATTTTTAATGGTGTGATTTTCCGGCTACGAAATCCATGAGAAACGATTTACTTCTCCGGAACAACTAAAACAGGCAAAAGCGCCGTATCAATAATATTCACGTCTTCGCTGTCAAACATGGCAGAATAAATTTTACTGCGGTGTTTGTGCCCGACAACGATCAAGTCAATCTGGTGTTCTTGAGCGTATTTGACAATTTCTTCCGCCGTCTCCCCCTTGGAGCTGGCATAAATGATGTCCAGATTCTCCCATAGAGATTCAGGCGCGGTTTCTTTCACTTTTAAGGCGACGGCGTCTTCCCGATCCGTCGGATGACGATACCCTGCCTGCGGATCATTGACATAAACAATATGAATCCGACTCTTGAACAGTTGCGCGAATTCCAGTGCGTAAACAAGGGATGTAATGTTTTTATCATCCAGATCAATCGCATATAATATATTTTGAAATTTGTTCATAATCCCTCCGAGTGATGCGCTGCAATTATATAGGATCAACTATTGATGTCAATCTTTTATGGACAGTATTTTGTGTTTCTACTTTTTGAAATGCGCAAGGATCCTGTTAATTTCGTGAAGGAGGCGAACTATTTCACGCTGCCCTCTCAAATGGTATTGCGCCCGACTGCCCTTGCTCCTACCCACGCGGACTGTGAAAATGTTTTTGTTTTGCAGGCGGAAAACATCCTCATCCGTTTCATCATCCCCGGTAAAAAATGCATTCGGAGAGCCCGTCTGAAGCATCAGCAGCGCGAGGGCAAAACCCTTGTCCGGTGCGCCTTCGGGAATCAGGTTTTCAATGCATTTGCCGCTGATGCGCCTGGGCTGCGGCACTAACTGTCTGACGGCATCAAGGATCAGAGCATGGGCCTCTTTGATATTACCGGCGTGGCGATAGTGCAGGGAGAGTGTCGCCCCCTTGTTTTCGATGACCACACGCCTTTGATAATCATCCGTCAGCAGGACGGCTAGTTGTTTCTGCCATTCTTTTACCGTACAGACAAACTCCTGCGTCCGGGATTCCCATCCCGGCAATCCTTCGGCGCCATGGTTGCCGATCAGAAAAGACGGCGCGAAAGCCAGATGTCTCAGGGCATCGAGGCGGGAACGGCCGGTGATAACAGCGACAAAGGCCTGTTCGTTCAGGACGGCGATTTCTTTTCGCACTGGATCAGGAATGCCGATGGCGCCAGGATCCGAAACGATGGGGACCAGTGTCCCGTCGAGATCAAAGGCAAATAAGGTTTCCCGGTCTATGAAATTATCCAGAGCGCTACACCCGTTTTTCTCGAAAAGATAGGTCGATGGTTGGTTCGAACTCATAGCTGCATGCCGATTCTGTTCGCCAATTTTCCACGCTGCCGGATCCGCGCAGCATCCAGAAGCATACGGGCCGCCCATCGGTAAACGTTGAAATCGCGAACCATCGATCGCATACTGCGCATCCGCGCCTGCTGTTCAAATGCGGGCATGGTCAGAGCCTGGTAAAGAGCATCGGCTGTCTGCTCAATATGATAGGGGTTCACAATCAGGGCTTCATATAATTCATGCGCGGCCCCGGTAAACCGGCTGAGCACTAGAACACCTTCCTCGTCGTCACGCGCCGCTACATATTCTTTGGCCACCAGGTTCATGCCGTCATGAAGACTCGTCACCATGCAGACATCGGCTGCGCGGTAATAGCGATTGACTTCCTCCGGTTCGTGATGCTCGATTTTAAGTTGAACCGGCAGATATCCCGAACTTGCGAACCGCAGGTTGATCTGCGACGCCAGGGCGCGAACGCGGGCATCAAACGCCTGGTATTCTTCCAGGACCGAACGTGACGGCGCGGCAATCTGGACAAAACAAAACCTTCCGATCATATCAGGATGGTTTTCCAGAAGGCACTCGACGGCCCGGAGACGTTCGAGAATTCCTTTAGTGTAATCCAGTCGATCAACACCCAGCCCGATCAGACAATGATCCTGAATATTCAGGGTGCTTCGGACATAAGCCCGGCAATCCGCGATGCACGGCTGACTCTCCTGCCAGGGAGGTGGCCACTGGATGGAAATCGGATAAGCTTCCACCAGGGTTAGATTTCCGCCGTGGGATATCGTTGACGATGCATGCTCAACCCGGGTTTCCAGATAACGGTCCACCGTCTCCAGAAAATTTTTGCAGTGAAAAGGCGTGTGGAAGCCGAGAATCGTGCTCCCCAGCATTCCCTGGAGCAGCTCTTCGCGCCAGGGACAGATGCCGAATGATTCCGGATTGGGCCAGGGAATGTGCCAGAAGGTAATAATGGTCGCCTTGGGCATGGCTTTGCGGAGCATCTCCGGGAGCAGGGCAAAATGATAGTCCTGCACAAGAACAACGGGATCATCTCTTTCCGCTTCCCTAATGACGGCGTCGGCAAAACGCTGATTGATCGCCACATACTGCTGCCAATCGCTGGTCCGAAAAATGGGACGCACATGGGCGATATGGCAAAGCGGCCATAAACCTTCATTGGCAAAACCGTAGTAATAACCCTTCTCCTCCTCCTGGGACAGCCAGATGCGCCTGAGTGTATAGTCCGGATGTTCCGGTGGCACACGAACATGATCTTTCTTATCCACAACATCATAATCGGCCGTGCCGCCGCCGTGAGCGATCCATATTCCCGAACAGGCCCTCATGACCGGTTCCACCGCTGTCACCAGTCCGCTGGCTGGACGATGAATTTCAATCCCATCCTTTCCTTTCATGTGAATGTAAGGTTCACGGTTGGAGACGACGAGAATCTGTTCTCCCGCCAATTGTTTATAGAGCAAGTCCCGGAGGGCGTCCGGATTCCAGGAAGACGTGACATCGTCGGCAATTCGCCTTTCTGAATCTATGGTGCGCAACAGGGCGCGTAGATCGCCTACGAGTGGCTGTAACTCGGAGTTGGAGGACTTGGCAAAAGGCTTGATCAAACCTTCCCCGCGTAAGAGAGCGCGGACGCCGGTCATCCATCCCCGCCAGCTCAGATGGGCGACCAGCACGGTAATCAGGGACGTAACCAGGCAAAGGATGGCAAACAGGATCAGGATATATTTGCGCGTTTCCGAGCTGCGGCGTTCGACATAACTCATATCGTGGACCAGAACAAGCGACCCGGTTGGCACACCATCGATGGAGACGGGGTTAACGGCCACGTGAACCAGTCCTTGAGGCAGTCGGACCAGTGCAGGCGATTCATGAAGAGGTGAATTCGGCAGAGAACATCCCACGTCCTTGGGAAATGTTGAGGTATGATAGAGCAGTTTGCCCTGCCCGTCACAATATCCCAGGGCATAGAGTCGCTCGTCCTGTGTGAGTCGGGCAATCAGGGAATTGATTTTTTTGCTGCTCCCCTGGACCAGAAGATCACCCAAAGGTTCCTGAAAAGTGCTGGTAATCAGCTTGGAGCGCATATCCAGGTCGCGGACAGACCAGCGCAGGGTCAGTTTATCCACCAGAGGCACTACGAGGAAGGCTAGGAGCGTCATGACCACAATGAGAGGAATAACAAAACGTAATGTCAGACGCAACGAACGGGAAGACTTTATTTTTTGGAAGCCCATAAACATCCCCCCTTTTAAAACGCGCTATCCCATCGCTTGCTGAGACGGATGGCGGAATTAATCAATCCCACCATACTGTAAGTCTGGACAAAATTCCCCCACGGGTCACCAGTGTGCGGATCGACGTGTTCGGCCAAAAGCCCATGGTGATTGCGTCGTGAAAGCAGGTTGGTAAAAAGATCGCGGGCCTCTTCTGCGCGGTTCATGGCAGTCAACGCATAAATATACCAGAAGGTACAGACCACAAAGGCATTTTCCGGAACGCCGAAATCATCGTTCTCAACATAGCGGTAAATATAATTCCCATGCCGAAGCTCCTTTTCAATGGCGGACACGGTTTGGACGAAACGCAGATCATCGGCGGGCAGAAAGCCTATATCGTGAAGCAGGAGGAGGCTGGCGTCGAGCGATTCTCCGTCAAACGAGGCGGCAAAAGCCTGTTTTTTTTCGCTCCAGGCGCGCCGGCAAATCGTGGCATGGATCTGATCGGCCTGGCCTCTCCAATAAGCGGCGCGATCCGCAAGCCCGATATAAAATGCGATTCTGGCCAGGCGATCACAGGCCGCCCAGCACATCACACTGGAAAAAGTATGAACGCGTATGATGCTTCTCGTTTCCCATGGTCCGGAATCCGGCTGATCATGAACGGCAATGGCCGCTTCACCCAGCGGCTCCAGTCGTGTGAAGAGAGCAACACCTCCACGGTGCGCGAGCCTACGGTCAAAGAAAACATGGGCTACAGCCAGGATGGCAGAACCGTAAACGTCATGCTGAATCTGCTCGCAGGCCTGATTCCCTGTCCGGACAGGACCCATTCCTCGGTAGCCGGGCAGGCTGATGACTTCACACTCATTTAATTTTGCCCTGCCGTCGATCCCATAAACAGGCTGGATACGACCATTTGGCGTTCCGGCAACCACATTGATCAGATAGTTTAAATACCGTTCCATGGTGTTCGTTGTACTGAGACGGTTTAAGGCATTCACAACAAAGTAAGAATCCCTCAACCAGCAATAACGATAATCCCAGTTGCGACCGGAATTGGGCGCTTCGGGAATGGATGTCGTCATGGCTGCGATGATGGCGCCCGTATCCTGGAAGGTGTTCAGTTTCAGAGTAATGGCCGCACGGATGACTTCTTCCTGCCACTCGAAGGGAATGGACAGGTCTCTGACCCAGGTACGCCAGCTGGCAATGGTTTCGTCCAGGAAACGGCGGGAAAGTTCGCCGATGGCATCCGGGATGGTTTCGTCCGGACCCAGAATAAGCGTGGCTGTGGTGTCGAGAAAAAAAGGGAGTTCCTGAAGCACTGCAGTCACCGATATATCAGTGGTCAGGCGAAGAACCCAGGATGGCGCAACATATCGGATATGATGGCTTCCATGGGTGACCGTACAACTCTGGCTGCCATATTCGCACAGGGGGCGTATGCGCACACAAATGCGCGGGTTGCCGCTCAGGCGGCGAATCTGACGGATCATCATCATGGGCATGAACATGCGGCCATATTGATGAAAGCGAGGCGCAAAATCCGTCACTTCGATGACGGCGCCGTGCTTGTCTTTCAGACGGGTAACCAGAACGGCTGTATTGGGCAGATAGAATTGCTCCGAGGATGTTTGATCCAAAAGGTCGATGGTGCAATAGCCGGCGCCTTCGCCGTCGGCATGTTCTCGAAGTAAAGAACAGAATACCGGATCACCGTCAAACCGGGGCAAACAACTCCAGACGATTTCGCCGCGTTCGTCAATCAGTGCGCCAATGCGGCAGTTGCCGATTAAACCAAGTTCAAGAGAATTTTTCATAAGACACCCTGTGCTAGTGGTCCGGCTGTTTTGATGATGCAAGCTCATTCCAGATCAGCGCCGCCGCTCCCAGAATGGCGCTTTCGCCTGGCTGCATTCCGGATGGCAGCACTTTCACCGTGCCCCGAAAAGCACGGAACAGAAAATCGTTCATATACTGCTCGGTCGGCTTTAAAAGGAGATCTCCGGCTGCGGCCAACCCTCCGGCCAGAAAGATCGCTTCCGGACTTAAGTGCGCAACGGCGTCGGCCAACTTCATGCCCAGAATCCGCGCAGTCCGATCGAAAGCTTCCAGGGCAAGAGCATCTCCCGCCGCAGCCAATTTGAAGATTTGTTGTGAAGTCATTTCCTGAACAGTCATCGTTCGGTGCGGACTGGGATTGTATCGCTTGGCAAGCAGCCACCGTGAAGTTCTTACGAGGCCTGTGGCTGAGACATAGGTTTCGAGGCATCCTCTTTTTCCGCATCCGCACTGACGTCCGTTCGGATCCACCGTGGTGTGACCGAGTTCCCCGGCAAAACCGCTGGCCCCGCACAACAGACGACCGTCCGTCACAATTCCGCTCCCCAGACCGGTGCCCAGGGTAATCACCATAAAATGCTTCATCCCACGGGCATTGCCGAAAAGCATTTCTCCGATGGCTGCGGCGTTCGCGTCATTGGCGAGAGAAACGGGAAGATCATAATACTTGCGTATCAAATGGACAAAATCGACGGTCTCACCCCAGTTCAGGTTGACGGCCTGCTCGATGGTTCCACGGCAGCCATGGGCATTAGGAGCACCGATCCCGATCCCGCACAAGTGATGGAGAGACGGCAACGCCGTCCGGAGTTCTTCGATTTGTTGAAAAAGGCGTTCAGCAAAGATTTCAGGAGAATCCTGGGCCTGAGTGGGCAGAGATGAGGCCTGGATCAGTCTTCCTGAGCGATCCACAAATCCCAAGGAGGTGTTCGTTCCACCGATATCGATACCAACAACCAGATCCCTGTCCTGCATCCATTCCTCCCCAAATTTATAGTTTCAAAAATGATGTTTACAGATGCCGGGCGGTAAGAACACTTTCAGCCCAACAGCGCTTACCGAATGAGCCCGTCTGTTATTATGCAGGAAACAAAGTGTATGTCAGATTGAGCCGGGGCCACAAAATTTTTGGACTGCAAATTCTTATGCTCTTGCTCAGAACGTGATTGCCTGTGGGAGAAGTATAGGAAAAGCGTTCCTGTATGTCAATGAACAATATGACACACAGGAAATGGAGTCAATCCCGAATACGTTTCTTAAGTTCCTTGATTAGGTTGTTCAGCAGATCGCTGGCGTCGGCAGCAATGGCAACGTCGGCCATCTTCATCATGGTGGCCTGAGGATTTTTATTGATTGCAACAATAAAATCCGCTTCACCCAAACCCGCCGTATGCTGAATCGCACCGCTGATACCGAAGGAAAAGAGAATCTTCGGCTTAATGTGTTTTCCCGCCTGTCCGACCAAAGCGTCGTGTTCAGCCCATCCGGCATAGACCACGGGACGGGTCGCGCCGACGTCACCGCCTAACAGTCTGGCCAGTTCATCCAGCTTTTTGAAATTCTTTTTATTACCCATGCCGCGTCCACCGCAGACAATCACTGTCGCGTTTTCTATCGTGTGTCCTTTTTGCGCTGCGCGTTCATATTCCACCACGCGAACTCTGGAAGCGGGCAGATTGACCGGCAACGGCAAGCGTTCCACAATGGCGGTGCGTTCATAATTATGCGGGATTTCCCTGAAGGTGCCGGGACGCACGGTAGCCATCTGCGGGCGGTGTTTTTCCGTAACGATTTCCGCCAGCATGTTGCCGCCGAAAGACGGCGCAATTTGCTTAAGCAGCCCTTCGGATGTAATGTCCAGACCAACACAATCGGCGGATAAGCCGGTCTTCAAACGTTTCGCCAGACGCGGCGCAAACTCGCGGCCGAAATCCGTCGCGCCGATCAATATAATGTCCGGGTCTCTTTCTCCCGCCAATCTTTCCATGAGCGCCAGATAATGCTCCGTGCTGTAGCTGGTCAGAGAGGGATGGTCAATGGCCAGAATGCGATCCGCACCGTGCGCCGTATACTCCATAATCCATTCTTCAATATCATGGCCGACCACGACGGCGCAAACTTCCGCGGCAATGACGCGCGCCAAATCCACCGCCTTGGAAATAAGCTGCAGCGTCACGCGATTTTGATAATAGTTGCGGTAATCGCCGAATACCCAAATGCTTTTTTGTTTTTTCTTCATCCGCCGCTCATTTTGCTAAGTCTGGTTTTTCGCCTCAATCGATTTTCCGATAACCGCGCTGATTCTTCGCTGGTATTTATCCAGAAATTCGCCGACAGCATTGGCCGCCGCTCCCGTGATCATCACATTTCCCTTTTGCGCTTTACGGATAAAGACGCGCCGCACCTTGGTGCGTGACCCTCGCGCTTCAAGGCTTGCAGCTGTTAGACCCAAAACCTCGGCATCCAGAACAGCAATGTCTCGCTCCATAAACGATTTGTTTAGCCCGGCGAAAGACGCGTAACGCGGCTCGTATCGTTCCATGGAAATTGTGACCAGCGCGGGACATTCCATTTCCAGCGTCTCACGGAAATGATCTACCAGGCGACGAACACGCAGCATGCGGCCGGAAATATCCAGGTTTTCCACATAAGCTGCCGCCGGCACGCTCAACTCTTCAGCCAGCTGCGGACCAACCTGGGCTGTTTCGCTGTCCGACGTGTAAGCGCCGCATAAGATCAGATCGCAGTCGGTGGATTCTTTCTTAATCGCTTCAGCCAGAACAAAAGATGTGGCGTACGTGTCGGAACCCTTCAACATCCGGTCGCAGATGAGGATGCCCCGGTCCGCTCCCATTGCCAGCGCCTCGCGTAAAACTTCTTCCGCTGCGGGTGGCCCCATGGTTATCACTGTTATCGACGCATCCTGTTTTTCCTTGATTTGCAGCGCCGCTTCCACCGCGCGCTTGCAGGCGGGATTCATCATACCCGCCGCCAGGTCGCGTCTGAGCGTGCCGGTTTTTTCATCCCACGGCAGTTCGGTGACCATCGGCACTTGTTTGATACACACTACAATATTCAGCATAGATACTCACATCATCGGTTGAGACAGTATCGCACGGGCGATGACCATGCGCTGGATTTCGCTCGTGCCTTCGTAAATTTCCGTAACCCTGGCGTCCCGGAAATACCGTTCCACATCATATTCCTTGCTGTAGCCGTAACCGCCGTGAATCTGGAGGGCAAGCCCCGTCACTTTAGACGCCACAGAGCTGCAATACAATTTCGCCATCGACGCCTCGCAGCCGAATGGCGCCCCCGCGTCCTTGATCTCACAGGCATGATACAAAAGCAGTCGCGCGGCCATGATTTCGGTGGCCATGTCTGCGATATAATTTTGAATCGTCTGCTGGGAGGCGATAGGTTTTTTAAATTGTTGCCTTTCCTTGGCGTATTTTACCGCCGCTTCCATCGCGCCCTGTGCGATGCCTAGAGCCTGCGCCGCGACGCCGATCCGGCCGTTATCCAGTGTCGCCAAGCCGATCTTCATGCCGTCGCCGAGTTGTCCCAGGAGGTTTTCTTCCGGCACAGGACAGTCTTCAAAAAACAGCGACGAGACGGGATTGGCGCGCATGCCGCAGAGGTCCTCCAGTTCGCCGCGCAAAAATCCCGGGAATTTACTCTCCACAATGAAGACACTGCTTTGTAGTTTGTTTACGGGTAACGACGTTAACGCAAAAATTAAAGCGACATCGCAGACCCCGCCGTTGGTGACGAATATTTTTGTGCCGTTTAAAATGTAATTCGTTCCGTTTTTAACAGCGGTGGTTTCCACACTGCCCGCGTCGGAGCCTGCGTTGGCTTCCGTCAGACTGAACGCGCCAATCACGTTTCCCGCGGCCAATTGCGGCAGATATTTTTCTTTTTGCCCGGTGTCGGCAAATTGCATGATCGGATAGACGGCTACGCCGTTATGGACAGTGACACACAGGCCCACCGCGGCGCAGACGCGGGAAATTTCTTCGACAACAATGGCGGAGCTTATGGAATCCAGCGCCGCGCCACCGTATTCCTTCGGAACTTGCAGGCCGAAATAATCGAGCGCCCTCATTTTGGCGATGACATTACGCGGAAAGATCCTCTGCTGGTCGATTTCGGCAGCGATGGGCGCCAGTTCCGTTTCGGCAAAATTACGCGCTGAATTGCGGATCAGTTTATGTTTCATACACGGGCTAAATTGCAATTTCTTTCTCCCATACGGGATGTCCTGTCGACACAGATCATCCATTGAAATTTACTTGCCGATCTTACTTCTCATTTCGGCCAGTTTGTCTTTATCAAGATAATACTTGCCGCCGCCGGTTTTGATGACCAGCCCGTCGGCAATCAGGACGCCCAGCGCTTTGGGCCGAAGATTGCCCGTCCCAACGCGAAAGAAATTTTTTCGTTCATCCTGAAGTTTAATCGCCTTACCCGAACTAAATGCCCTGGCTTCTTCCAGTTCAGCGATTATTTTAAAGCATACCCGCTGCAGGCCAAGGCCGGTCACATACATGGCAATCAGGACAAAGACAATAAAGGCGACAATCAGTAAAATTATTTGTACATAGATGGGCATATTAGTGAACTTTCCTTACTGTTCTGAAAGTTTTTTTATTCTTACACCAATCACCAGAACTTTGTCCAGCGCATCGTCTTTTTACCATGTCCTTCCAACAATGGAAGAAAAGCGTCAGCACCGAAGAACTCTTGGCATGTTTCAGGAAGTTATGATAATAAAGTATCACTTTTTCCCGATCGACTTTTTCAGGACTGCTTTCCAGTTGTGTTTTTATCTGAACGATGAAAAAAAGTCGATGACTTTATGATGTGGATATGAGAGAAAAAATGAACAACAAAAAAAATCGGGCTATCGGCGTTTTCGATTCCGGCATCGGCGGATTAACGGTTGTGCGCGCGCTCATGGAGCGTCTGCCTTTTGAAAGTATTATTTATTTCGGCGACACGGCGCGTGTGCCTTACGGCATTAAATCCATGGAAACGATCAACCGTTATGCCCTGCAGATTACGGAATTTTTGCTGAAGAAAGATGTCAAGCTTCTGATTGTCGCCTGCAACACAATGGCGGCAGTTGCCTATCAGGCCATCCGGGACCTCTCGCCCGTACCGGTGCTGGAGGTCATTGAAGCCAGCGCGAAAATTGCTGTTGCTGAAACGCGCAGCAAAGCCATCGGTGTAATCGGCACACCGGCCACCATCAACTCGAATGCTTATGCCCGCGCCATCCACCTGCTGGATCGAGACGCCAAAGTTTTTTCACAGGCTTGTCCCTTGTTTGTGCCGCATGTTGAAGAAGGCTGGTTCGATCATCCAGCCACAAGGCTTGTCGCAGAGGAATACTTAAAACCAGTTATGGCCGAACACATCGACACACTGGTTCTGGGCTGCACGCATTATCCGCTGCTCAAACCACTCTTTCAGGATATTGTCGGACCAGCGGTCCGACTGATTGATTCGGCGGAAGCCATGGCGGAAATTGCCGGCGACCTGATTAACCGGGAAAATCTGGGCAACGAGGGCCATCTGCCGCCGGATTACCTGTTTTGCGTTAGCGATGTCCCATATCGCTTTCAGACCATTGGCGAACGCTTTCTCGGACGGACACTTCCACGTGTCGAAATGGTACGACTCTAAAAGATGAGAAAAGAGCAAAAAATGAAAATCCTTCTTGCCGGTTATAACGTTGATTACAATCTACTTTGCGAACTCAAAGAAAAAAGTGTCTTTGGGCAGGACATCACACCGGAAACCATCTCCGCCGCCTACGCGCGGATCAGCCGCAGTCCCAAACCGGTTGATGTTCTCAGGCAGGACGCCCGCACTGAAGTGGAAAAAGCCCGTAAATCCAACCGCAACATTGTTTTTGAAATGGGCCACAGCTCGGTGGCCGAGCATGCCGTCTTCAATATCGATATCATTGGCGTGTCACGTCTGCTGGTGGAAGAAATTGAAAAGTTTCGTCTGTGTTCTTATACGGAGAAATCGCAACGCTATGTTCTGTTTGACAAGGACTTTGTTGTGCCCGAGGAAATTGAACAGGTGGGCTTGACGGATTTGTTTGTCTCCACCATCACCATGCAGAATGATTTTTATCATCGGCTGTATGGTGAACTCCGGCCTTACGTGTTTGAGCGGAACAAAGCGCTGGCCGAAAATCCCGCAAACAAGTCCATGCTGGAAGGCTGGGCCAAAGAAGACGCGCGTTACGCTATTGCACTGGCCACCGAAACGCAACTGGGCATGACGATCAACGCCCGCAATCTGGAGCTGATGCTCCGACGCCTCGCGGCCGTCGGGCTGGCGGAGGCGCGCCTTTACAGCGAGCAACTTTATGGCGCAACCAAAGACATCGCGCCGTCGCTTATCCGTTACACACAGGCAACGGACTACGAACGCCTGACCCGCCGGAACTTGCACGAGTTTTGCGAAGTGTACGCCGAGAAAAAGGAAAGCCGGTCACGGCAGGCCATCCGTCTGGTCTGGGCCATGCCCGACGCCGATACGCAGGCTGCCGCCGCGCTGCTCTTCGCGTCATCTGGTTTGAGTTACGACCATTGCTTCAACCAGGCTAGGCGCATGAGTCTTCGCGATGCAAAAGCCCTGTTTAAAACCATCTTTGAAAATATTCAGGCCTATGACGCGGTGCTGCGGGAGCTCGAAAATGCAGAAATGCAGTTTGAACTGATCATGAGCGCCAGCTGCTTTGCACAACTCAAGCGTCATCGTATGGCCACCATTTTAAGTCAGGACTATGACCCGTCCCTTGGCGTCACCGTGCCACCGGCCGTGCGGGCCATCGGACGACAAAAAGAATTTATGGCCATGATCAAAAAGACCAACAGCATCTATGCACTCATCAAAAAAAAGAATCCCCGGGCTGCAGCCTATGTCCTGACCAACGCACACCGGAAGAGAGTTTTAATGAAATTGAACGCTCGTGAGCTTTACCATTTAGCCCGTTTGCGAGCGGATCAGCACGCCCAATGGGATATCCGCAATCTATCGGAAAAGATGCTGAGACAGGCTCGCCAGACCATGCCCCTAACCCTGATGATGGCCTGCGGCAAAGATGGCTTTGCCGTGCTGCAGAAAAAATACTTCCCCCGAACATAATCTCTCTTCATTTGACGTGACAGCATGATCAGTAAAAGAAAACTTCCCATTGTCCTTCTGGCAACCACCGTCAGCTCCTTTACAACACCCTTTATGGGATCGTCGGTGAATGTGGCTCTGCCGATGATCGCCCGTGATTTTTCCATGAACGCTTTATCCCTGAGCTGGGTGGCTTCCTCCTTTCTTCTGGCTGCTGCCATCACTCTGGTGCCGCTGGGACGACTGGCCGACCTTTACGGACGAAAAATATTTTTTCTTTCCGGCTCGCTGATCTTTGCGCTGTCGTCGCTTTTGTGCATCTGGTCGGAAACGGAAAGTTTTCTTATTGCCATGCGCGTTGTTCAGGGCATCGGCGGCGCAATGATCTTCAGCACCGGCACGGCCATGTTGATTGCATCCTATCCTCTCGGCAAACGCGGCAAGATGCTTGGAATCAACATTGCCGCGGTCTATATCGGTCTGACGGTAGGGCCATTTATCGGCGGCTTACTCACCGAACACCTGGGATGGAAAACCATTTTTATTGTTAACGCCGCGCTGGGAGCAACGGCCGCTCTACTGGCCGCCTGTATGACAAAAGAAGAGCGTCCTGCCGCCGAAGGCGAGGGGTTTGATTTGGCCGGATCTTTTCTCTATGCGATTACCCTGTTTGCTTTGATGTATGGTTTTTCACAATTGCCTTCCTCAAGAGGGGGCGCCCTGATTGCCGCTGGTGTTATCTGTTTTTTCTTCTTTATTCGTCAGCAGTTGAAAAAGCCCTTTCCGCTTCTCAATATCCACTTATTTCTGGATAATCGGGTCTTTGCTTTTTCCAATTTGGCTGCGTTGATTAATTATTGCGCCACCTTCGCCATTACTTTTTTACTGAGTCTTTATTTGCAACATATTAAACTACTGACACCGTCGCAAACGGGCTTCGTGTTGGTGGTTGAACCGCTGTTGCAGGCGCTCTTCTCGCCCGCGGCCGGAAGACTGTCCGACCATTATGAACCGCGGATCATTTCTTCTATCGGCATGACCCTTACGATCATCGGCCTTTTGGGACTAATCTTTCTTGCCGCGGAGACGTCTCTTTATTACATCGTGCTTTGCCTGGCTTTGCTGGGCGTCGGTTTTGCGTTTTTTTCCTCTCCCAACGTCAATGCCGTCATGAGTTCGGTGGAAAGTAAATTCTATGGTATTGCCTCGGCGACACAGGCGACCATGAGGCTGGTAGGACAAATGTTGAGCATGGGCATTGCCATGCTGGTTTTTGCCTGGATGATCGGCAACCGGAGCATTACCCGCGAAAACGGTGCGCTTTTGATTGGAAGCGCAAAACTTATTTTCGGAATCCTGGCTGTGACCTGTGTGTTCGGCGTGTTCGCATCACTGGCACGCGGACGCGTCCATCAATAAATTCCCCCTGTCGTGGAGCAATCACGTATGAAAAATCATCTTATCAGTTTTGCCATCGGTTTGGCTGCGGGAATTTTCGGCGGTCTCATCGGCATCGGCGGCGGCATCATCATGGTCCCGCTGATGATCATTGTACTGAAGTTCAGCCGTCAGCAGGCGCACGGCACCAGCCTGGTGGGCCTGATTTTCACCGGACTTGGCGGGGCCTTCACCTATGGTCTGCAGGGAAACGTAAATTTACTGGCCGCCGCCGTGCTGGCCGGAACGGGTGTTTTCACGGCGTATGCCGGCGCGCATTTTGCCAGCGCCTTGCCGGATTGGAAATTAAAAAAAGCCTTCGGCGGTTTTCTGATTTTCTGTGCGGCAGTTATGATCATAAAACCTTTTCTTCATTCCGGCGGGACGACCCACTCTGTTTATTTTAACATTCTTGTTTTTCTAATAACCGGCGCAGCAACCGGTTTTCTTTCCGGCATGATGGGCGTGGGCGGCGGAGCCATCATGATCCCTGCAATGGTTCTGCTGGCGGGTTTTGGTCAGCACGTTGCGCAGGGAACATCGCTTCTCGTGATTGTGCCGGTCGGCATGGTCGGCGCCTTTGCGCATCATGAACTGGGAAATGTTGTAAAAGGCTGTCTGCCTGGACTTATTCCCGGAATTTTGCTGGGCGTATTTCTTGGAGGTCACCTTGCCGGCTTTATACCGGATACTCCTTTGCGTCTGGTTTTCATGGCCGCCATCATTTTCGTTGGCATCCGGTATATCCGTGCCTCAGCGCCGTCGATGTTTACCGGTATCATATCCTGAAAAAATTCGGTCTGGACACAATCAGATAATCACTCTTCGGTTTTACCTATTAAGCTTTTTCTGATAATGTACACTTATTCGTCCATGAATATGGTTTTGATTATTTCATGTTGATTATTTCATGTTGACATATAATCCTTGCTATATTAAAGTTCTTGCCAAAGAGCACTGATGTGAATGGCTATGGTTCGAAGATGTGATTTTCTTAAGCGGACAAATCGTTTTCGCCGGGGTTAACGTAAGAAATCAAATCTCTTAACATGCCTACGGCATCTCCTTCATATAAAAAGTATCGTAAGCGAAGCTGTACCAGATGTAATCAACCCTTCTATTTCTGATTGTAGGAGCGTGTGATTTTATGGACATGAAGCGTGCGTATTACGAGGATATTGAGCTTTTCAAAAGCGGAACCATTCTTTTCTGGACAATCGTTCTGATGGTCGCGCTCTTCACCCTCCCTTTCATATCAACCAATTACTATTTGTACCTCTTTAATTTGATCATGGTCCACGTTATTCTTGCCGTGGGCCTCAATATTCTAGTCGGGTCAACCGGGCAAATCTCCCTGGGACATGCGGGCTTCTTTGCCATCGGTGCATACGCAACCGTACTCCTCATGACCAAACTGGGGATTCCATTCTTTCCAGCCCTGATCATCGCTGCTTTTATCGCTGCGTTTTTCGGCTTCATACTCGGGCTTCCTGCCCTGCGGTTGGAAGGGCCGTATCTGACGATTGCCACACTGGCGTTCGGTTTGGCCATCATGCATATCATCGGCCATATGGAAGTGTTCGGGGGCCGCTCAGGCCTTCGAGCACCTGCTTTGAATATCGGAATCCCGCAATTGGGTTGGAATCTTACTCTCTCAACAGACGTCAGCAAGTATTATCTCATTCTCATCATCACGATTCTCATGGTCCTGGGGGCGATTAATCTTTTAAAAACAAAAGTGGGACGCGCTTTTGTCGCCATTCGGGACAGCGATATCGCTGCCGAAGTCATCGGCATCAATCTGACCATTTACAAAACCCTTTCTTTTGCGGTCAGTGCCTTTTATGCCGGGATTGCCGGCGGCCTTTTTGCCTTCGTTCTCGGTTTTTTCGATCCCATCACCTTCAATATGTTTCTGTCCATCTACTTTCTGGTCATGATTGTCGTGGGAGGGCTCGGCTCAATTATGGGCTCTGTCACGGGAGCAGCCTTTATCACGTACCTGATGTACGCGCTTTTCAAAAACGTTAAGGACGTTCCTTATGTGGGAGATTTCCTGGTAGCCATTTCTCAGCGCTGGCTATCCATTACGGGTATGGACAACTTGAGCGCCATTGCTCTAGGGCTGGTGATGATCGGTATCATGATTTTTGAACCCATGGGAATCTTCGGGGTCTGGATCCGGATGAAGAAATACTGGAAGGCCTGGCCTTTTTAAAAAACAAAGGGGGAGATATGCCTTTCGAACAGTTGTTAATTGAGGGATTAGCGATGGGTGCCTGTTACGGTCTTTTCGGTCTGGCGGTCGTCATTATCTACAAAACATCCGAGGTCATGAATTTTGCTGCAGGTGAAATGGCCATGTTTTCTACTTTCATTGTCTTTCACGTGCTGTCTTTTTATCATTATCCTTTTTGGGCCGCCTTGATGATCGCCCTTGTTTTCGCCGCGATCCTTGGTATTCTGGTCCAATATATTTTTCTGCGGCCCGCGAAAAATCCAACACTGTTAAGCCTGATCGTCATCACGCTGGGTGTTGAAATGCTCCTGATGGGGCTTGCCGCTTGGAAATGGGGAGCCGAACAGCAGGAATTCTCTCTGCCAATTTCTTACATGGTGACCTACGAACCGGTGAAAGGATTTGTTATTAGCCAGTGGGCGGTGGCCGTATTTATTATAGCCGCCGTTATCATGGCTTTTCTCTATTTTTTCTTCAACAAAACCAACTTGGGAACAGCCATGCGGGCGACGCAGCAAAATAAGCATGCCGCCAAAATCATGGGCATCAACACGGACCTCGTGTTCGCATTTTCCTGGGCGTTCAGTTCGGTCATCGGGCTTATTGCCGCTGTGCTATTAACGGCAAAGGCAATTCTAGATCCACAATTCATGATGGAACCGTTTCTGAAGGCGTTTGCTGCCGCGGTTTTGGGAGGACTGATGAGTATCCCCGGCGTACTGATCGGCGGCGCGATTATGGGACTCCTTGAAAATTTCTTCGGTTATGCCTGGCCGGTTTGGAAACCGATTACGGCTTTCGTCGTGATCGTTTTAGTTCTCTGTGTTCGTCCCAGCGGTCTGTTTGCGAAGCACTGGGTCAAGAAAGTGTAAGTCCGATGGGTAAAAACATGTCTCCTAAAATCGTTTCAAAAATAAGGTTGGTGGCAGCAATTCTTATCGCTGCAGGCATGGTGCTTGGTTTTTGCCTTCCCCAAAATGCCTTTTGCGGATCAGTCAATGATCGCGAGGAAAAAGCCGTCCTCAAAGCCGTCCGAACCTTTCTGGATGCGGAAATACGTCGGGATTATCCGGCGGTCTATGCCTGTTTTGCGCCTTCCTCTGTTTATGTCCGAACCCATACCTATAAACAATATGTGGCTGATGCGAAAGTGGCCCCGGATCGCGTCGTCGCTTATCAGATCGTTCGCGTGAGTTATATCCAGAATAACAACGACCCACAAACCATAACCACCGCCGACAAGATCGCCCAGGTGGAAGTGGAAATAACTTTTTTACAGGAAGGCACAAATCGGAAGTCTGTTGTCAACATCGGCTTAATTTTTTTAAAAGAAGGAGGGAATTGGTACAAAAGCTAGATGAACTGAATATATAGGCAAGGATGTCCATAAGGCATAGGCTATGAAGTGAATTTTTCCGCGTAATGGGCATTAAAAAAACGAACTCTTCAGCATCTCACAAAAAGTAAGGAGGAAGGGCTATGGATTTAAAAAGAGTTATGAGAGTAATGCTTGTTTCCATGTTTGCTGTTTTTCTGTTTGCCTGGGTAGCGCAGGCTGCAACCGAGCGCGGATTCGACGATAAAGAAATCCGCATCGCCGCGTGGGGGCCTCAGACGGGTCCGGCGGCGCCGTGGGGCGCCGTGGCGCGCGGCAGTAAGCTCCTGTTCGATATTGTAAACGAAGAAGGCGGCATCCACGGCCGCAAGATCAAATTCTTCGTCCGCGACGACCAGTACAATCCTTCCCAGACCGTCGCTGCCGTGAAAGAACTGATTGAACGGTACGGCATTTTCGCTTTTGTCGGTGGTGTGGGCACGGCCTGCTGCCAGTCCGTTTATAAGATACTCCTGGAAAATAAAATTATCTGGATTTCCCCCTGTTCCGGCGCAAGATCTTTCTGGGACCCCCACAACCCCTATCTGTGGAACATCTGGCCGACGTATGAAGATGACGCCAGCATCATGACCAAATTTGCCGTCGAAAAAAAGAAATTCAAGAAGATTGCCATGCTTTACAACAATGATGACTTCGGGCTGGATGCTCTGGATTCGGTCAAGTACCGTTTGAGCAAATACAAGCTGCAACTGGTGGCCGCGCTGCCGGTGGAACCCACCGAGCGCGACCTTTCCTCGCAGGTGGCCAAATTGAAAGCTTCCGGCGCTGAAGCAGTTATCGGTTTTTGTGCTCCAACCCAGGCAGCCATTGCTCTGAGAACCAGCGTGTCCCAGGATTTCAGACCGCAGTGGATTCACACCTACAATCTGTCGGATTATCCGCTGATGAACAAAATTACCGACGGTTTATGGTCTAAGGAAAGCGTTATTTCCAGCGCGTTCTTTATTCCGTCTTTCGCTGATCATCCGTTGATCAATAAGTATCGCAAGGCGCAGGAAAGGCTGGCACCCACGGAACGCTGGGGCATCTTCTACCAGGCGGGAATTGTCGTCGGGGAACCCCTGGTTGAGGCGATGAAAAGGGCCGGCAAAAACCTGAGTACGCAAGCCGTGAAGAAGGAACTGGACAGCCTGAAGAATTTCCAGGGCGTCGGTCCGAAAATCACATGGACGGCAACCAACCACAAAGCACCCAAGGCCGTCCAGATATGGCAGGCCGGACCCAAGGGAGAAAATATCGTTCTTCAGGATTGGACGGAAAACGAGATTAGCCGGCACTAATGCAGCGTCCCCCGTCTTGCGGGGGTGACTTTTCGCACCCCCGCAAGGCCTTTTTGCACAAACATGAGGAAGGCAATGGGCTATTTCGATATCGAACATTTGAGCATCAGTTTTGGCGGCTTAAAAGCCGTCAATGACATCAGTTTCAGCGTTGATAAAAACGAAATCTTCTCTATCATCGGCCCCAATGGATCGGGAAAGACAACCATCTTTAACCTGATCAGCGGAATTTACCATCCCAACGAAGGGTCCGTCAAATTGGAAGGAGAGAACCTGGTGGGTAAAACCCCCGACCGGATAGCTAAAAGAGGCGTTGCGCGAACCTTCCAGAACATTGAGCTTTTTGCTAATGCAACGGTGATGGACAACCTGATGCTGGGCCGTCACATTTTTATGAACACGGGTGTTTTCGGCGGCGCCTTCATGTGGGGCAAGCGGTCCCGGGCTGCCCGCGAGGAAATCGCGCACCGCGAAAAAGTCGAAAACATTATTGATTTTTTGGAGCTGCAATCCGTGCGCGACCAATTTGTCGGATCTCTCGCCTACGGCAAGCGCAAACTGGTGGAGGTCGGCCGGGCTCTGGCTCTGGAGCCCAAAATCATGCTGCTTGACGAACCATCTGCGGGTATGAATACGGAAGAAAAAGACGACCTCACGATCTGGATCAAGGATATCCGGGAAGATTACAACGTGACGATTCTGCTGATCGAACATGACATGAACATGATCATGGGCATTTCGGACCGTGTTTTTGCGATGAGTCAAGGACAGAAAATCGTTCTGGGCACACCCCAGGAAGTCCAGAAGCATCCCGAAGTCATTAAAGCCTACCTCGGAGAGGAGGGAGCGGCCTAATGCTGAAAGTAAAAAATATTGAGACCTGGTACGACCTGATCCGCGCGCTGCACGGCATTTCCTTTGAAATCAAGCAAGGCAATGTTGTGGCTCTCCTAGGATCTAACGGCGCCGGAAAAACAACGACGCTGAAAACCATCATGCGCCTGTTTTATGATTTAAAAGAAGAACAGCCGGAAAAAGGTACGATAGAATTCATGGGAGAACGTATCGACAGGAAGGATACCGCTGACATCGTGCGGATGGGCATCGGCTACGTTCCAGAAGGCCGGGAAGTGTTTCCCGAGCTCACCGTTATGGAAAACATCATGATGGGCGCCTATACCCGCAAAGACCGGAAAAACATCAAGAATGACCTGGAAAATGTTTATCATCACTTCCCTATTCTGCAACAACGCAGCAACCAGCAGGCGGGACTGATGAGCGGCGGCGAGCAGCAGATGCTGGCAATCGGCCGGGCGCTGATGAGCCGTCCCAAACTGTTGATGCTCGACGAGCCGTCACTGGGCCTCTCGCCGCTTCTGACCAAGGAAATTTTCAACATCATTAAAAATATCAATGAAAAAGACGGCATGACCATCTTACTGGTGGAACAGAACGTGAACATGGCGCTCAGGTATTCTCATTATGCCTACCTGTTGGAAAACGGCAGAATTGTCCGCGCTGATAAACCGGAAGTTCTTCGGGAGGATCCGGACATTAAGGAATTTTATTTGGGAATAGCCACGGAACAATCCGTCAAGGGCTACAAGCGTTACCGCAGAAAGGTTCGTTTCCGTTAGTCCGGGCGTCGTGCAGGGATTAACTGGATTCCGGATCGCGATTCGCTTGTCTGGAATGGCGAAAATAGCGAAATGGAAATTTGACAGCCAGCACGGGAATGAATCTAAACAATCAAGGAGAAATTATGACGGAGTCATTGGCAATCAAGACGTTACCCAAGGCACTTCTGAACATGGTGAAAAAGCAGCCCGACCGCATTGCCATGAGAAGAAAAGATTACGGGATCTGGCATGATATCACATGGAAAGAGTATTTCGAAAATGTCAGGCATGTGACTTTAGGTCTTCACGCCCTCGGCGTTAAGTACAAGGACCATGTCGCGATCATTGGAGAAAACCGGCCGGAATGGCTTTACTCAGCCCTGGGCATCGTCTGCGCCGGCGGCGCCTGGGTCGGCGTTTACACGACCAATCCGGCGGCGGAATGCGAGTACGTCGTGGGCCATTCCGACGCCGTTGTTTACATCTGCGAGGACGAAGAACAACTGGACAAAGCGCTGACTTTCCGTTCCAAGACGCCAATGCTGCGCAAGCTCATCGTCTGGGAAATGGAAGGCCTCAAGCATTTTGAGGACCCCATGCTCATGAGTTTTCAGCAACTGCTGGACCTGGGCAAAGAAGAAGGCCGTAAAAACCCAAACCTCTTCAAAGAGCTGACTGAGCTGGCACAACCGGAAGACATCGCGGGCATTATTTACACATCGGGGACAACCGGACCACCCAAAGGCGCTCTTCTCGCACATGAAGGCTATCTGTGGATCGCCCAATCCGCCAATCAGGTCACTCCTCTGACCAGTGAAGATGAAACGATCTCTTTCTTGCCACTCAACCACGTATATGAACAAATCTTTGACATCATGTACCACCTGGCCGTGGGACAAATCATCAACTTCACCGAAAACACCGACACCGTTATGGCGGATATGATGGAAATTTCGCCCACCATGTTCCATGCCGTCCCCCGCATTTGGGAAAAATATCACTCCGGCATCGTTTTGAAAATGGCGGATGCGACATGGCTCAAACGCACACTGTATCAGATCGCCGTGAAGATCGGGACGCGCTATAACAACATCGCGCTCGCCAAAAAGAAGGTGCCATTGGGGCTGGCGATGTCCTATACCATCGCTTATTTTGTTGTTTTCCGGAAGCTCAAAGAACGCCTGGGCTTTGACCGGGTTAAGGTGGGGGTTTCAGGTGCCGCCCCGATTTCGCACGAAATATTAAAATTTTTCCAGAGCATCGGGATTCCGATTCGTGAAGGATACGGGATGACGGAAACAACCGGCATCACGCACATGTCCAGTGAAGTGGATTTCAAAGTGGGAACTGTCGGTAAAGCCATACCGGGCACGCAGGTCAAAATCGCCGAAGACGGAGAGATTCTCGTCAAGCATCCGGGCATTTTCAAGGGATATTACAAGGATGAAGAGAACACGAAAGAAGCCTTGGTGGACGGTTGGATGCACACCGGCGACGTCGGCATGATTGACGAAGAAGGCTATCTCAAGCTGACCGACCGCAAGAAAGACCTGATCATCACGGCGGGCGGGAAGAACGTGGCTCCCCAGTACCTAGAGAACCTGCTAAAATTCTCACCCTACATCAACGACTCCGTTGTCATCGGCGATCGCCGGAAATACCTGACGGCGCTCATTGTCCTTGACGAAGAAAACGTCACAAAATTCGCCCAGGACAATAAAGTGCAGTTCACCACGTATGCCTCCATGACCCGGGCGCCGGAAGTCATTGCGCTGATTCAGGAAGAAATCAACAAGGTAAACAATCAGGTGTCGCGCGTGGAAAATATCCGCAAGTTCAAGATTATCGACAAGAAACTCTACACGGAAGACGGTGAAGTAACTCCGACCATGAAAGTTAAGCGAAAATCGATCAACGCTCAGTTCAAGGACCTGATCGAATCCATGTACCGGGAAGGTGAATGACTTTTCCATCTCTGTTACGAAATACTAACAGCGACGGTCTTGTCATCGTCATCATTTCATTGACACTCCCATTTCTTCCCCATATACTTCGCCATTGTAATAAGCACCCGCTCATCCATTAGAGATTCTGCACCGCAAATTTAAGGAAAAGAAGTGTATCGATGAGGACTAATAGTTAAAGGAGGTTCGCATCATGCCCAGAGTTGAGCTCAACATTCAGGCGCCGAATTTTACCCTGAATGATTTTAACGGCAGGAGTGTGTCACTGGCTGATTTTAGAGGACAAAAAAATGTGCTGGTTGTTTTCAATCGTGG
>Ga0209507_1001076_pt1 | contig 23388 bp, 23 predicted proteins | sample AD_UKC028_MetaG_FD_184414 | JGI IMG/M metagenome (GOLD analysis project Ga0209507, IMG submission 184414) | Active sludge microbial communities of municipal wastewater-treating anaerobic digesters from USA - AD_UKC028_MetaG (SPAdes) (version 2) | ecosystem: Engineered > Bioreactor > Anaerobic >...
CGCTCTCAATGTCGCCCTGCAAAACCGTCAGACCGCTTTCCACACAGGCGTGCATCTGCTCTTCATCCAGTTCGATGCCCTGCACCCGTGCACTTTTATATTGTCTTAAAAGGGAAAGCAGTTCACCGTTGCCGCAGCCCAGGTCTAAAACATGCGCTCCCTCATGAATAATATCGATAATAATTTGATGATCGGGTTTCATGGCTTCCTTCTTTTCCATTTAGCGTTGATGAATATTGGCCAGAAAATTTTTAACCAATCTTGTTTCATCCTCAATCTCTATTAAGAAAGCATCATGTCCGTAGGTCGAGATCAGATCAAAATACGTGGTGTAGGCGTGTTTTCGCTTCAATGCCCGTACGATATCCTGAGACTGATAGGAGGGATAGAGCCAGTCGGATTTGAAGGAAATCACCAGAAAGCGAACAGAGGTTTTTTTGACATCCGGAATGAAATAATTTCCGGAGAGGTCAAAGTAATCAAGCGCCTTGGTAATGTAGAGATATGAATTTGCGTCAAACCGCTTGACAAAATTGTAGCCGCGGTACCGCAGATAACCTTCAACTTCAAAGTCGTCGGTAAACTGAAAGCTCAGATTGTCATTTTTAAGTTTGCGAGAAAATTTTTCTTCCATGGACTGATCGCTCATAAAGGTGATGTGACCGATCATGCGCGCCACAGCCAGTCCTTTTTCGGGCTGGCCGTGTTTATAATAGTCACCCTTGCGCCAGGCCGGGTCCGCCATGATGGATTGCCGGATAACTTCATTAAAGGCAATCTGCTGTGGCGAATGTTTTAGGGCTGTAGCAATAGGTATTGCCGCAAAGACGCGGTCGGGATAGGCTGAAGCCCATTGCAGCGTCTGCATACCGCCCATTGAACCGCCGATGACGCACAGTAGCTTATCAATGCCGAGATGATCAATCAGATATCGCTCGGCTTCCACCATGTCCGCGATTGTGATCATGGGAAAATCCAACGCATAGGGTTTGCCGGTTTCGGGGTTGACGGATGAAGGTCCGGTGCTGCCTTTGCACCCGCCGATAACATTAGAACAGATCACGAAATATTGACGGGTATCGAGTGCTTTACCGGGACCGATTAAATCGTCCCACCAGCCTGGTGTTTTGTCATCGGGAGAAAGTCCTGCCGCATGCGCATCACCCGAAAGCGCGTGGCAGACCAAAATAGCATTTGATTTGTCTGCATTAAGCTTGCCGTATGTCTCATAGGCAATCGTTACAGGACCGATGCTGCGTCCTGACTTGAGTTGCAACGGGTAAGACGGTTCGGCAAAGGTAAAGTATTGTGTATGCACAATGCCTAAAGAATCTTTTCTCAACTTCTCTCTTTCTTTCACTATTTCCATGAAGAACTCTTATTTTCCCTTTTTGATTGGTCTGGCTTTAGGCTTGGTGGTGCCTTTTTTGCCTTTCTGGCCGATGACCAGTTGAGCAAGTGTTACAGAGGCCATCGCCTTCTTGATCGTATTGCTTAGCTGAGTCCAGGTATCTCTTGCCGTGCAGACCGATACTCTCTTGCACACATCCGGATTTTTAACGCAGGTCACCAGGCAGGTTTCTCCTTCGACCGCTTCCACAATGTCGCGCAATGAAATATCCTTCGGCCCTCTCGCTAGGGCATAACCGCCGCGTGCACCCCGTATAGATCGAAGGAGTCCGGCAGTCCTTAAGGGGATGACGATCAAACTCAGGTATTTTTCTGATATATCTTCACTGGCGGCGATGTCTTTGAGAAAGACCGATTTATCACCGCCTGCGACTGCCAGTGCGATCATCAACCGGACGCCGTATCTTGATCGTGTGGATAGCTTCATAATCAAATACTCTTTTTAAAATGCCTTTTTCATGCAGGGTGGCAAAACTTTAAAAATGGATGATCACAATAGGTGATCAAACACTATTCTATTGGTAGTAATTAAGGCAGAAATCAAAATTTGTCAAGAATTATGCCTGAAAAAGAATTCAGTAGTTATCGGGATTTCGTAAAGTTAAAGGGAATACCTTGGTTATTTGCTTCGGACAACTTTGCTGACATGCCGTGCAATCAATTTTCCCAGTTCAGACGCATTACTTGTGGTTTTAATGGATGGCTGATCGGCAAGAGAAAGATTTTTTTCATGGACCGTTTTGCCGTTTGACGCGTCAATTAATCTAAGTTGCGCCGTCATTTTCGCAGGGCCGGTTTTTGTCTGGCCGCGTATCTGTTGCGTTTCGCTGAGGTAGGTAAGGTGGACTTTGATAATGATCGTATCTACTTCCCGCAGAGAAGCTGACACGGTTTTAACGATTACCGGCATGGTGCCGATTGTTAGCAGTTCTTGAAACGTAGCTTCCTTACAAAGGACGGCGGCATTCGGATGCCTCTTAACCAGATTCTGATCGGCTTCAAAATTTTGAATAATGACTTTATGGTAGGTGTTTTCTGTCAGAGTATCGTTTTGCGACGCTTGATCCTGATTAAATGTTGCGGTTTTCTCTACGCCGCATGATATCAAAGACAACAGACATACACTGATCATCAAAAAGATAAGATATGAATAGAGCGTTTTTTTGTTTTTTAGCATGGTGCTTTCCGCGGGAAAAGTATTTTTTAAATTTTAAAAACCTACAACATTTTCTGTAAAAAAAACAGCCGATAATTTCTTTGCCGACAGGAAGAATCATTATGGTTGCCGCTTGATCAGATCGTCTTTCTGTCGAATAAAAATATTTTATAATTTATCATCGGTAATGATTGATTTTTAGCGATGAAATTGATAGCATTTATCCACAATTCAGCGCGGAAGGATAGAGATCAGTTTGAAAAAGATAGCAGTCCTTATTTTGTGTTTTTTATTTTTACCAGTTGCAGGATATCCGGCCCAAAAATCTTTTCGTCCACTTTGTGTAAAAGCGGCAATGCTTGTAGAATTGAGTACCGGCAAGGTTCTTTACCAGCAAAATGCCGATAAGGTGATTCAGCCCGCCTCCTTGTCCAAGATCATGTCGCTATATTTGATCGCCGAAGACATTGAAAAGCATAAGGCAAGGTATTCCGATCTTGTCACAATCAGTGCCAACGCCGTTCACACGGGGGGGTCTAAAATGCTCTTTGAAACTGGCGCTCAATACGAAGTATTTGATCTGGTCAAGGGCATGGCTGTTCATTCCGCCAACGACGCTTCCGTTGCTCTGGCCGAACATTTCGGGGGAAACGTGAACAATTTTGTTTTACGCATGAATGCCAAGGCCAGCCAGCTTGGCATGAAACACACCCATTTTGTCAATCCCCACGGCTTACCGAGCAAAAAACAAACAACAACCGCCCGGGATATTTGTAAACTGTCGCGTGATTATCTGAGGCGTTTTCCAAATTCAAAAAAAATTCATTCCATCGAAAGCTTTACTTTTAATAATCTTGTCCTGACCAATCGCAATGATCTCCTTCACGACTATCCGGGAGTGGACGGACTAAAAACAGGCTATGTTGGTGCTGCTGGATTTCATCTTATCGCGACAGCGAATCGGGGTAACGTAAAATTGATGGCGGTCGTTCTCGGAGCGGAAAACCGGAGGATTCGCTCTCAGCAGGCCAGGAAATTGCTGGATTATGGTTTTGTTAAGGTCGGCGAAAAACACACCAAAAACCGAATCGGCGGGTAAATCCTGCTTTTGACGACGCCATCGATCCTGATGATTTCCAGAATACAGAATTAATCATTCACGGTGACGGTTCGACTGTTTTATCCGAGGCATCGACCGACTTGGGACGGTCCGCAAAGATATATAACTTATCGCCGGGAGCAATCTTTTTGCTGCTGCCAATCGAGTTCCAAATCGTCAGAGCTTTATAGGGAATGTTAAAACGGGAAGCAATGCCTGAGAGGCTGTCTCCTTTTTTGACCGTATAAACAGAATCATTTTTCAGGGTGAACCATTCGGTGATGAGTTGATCATAGCGTTCACGAAAGCCGCTAGATGATCCCTTGGGAATATTCATCTGATAGGTCCCGGCAGGCAGATGATAATACTTGATTTGCGGGTTAAGGTCTTTAATGACTTTAAAATAGGTATTAGCCGCCTGCGCGATGATGTGAAGGGGGACGGGTTGATGGGTCTGAATTTCAACCGTATCAAACTGCCGGGGTAGATAGAAATCATCTTTGGATAGGACGTAACCGAATTTTGACGGATTAGACATGATGATCTTTGCCGCCAGGATTCGGAAAACATATCTCTGCGTTTCCTGATTTAAGTAAAGATCGTAATAGTTGTTAACTTTCTGAACCAGAATTTCAGATTTCAGACCGTCTTCACCCATGTTATAAGCGGCGGCAGCGAGCGTCCAGGAGCCAAAGAGCGCATAAAGGTTCCTAAGATATTTCGTTGCCGCTTGTGTTGCTTTGTAGACGTTTCTCCTTTCATCAATGTCGCTGCTGACTTCAAGACCGTATCTTGTTCCCGTGCTTTCGATAAACTGCCAGTATCCCACAGCGCCTTTATTGGAGAAGGCCAGCGGCCGCAAAGAACTTTCCGCGATGGTAATATATTTAAGATCATCCGGCATGGACTGGGCTTTCAGGGTATTCTCAATATCGGGAAAGTAACGGTTGGCGCGTTTCAACCAGAGAATGACATCGTCGCTGCTGTCCAGCGATACCAGCAATTCTCTTTCGAGCCGTTCTTTTACATCCGGATCGTTGAGGGGCACCGGTTCGCCGCAGAAGTTGAGTGGTTCAGTAATTCTGATTGCTTCAAGCATTGCCCGTCCGGTAGATTGCGACGCTTTGTTCTGAGTATGACCAGTTGATACGCAGGTGATAATGATCATGAACAATATCGTTAATTGAAATAGCGGGTGTATTAACTTCCTCAAAATAGATCCTCCCCATAGAAATAAGGTGGTTGTATTAATTGCTTTCTGATTTGGACTTGATAGAAGGATTGGCCATGTTGTCGCGGATTTCCTTGAGTTCCTTCGTGGCGCCCTCTTTGATTTCCTTGGATTGTTGAATCGCGGAGTCTTTCGCCTCTTTCAGTCCTTTGGGAATATCCTCTTTCATCTCTTTGACATCACGCACGATAGAATTTTTCGTTGCCTCTACGGTTTTATCTAATTCTTTTTTTACTTTTCTGGCGTCATCGGCAATTGCAGCGCCAATACTTTTATCCGTTGTTTTCTGGCCCTCCTCGGCGGTGGATACGGACGCAGAAAAGCCGAGAAGAAAATAAACGGCAAACAGGCAAATCACTAATCGTTTCATTATATTTTCTCCCTTAGCGTATTTTTTGATTATTAGGACGGCTAAATTATAGGCAAAAAGGAAAACAATTGTCAATGAAAGGAAATATGATGTCCTATTTATCCTTGCATTAAAATATCGAAGTTGTAAGATGACGGGCAATTAAGCATAATTATCTACTTTCATTCATCATGGACGATTAAAAGGTAAAATTGATGGAAAGATAATGAATCATCAAAGTGAAAGGAATAGACATGAAAAAGCTTAGTTTGATATCGAGCCTAATTCAACAGGTGATCACCTTCAAAAAGAAGTCTGTAAATAATCGGGAGGGTTCGAAAAAATCATGGAAAGAGATAAATCCAAAGGGAAAAATATCCGGGTTTGTTCTATTTAATATTTTACATGCCACTTGAACTAAAAAGGAGATGACGATGAAGAATCTAAATTATCTGAGCATTGCCGAAGATGCCATGAATAAAATCAAACGAGGAGCCTTCTTAACCGTTAAGGCCGCAGATGCGCTCAACACCATGACTATCGGCTGGGTCACTTTCGGATTCATCTGGCAAAAGCCGGTCATGATGGTGGCGGTGCGCGATTCTCGTCATACCTTTGGTATTATAGAAAAAGCTCGGGATTTTACGGTTACAATACCTTCAGGCGATACGAGTACAGCAATCGCTTTTTGCGGAACGAAATCGGGCCGGGACGTGGACAAGTTCAAGATGTGCAATCTGAAAACGCAAAATGGACGGAATGTCGCGTCGCCGATAATTCAGGTGTCGGGGATACATTTTGAATGCAAAATCGTTTTCAAATCCGCGATGAATCCGGTTCATCTGGATAATAATTATGATAAGACTCTCTATCCGAAAAAAGATTACCACACTCTCTACTTTGGCGAGATCCTGGCCTGTTACGAAACTGAATGATTGTTGAAAGATTGTCGCGATCAGAAGGGTAGGGTATGAAACTTTTTGCCATCAGTGATATTCACGGGGCAACTAAACCCATCAACAAAGCTGCACCACTCATCCGCGCGGCAGATTGGGTTGTGGTCGCCGGTGATATAACCCATACTAAAACTCGGACAGAAGCGGCCGATGTTCTTGCCTGCCTCGAACAATATTCGACAAGGATCCTTGCTGTTCATGGCAATTGGGACAGGTTGGAGGTTAAAGAATTACTTGAGGAAAAAGGGTACAGCCTTCACGAGAACGGTAGGATACTGGATGGGATCGGCTTTATCGGTATGGGCGGATCTTCGCCGACGCCTGTAAAAACGGCCACAGTTTATACGGAGAATGAAATCGACCTTATCCTCCGGGCAGGATATGAGCAAGTGGGGGATGCTTCACAAGTCATTCTGATCTCCCATGTTCCACCCCTGGGCGTCCGAGACCGCTCATTCATAGGTCTTCGAGGCGGTAGTCGCAGTGTGAAGGCTTTTCTCGAAGTAAATCCGGTCAGTCTCTGCGTGTGCGGCCATATTCATGAAGCGGCCGGGATTGAGCGCTTTTGCAGCACCCTGGTAGCCAACTCAGGGAGCTTCAAAAAAGGCCATTACATGTCCATTGAAATCGGTCCGGACCTTGTGGCAACACGCGGCAGAGTTGTCTATTGATCATGATTAGTCTTGTGCCTTCGTTCAAAATCTTTTAGCTTCGCGCTTTTATCCTTCAGTATTAGCAATTTTAACACCAAATTTCTTTTGACATATACGACTCTCTTGTCATATGCTTCTATCATGAAAATAAAAACAATTCTGATCGGCGTCATATTGGTCATTGCTTTTTTAGCGCTTGCGAGCTGTCAAAAACGGAGTGCTGTTCTTATTGACTATCAAGAGCCTCCCAAAGATTATAGTCGTGCTTTACCCCCGGGCGAGCTGGCCCTGAGAAAAATTACCGATCCTAACCAAATTCCCGACTACAAGCGGGCTTTATCTGATATGGACGGTTTGGCGGAAGCAATTGAGCGCAGTCTGAACTATATGGCAAAACCGTCCAGCAAAGCTTTCTATCCTTATGGCGACATCACCCATGAACATGCAGTAAGAAGTTTGCAGGAACTGAAAAAACTGGTTACTTCGGGCTTGTCGCCTCAGCAGATGAACGAGTTATTGCGGGAAAAATTCGATACATATATTTCGGTCGGCTGTGATGATCAGGGGACTGTATTGTTTACGGGATACTACACGCCAATTTTTAACGGTTCACTTACAAGCACAGATCTCTTCAAGTATCCTTTATATAAGTCGCCTGCCGATCTGGTGAAAGGACCTGACGGGACGATTCTGGGGCGAAAGGGACCGGATGGAAAGATCCAGCAATATCCGAGCAGGGAGGAGATACAAAATTCCAATATCCTTGCCGGTAATGAGCTTGTATGGCTCAGCGACCCGTTTGAGGTTTATATTGTGCATGTGCAAGGTTCAGCAAAGATTCGTATGCCAGACGGAAAGATCGAATCGATCGGCTATGCTGCTCATAACGGTTGGGAATACAAAAGTATCGTGCCGAAAATGATAGCAGATGGAAAGCTCTCCCAGAAAAACATCAATCTCAAAGCCATGATTGGTTATTTTATGGTTCACCGTGATGAAGTTGATGAGTACATTAATCAAAATCCCCGTTTTGTTTTCTTCAGGACTGAAGAAGGTGAGCCCAGAGGTTCACTCAATGAGCCGGTGACGCCATTTAGAACGATTGCAACGGATAAGTCTATTTACCCCCGGGCGATGTTTTCCTTTGTCTCAGTCGATCTGGACAAGCCAGTGGGGTTTGCCTTGGATCAGGATACGGGCGGCGCTATCCGGGCCGCAGGCCGCTGTGATGTTTATATGGGTGTGGGTGATCGTGCCGGTGAACTTGCCGGCGGAACTTACCGCGAGGGGCGGCTGTACTATCTTTTCATTAAACCTGATAGTGATCAGACGGCAGGCGAAAGCGGGCAGGGGAATACAAATTTAAAATCAAAGTAAATGGGGACAACCGTCTCCATTAAGTGCTACATCCCGAAAGAATTCAGTTGCCGCGAAAAAACATCCATCCATCGTTTGAATCGCAATGGTGAAGAGGTGAAGGGTAAAGATTTGAGAAAAAAATATTCTTTCAGCAATGAAGATATTTTGCAGATAAAAGCGCTGGGCCTGACGCTTGCTGATGTGGATAAGCAGTTAACAACCTATCGGCGGGGGGCAACTTTTCTGAAACTTGTTCGTCCCTGCATTCCGGGTGATGGGATTCGATCTTTTTCAGCCGTCGAACGTAACCGTCTGATTAAACGATATGACACCGAAGCCACTAAACACAGCATACTGAAATTTGTGCCGGCATCCGGCGCGGCCAGCCGGATGTTTGCCGCGTGGTTTACCGCCGCTCAGCAAGGGAGCTTTGGCAATACCGGGCTTGATCGGTCTTTTTTTGCCGACTTAAGAAAAATGCCATTTTATCCAATGCTGGAAAAAGACGATGCCGTTCGTTTGATGCTCAAGTCAAAGGATGTCAAAACTGTACTGGATCATATCCTTCTTTCAACCGGCCTTCAATTCGGCTGGCTGCCGAAGGCGCTTATTCCTTTTCATGCGTATCGGAACGGTGAAGTCAGGACGGCGCTGGAAGAACATCTTGTGGAAGCCGCAAGCTTTAATACCAGCGTCAGAGGAATCTGTCGCCTACACTTTACCATTTCTGCAGAGCATGCCAAAGCCGTCAAAGCCTTACTAAAGGAGATTATTCCCCGATATGAAAAGCGCCGTCACATCCGATTTAAGATTGATTTGTCCGAGCAGTCACAGGCAACGAATATTATAGCTGCCGATGAAAAGAATCTTCCATTGCGTGATGACGAAGGCCATTTGGTCTTTCGGCCCGGTGGACATGGCGCTTTGCTTAATAACCTTCAAGCATTAGATGCCGATCTCATTGTTGTTAAAAATATTGATAATATTGCGCCTGACGCTCTGAAGAGGAAAATATTATCTTATCATAAAATGTTGGGTGGTTTGGCACTGCAACTGCGGCAGTCTATCTTTGCCATGTTGCGTCATTTAGAAAAAGATCAGATCGATTCCCAAGAGATTGAGGCTATGATTGTTTTTTGTAAGTCCGAACTCAACCGAGTCATGCCAAAAAACTTTTCCAACCTGACGCTTACAGCAAAAAAGAAGACGATATTTAAATTACTGAACCGTCCTCTGCGCGTCTGCGGCATGGTGCAAAATGAGGGTGAGCCGGGCGGCGGTCCTTTCTGGGTTCAGGAAAAAGATCAATCGCAAACTTTGCAGATTGTAGAATCGGCTCATGTGGATCACAACTGTGCTTCACAGAAGGACATCTGGTCACGGGCTTCGCATTTTAATCCGGTTGATATGGTTTGCTGCACGAAAAATTATCTTGGAAAAAAATTTGACCTGGCCGACTATGTAAATCAGGATGCTTATTTAATCAGCCCCAAGACGGAAAGGGGACGTAAACTCAAAGCCCAAGAGATGCCCGGGCTCTGGAACGGCGGCATGTCCTATTGGAACACGGTCTTTGTGGAGCTTCCACTGATGGTTTTTAATCCGGTCAAAACAGTTTATGACCTCTTGCGTGATCAGCACAGAGGTGGAGCAAACATTAAATAATCCACCGCTCGGAGTCTTCTTTCGGGATCGGTTTAGCCTTGATGGTGGTGGATATGTTCTTATGCAGGCAGACGACACGAGCTTCCGTATCGGCTGGAGCGTCGGAATAGCGGACACATAACGCGGCAGCCGCGGTCATGGCCGATTCGCTGCCGTAAGGCACCAGCACATATGGTCCCGGGAAATCGGCCATATTGCAGACCAAGTCAACATTTAGAGCAAGCTGCCGCAATGCCTCATTGTCGGTTTTGTTTCTGCCGACGATGATTTTACCTTTGTCTCCGGCACGAAAATGCCGTCCGTATTTCAACAGTTCATAATCGCGAATCTGCCGATCTTCCGAATGAGACATCAGATCGCGCAGGCGGATGGAGAAAATCGGATCTGTCAGGAGACAGCCGCCGGCGGGAGGCGGATATTGTTGGATGCCGAATTCTTTTGCCAGCCTTATTTGATCTTTGCGACCGCGTCCTGAAATGGACAGCAGTTTTAAGCGGTCAACTTTTCCCTCTCTTTCGGCTTTAACGGGTTCAAGCAATTGCGCGGAAAGCGGCCTTAAAATATAGCCGGCGTAACCGGAGTTTTTAGCAACGACATAAAGAGACTGTTTGGTCTGTGACATGGGGCGCTGACCAAGAACCTCACCCGTCACGAGAAAATCAGCGCCGGTTTCTTCCATTTTTCGGCCGGCCATTTTCAGCATCAGCGTATGGCAGTCAATGCAGGGATTCATATTTTTGCCGTAGCCATAACGCGGAGATTTGAGCATTTGCAGGTGCTGAGTCGTAAAATCCTCAACCATCAGGGGCAAATCGATCTGTCGGGCGGACGCCTGTGCTTTGGCTGCGTTAAAAAAAGGAGTTGTAAAGGTCAGGCCACAAATGTCGATATTTTGTTTTTGCACCAGTTTGACGGCTAAAATACTGTCGAGTCCGCCGGAAAAAAGGGCAATTGCTTTTATCATATTTTATTCTTTATAAACTCAATACCGGAGAACGTTCGCCGACCATGTTTCCTGCAACAACCCGCGCATATCCGGATTGAAGTCGAAATTCACGATGTAAATATCCTTGTCGGTTTTGATCTTGGTGCCGTTGAAACCGAAATTATAGGACGGTTGATTTTTGTCCAGACCAGAAAAAGTAAAATAACCGGACGTAAAGACAAAATTAAAACCACGCAGAATCTTTTCCATGTTTTTGGCAGGTCCTTCCTGATTGGAAATAAAAATGAGTTCGTTGCCCGCCTTTTGAAGAATGTTGACAAATTGAGGCGGCAATTCACGCGAGAAAATAAGCGTTTTCTTTTCGCCGCGCGTAACAATGATATCCGTTTTTATGGATAGGTTGAAGCCGTCTTTAGCGATGTTAAAAACTCTGACATCGGCATCCGATTCTCCCTGTATGTTCAGATAAGAAAGCAGGGCCGACGCGAAATCCTTAGCGGATGATGTTGGTAAAATCACCATCGCAGGCAGTGAATAAATTTCTTCCGGTTTGCCGACAAGCCCTTTTCCCGGTGAAATTTCCGTGATGATTAGAGAATGTTGACGGGCGTAATTTACAATAGCCCTCGGCAACAAGGCGTTGTTTTCGTAAACAACTCTCAACCCCTGAGTCTTAGATGGAGACGTATTAACGTCTTTTTTGGCAATAATCCAGTCAACCATGACCTCCATCACAGGCTGCGAACCCAGGGAAAAAGGTTTTTGTGCTTTGGTGATCTCAAAGGTTTTATTTTTATTGAATATTTTTTTCAGGATGATGATGATGTCATCTTTGTCGTCGATTTTGACTAACTGATAATTGCTCCAGCGTTCGCTGATCATTTTATTGAGATGACGATTGGAACGATTTCCCAGGTCAAGGAATATCGTTGTTCTGTCGTCCAGTTCCACAACGGGAATGATGGAACAGTCAATCGTCAGTTGTTCAGTTTTGGAGATCGGCAGATAGTAATTACCGCTGGTAACCATGGATCCGTTCATTTGCGTAATGATATGTTTAATGACAGCCAGTCGCTTAGCGGGAGGTAAAAAGATAGACTCTTTCGCTTCAACGGCTTTTTTCTCTACAACCGGAAGTCCCTCCCCAGCTGGAATAGCAGAAACTTTTTCTTCGGAAATTATTGTCGGATTCTGTGTAGCATTGACCGGAACGGATTTTAAAGCGGTTTGGCCATCGGGCAAACGAATAATCTGGCCGATATAGATGTAGTTGAGGTTCTTAATGTTCGGGTTCAATAATTGGATTTCAAGCAACATTTTCTGCGTGCCGGTTTTTATGTGAAGTTTGCGGCGAACGATTCGAATGAGGCTATCGCCTTTTTTAACCTGATAGGTTTGAAGTCCGGATGCTTTCGATGCAGGGAACTTGGAGTCTGAGGCGGCGGTTTTCTCTTCTGAAACGGCAACGCCATTCTCGGGCAGAACGAGCGTCTGTCCCACGTATAGCCTGTCCAAATCGGCAATATCTGGATTAAGCTCTTTGGTCATCTTGTAATAGCGGGGAATATCTTTTTCGGTTATGCTAGGTTGTTTTAGAATGATTGCGGAAAGGTTGTCTCCCTTCTGAACAGTATAAGTCTGATAGTTTTTTTTGGGAACAGCTGTTTTGCTGAACGTCAGTTGCGCCGTATCTTCATTAGATAATGCCTGCGAATAAAACAGGGTGGTTGAGAGAACGCAAAGCATAAAAACCCGCCAGAAAATCTTCCACATGTTTTATAGTCTCCAAATGTAAAAAATTAAAATAACGATTTTTTAGTTACTGTAATTATTAAGAAAAGTCAACGCTAATCGCGTTTCACATTGGCCGGGCTATCGTCTTGAGTGAATATCATGCAACAAAATGAAGGGGATCAGATTACTTTCTTCATCGCGGCTATGGCTACTTCAATTTGATCATCATCCGGTTCGCGGGTGGTGATCTTTTGCAGCGCAAGCCCCGGCCAGCTCAGGACCTGTACCAGTTTGAATCGGCCGTATTTTCCAGTAAAGCGGATAGCTTCATAAGAGATACCGGCAACAACGGGCAGCAGTAAAATCTTATAGATAACCCGGTGGACAAAATCCGGACGACCAAGCAAGGAAAAAATAAGGATGGAAACGATCATCACGAAAAGAATGAAGCTGGTGCCGCATCGGGGATGTCGGGTGGAGAATTTTTTAACATTTTCTACGGTAAGATCCTGGCCGTCTTCCCAGGCAAAAACGGTTTTATGTTCTGCGCCGTGATACATGTAAACGCGACGCATATCAGACATTAAGAGCGTGGCGGACAGAAAACAAAGAAACATGCCCAGACGGACACAGCCCTCCAGAATATTTAAAAGAATCAGGCTATCAATATAAAATTTTACTTTGGTAAAGAAAAAAGCCGGCACGACGACAAAGAAAAAAATAGCCACGGCAAAACTGATAACGAATGAAACATACATTTCCCAGCCCTGAGGCTTTTTTTCTTCTTCCGATAGGGCGACCTCCGCCGAAAACATCAGGCATTGAATGCCAACGATCATCATTTCAAACAAGCTGATGGTGCCCCGGATAAACATCCATCCCAGTGGTTTGTATCTTTTGGTCAACGGAACATAGTCGCGTTCCTGAAAAACGATTTCTTTATCCGGTCTTCTTACCGCGGCGGCAATTTTATTGCCGTGGCGCATCATAACGCCTTCGAGAATTGCCTGACCGCCGGCGATATCTTCGGGATTTGGTTTGCAGCCCATAGGATCTTTGTGCCATTTTCATAAATTTTTGTGGCGATTTCTTATAGTATTTAAAGGAGGCTGTCAAATTATCATTTATGAAATTGTTTATTGCATGTTTAAGGGCGAATGATATAATGCCACACTATCACGTTAGAGATGTCAAGGAGGATGCAAAATGGCGCCTATGGATTCATCCGCCGCTTTTATCAAAGAGTATCAGGAAAGATTTGAAAAGAAATTGAGAGAAAATGAGATCGCTCTTCTCGAACACTGGAAGGGGCAGCTCGAAAAAATTGAAAGCTCAAGACCGGACAGTATCGCATCTTTGCAGTTACAAATTGCAAAAATGTCGGAAATGATGGGCAATCGCATTAAGGTGCTGAAAAAAGGGTAATATGGAAAGTATTGCTGATTTCTTATTTGAAGTGGGAATGCTCTGCAAAACCCCCCGCAGCGGTTACCAGTTTCTGGGCAGCGGCAGGGAGTCGGTGGCCGAACATGTTTTGCGGACAGTTTTCATCGGTTACGCTCTGTGTAAGCTCAATGATGCGCTGGACGAACTGCGCGTTTTGAAAATGTGTGTCCTTCACGATTTACCGGAAGCGCGCACGGGTGACATGAACTATGTCAATAAAAAATATGTGGAAGTCGATGAAGCCAAGGCCGTCAGGGAATTAACGGAAGGCCTTTTTTTCGGCGGCGATATCCGGCAGGCTATCGAGGAGTTTAACGCGAAAGAAACCAAAGAATCCCAAATTGCGCGTGATGCCGATCAAATCGCGCTCATTTTACAGCTTAAAGAATATGGCGATCTTGGCAACAAATATTCTGATGAATGGATTAAGTACGCCCTGCAGAGGCTGTCCACCGAAGAAGGCAATAATCTAGCCGCCCGCATTATTCAAACGGATTCCTCGCACTGGTGGTTCAAAGACAAAAGTGATTGGTGGGTAAACGGAAATAATCGCTAGACTTTTATCAGGGTCATGAAAGGGAGGGTATGTTCAAAGAAAATGTTCTTTGGTTGTTTGCCTTCATTCTCGTCATCTCTCTTATGTCTTGCGCCACGGAGTTTGGCAGGACAGTCATTCCCAAACCCGATGAGCACACGTATATTTATGAGGCCAAAGAGAAAGTCATTCTCAAAGCCATTGCCAGTGTTTTAAAAGAAAAAAATATCGGCAGTAATGTTACTATCGATGAAAAGAATCACCGGATCGATTCGGACTATGTGGTTTCGGAAGATTGGAGAACAAAAACCACAGCTCGGGTGAAAAGGCTTAATTGGAAAGAATGTGAAGTGAGCCTTGCTGTGACAACAGAAAAGAAAACAATAAATGGCTGGGAAATGCGTCGCCTGTTACAAAAAGAGCAATATGATAATTTTTTCAGTGTGATTGATTTAAAGATTTACGAGGAGATGTCCAAGATTCACTAATTCAAAGCAATGCAGAAAGGAGAAAATATGGGATCCTCAAAAAAAGTATCAGGTCTTCTGGAGGAGTTTAAGAATTTCGCATTAAAGGGTAATGTGGTTGATTTGGCCATCGGTGTGATTATCGGCGCCGCGTTTGGTAAAATCATCGATTCTCTGGTCAAGCACATCATTATGCCGTTGATCAGCGTGATTATGCCGGGTGAACAGGGATATCTGGCCTGGAAGTGGGTGATAAACGGTAAGGAAATTCCTTATGGATTGTTTGTCGGAGAAATTGTCAATTTCTTAATTATTGCATTGGCGTTGTATATTTTTATTGTCAAATTCATTGGCATGATTATAAAGAAAAAGGAAGAAGCCCCTCCTGCTCCGACTACGGATCAAGTCCTACTGACGGAAATCCGGGACTTGCTGAAAAAATAAGGTGTTTTGAAGAACAAATAGGTTGCAACGATAGCTCCGGTTTCCAAGGCCGGAGCTATCGTTATTGACAGAGTCCACTTTGAAATTGATCAACATTTTATCCTTGCCTCAACAGTATGATTTTAAACAACCGCCATGTGTTATCGCGCAAATTAAAGTCAGGTTTATCCATTATCCTTAATCGTCCGGAGGCGATCAACAGCTTAAGCGAAGCGATGATCGATAGGATGAACAACTTGCTGGATGAAGCTGCAGCTGATGAGCATTGCCTGTTTGTTCTGTTTTACGGCAATGGTCCCAAGGGATTTTGCGCTGGTGGAGATGTCAAAGAACTGGCGCGCCTGGTCAGTTTAAAGCAATATAATAACGTGGATTCTTTTTTCCGTAAAGAATACGACCTTGATTTGAAAATCCATCTTTTCCCCAAACCCGTGGTTGTTATAGCCAACGGCATTACGATGGGAGGGGGATTAGGCATTGCCGCCGGCGCCGGCATCAGCATCGCCACGGAAAGAACGCGGATGGCCATGCCCGAAACACGAATCGGTTTCTTCCCGGACATTGGCTCAACGGGCTGGATGTTTGCGCGCTGTCCCAAAGGCTATCCGGAATATCTGGGACTGACCGGCTATGACATGACCGGCAGCGAATGTGTCCGGCTGGGATTCGCTACCCATTACATGAAATCGGAAAATATTTCCCGACTGATGGATATTCTTGAAAATAATGAACTGGAAGGTGGAAGAAGCAAACAGGAAATATTCAATCGTCTGTTGGGAAAGATATCGGGCTTGTTGGATTTTAATATTCCCGTCAATCCTGCCATGGACGCCTGGGTGGAAAAATACTTTGCGGGGAAATCGGATATCCAAGAGATACTGGCGTCTTTATCGCAATGCCATGAACAGGAGGATCATTGCAGTGAAGTTTTCAGAAGTATCGCTGAACGATCGCCAACCGCTCTGATGTTGACATTAAAATTATTGCGGTACAATGAAGGCCGATCGATTGCCGATGCATTGGCTACCGAACTGAAAGCGGCCCAATTTATTACCCGTCATCCCGATTATCTCGAAGGTATTCGGGCAAGGCTTGTTGACCGGGACGATAAACCACTATGGATCCCCGACCGTATCGATCTGGTGGATCCATCAGGATTTCATCCCTGAAACAAACTGTCTTATTGCCTGGCTGGAATCGCACCCTGAGAGAAATGAAATACTCCCGCTTGACGACACCTTTTTTATTTTTTGTGATCGCGGAAAAATCCCATTAAGAATTCTGTATCCTTAGGGGATAAATCAAATTTTAACACAGCCTTATCAATTAACATGTGAATCGGCTGAGGAGCACTATCCTCCAAACTGGCGGAAATCCATTGAATCGCTTTCTGAATTTTTTCACCTTCCGGCATGACTGTTGCCATAATGCTGATTCCTCCTTAATTATTTATAAAATTGCTCCCTATCAGGATAATAAATGTGACCTAAAGATCATTTTGTATTCCATACTACAATATGATTTAAAAATTAACTAAATTTTGCATAAATTTGACATTAAAATATTAATCATTATTTTCACAAAGCCGGACATTGAAATTGATCTCGTTCATCAAAGAGTTAAAATAAAGATTGAGAAGACGGCGGGAAACCTATAAAAGACAACAAACAATGAAAGGAGATGAATCATGGCTAAATCAATTAAAGGAACAAAAACGGAAAAAAATCTACTGACGGCTTTTGCCGGTGAATCACAGGCGAGAAACCGCTACACCTACTTCGCCAGCGCCGCTAAAAAAGAGGGATTTGAACAGATTTTCCGGATTTTTCTGGAAACAGCCGAAAATGAAAAAGAACATGCCAAGATATTTTTCAAATATCTCGAAGGCGGTGAAGTTGAAATTACTGCCGCCTATCCGGCCGGTGTGATCGGTGATACCAAAAGTAATCTGGAAGCAGCGGCTGCCGGTGAGAACCTGGAATGGACGACCCTTTACTCAAACTTTGCCAAGGTCGCTAAAGAGGAAGGTTTCCCCGAAGTGGCCCGATCATTCGAGCAGATAGCAAAAGTTGAAATGTTTCATGAAAAGAGGTATCGCAAGTTTGTCGCAAATATTGTGGGCAGTGAAGTGTTTAAAAAGAAGGCGACGACCAAATGGCACTGTATTAACTGCGGTTATGTGCATGAAGGGCCGGAAGCTCCTACGGAATGTCCGGCCTGTAAGCATCCGCAGTCTTATTACGAAGTATTGGCTGAGAATTATTAAAACCGTTTTACCGTTAAACGATATTTTCCCGAACAGCCCGCGTTCTTCTGCGCGGGCTGTTTTCGTCTGAACGAGAAATATTTTTGATGCTTGGTTGTGCTTGACAGTAAAAGAAAAATACCCTAGATTGGCGCAGTTTTTTCTAAGAGGAGTCATAATATATGTCCACAAAAAAGCAACGCCGGTATGATAATTTCAAAGATCGGAAGAAAAAGAAATCCACTCGGATTGCATATCTGGTTGCTATTATCGGTGGTGTCGTTTTATTGATGGTGCTTTTCTTTGTTATCTTATTCAATGCTTTATTTCCGCCTGTTGGTACGGAGGCCTTAAAAAAGAAGGAAAAAAGAATCGCTGAAATCTATTTTTCCGATTCCCAGGAACGCTTTCTGGTTGCCGAGAAACGCTATATTTATAAAGAAGAAGACCCGGCCGAGCACGCAAAAGAAGTGGTCAAGGCTCTGCTGGATGGTTCCAAAACAGGAAACGTTAATACCTTTCCGCCCCATGTTGCACTGCGCGACTTGAAAGTGGATAAAGACGGCGTGGCGCAGGTCAACTTCAGCGCCAATCTGTCAAAATCCCATCCAGGCGGTTCAGCATCGGAAATGGCCACTATTTATTCATTGACCAATACATTGACGGCCAATATTCCGGCCATTAAAGCTGTGATGATTCTTGTTGAAGGGAAAGAACTGCCATCGCTCAAAGGTCATATTTCCACTGTTCGTTCCTTCAGGCCGGACCCCGATCTTTACGCGCCGGTCAAAGAGGAGCGCAACTGATAACCCTATGCCGCCGAAAACCAAAATATCACGCACACGCAATATCGGCATTGTCGCCCATATCGATGCGGGCAAGACAACCGTCAGTGAACGGATCCTTTTTTATACAGGCAAATCCTATAAGATGGGAGAGGTCCATGACGGCGAAGCAGTCATGGACTGGATGCCTCAGGAGCAGGAAAGAGGCATCACTATTACTTCCGCGGTGACTACTTGTACTTGGAAGAATACGGAGATTCATATTATTGACACACCCGGGCACGTGGATTTTACCATCGAGGTGGAACGATCTCTGCGCGTACTCGATGGGGCCGTCGTTGTTTTTTGCGCGGTGGGCGGCGTTGAACCACAATCTGAAACCGTCTGGCACCAGGCTGATAAATACGGCGTTCCCAAGATAGCATTTATCAACAAAATGGATCGCACCGGCGCCGATTTTTTTCATGTCGTCCATATGATGCACGCACGTTTTCGATCAACACCTGTGCCGATCCAGATTCCTGTGGGGAGTGAAGACACATTCCGTGGGGCGATTGATCTGATTAACCGCAAACTCTTGATTTGGGATGAGAGCTCTCAGGGGGCAGAATATACAACCAGTGAAATACCGGAAGAGTTTGCCGAAGCCGCAGCGCATGAACGGGAAAAGATGATCGAGACGCTAGCGGATACTGATGACGATTTGGCTGAAAAATATCTGGCCGGGGAGGAACTATCAGCCGTGCAGATTAACGCGGCGCTGCGCAAGGCGACGATTGCGTTAAAAATTGTGCCGGTGTTGTGCGGTGCGGCGCTTCGCAATAAGGGCATTCAGCCCTTGCTGGACGCGGTTCTTAATTATCTGCCGTCTCCGGAAGATATTCCACCGGTAAAGGGGATCAATCCGAAAACAAAACAAGAAGAAATCCGTCACAGCTCGGATAAAGACCCGCTCGCGGCGCTGGCTTTCAAAGTCATGTTGGATGAAGGCCGAAAGCTGACCTATCTGCGCATTTATTCCGGTCAGATTTCCGCCAATGACGAAGTTTACAATATTGGCAAAAAGAAAAAAGAAAAGATTGCCAGGCTGCTCCGCATGCATGCCAATAAACGGGAAAGAATTGACAAGGCGTCCGCGGGAGAACTGGTTGCTGTTCTGGGTCTGAAAGAAACAACCACCGGCGATACCCTTTGCGATGAAGCGCATCCGATCATGCTGGAGCAGATGGAGTTTTACGAGCCGGTGATTAGCCAGGCCATTGAAGCCAAGACGCCTGCCGATCAGGAAAGACTAGCCCAGGCGCTCGTCAAACTGGCGGATGAAGATCCGACCTTGCGGGTCAAGTATGAAGATGAAACCGCGCAGACCGTGATTTCCGGCATGGGTGAACTGCATCTGGAAATCATTGTCGATCGACTGCAGCGGGAATTCAATGCCCGCGTGAATGTCGGACGTCCGCGTGTTGTTTACCGCGAAACGATTCAGAAGCAAGTCGAAATCGAAAGCGTCTTCGAAAAAGAACTGGGCGAGAAGAAACATTATGGTCAGGTCCGTATTGCGCTTGCCCCACGTAAACGGGGCGAGGGAAACGAGATCGTCAATCAACTAACTGAAGCCATGATTCCAGTCGAATATCATGAAGCCATCGAAGAAGGTATCCGGGAAGCCATGATGAGCGGTGTGCTCAACAGCTACCCGGTCATCAACATTAGTGTCCGGCTGATCGGCGGCGGCTACCGGGACGGTGAGTCATCCGCGCAGGGTTACAAGATTGCCGCGGCCACAGCGTTTCGTGATGGTTGTCAGGCGGCAGATCCTGTCATGCTCGAGCCAATCATGATGGTGGATATTATCACACCCAGCGAGTTTATGGGCGATGTAATCGGCGATATCAATGCCCGCCACGGCGAGATTCAGGCGATTAATCCCAAAGGACCGGTTTCTGAAATCAAAGCGAAGGTGCCGCTCAAGGCCATGTTCGGCTATTCGACTGATCTGCGTTCCGCTACCCAGGGGCGCGCTGTCTTCTCCATGATTTTTGAAGAGTATAATAAGGCTTAGCGAATTGAGCCTGAAGGGCGGGTTTCGCGCCAGAAACTACAAGATCCGCATCACGCTTCATACGTTCTGATGGAGGGGTAATTGACCGAAAGCAAACGAAACACGATTGTCGATCTGACGAAACCCCTGAATGCATCTTTTATTCCATATTCGACAGGTAAATATACCGACCCGCCCTTGAAGTTTTTAGATTGGAGCTCCCTGCACAGGGAAGGCTTTCGTGTGACCCAACTGTCTATGGGGACACAAAGTGGAACGCATATCGATGCGCCGGCGCATTTTCTGGAAGACGGCGCTTTGCTGGAAGCCTTATCGCCTGATCATCTTATGGGGGAATATTTGTCTTCCCACGAAGGTTGATTGGCGTCAGTGGTTCACCTTGTCGCGTTATAGTTCGGGTCCCGGAAGAAGGAGGATGATTTGGCTTTTATACGATATTTACTGAGACGATTGAGTGATCTTGCTGTTATGGAAAGTGAGCGTGCCGAATACCCACCAACTTTTTCCAAAGAATTAAATTATCAGTGTGGCCGGATTCTTTTATTTGCTTCACTCATTACAACCGTGGCCTGGTTGCCTTATCTTCACCTGGATCGTCTGCTTCACCCCGAGGAACCCCTTCTTCCTTTCATCCGCATGGGCCTCTCCGTTGTCAGCCTCACCATTCTAATTCTGTATATATCCAGACGTTTTCCCGAACGGAATCTTTTGTTTCTCAACATTATCGGCGCTTACCTGGCCGTTTCATGCGGACTGATAACCGCTCTGACCAAAGCCGACCCTGTCTATATGGGAGGGAACATCTTTATTCTAACGCTGCTGGCCATCGTACCCGTTAATAGGCAGTCCGCTTTGACAGTTCTTGCTATGTCGTTGGCCACATTTTTCATTGTCGGTTATTCTAAAGGAATGTCTTTTCAAACGGTCAGCGGCCAATACAGTCTTCATGATTTGCTGAGTGCGGCGGTTGTCGCAGTTTTGTTTATATATCTTCTGGACCACACGCGGTACACAAGCTGGTTGAAATCGAAGAAGATAGAACAACAGAGCGGAGAATTAAAATCGGATAAAGAAAAAATCGATAAGCTGCTGCTGAATATTCTCCCTCCCGCTGTTGCTCAGGAACTCAAGGATCAGGGCAATGTCAAACCCGTGTTTTATGAATCGGCAACGATTGTTTTCACTGATTTTGTCAGTTTTACTAAAATTACGGAAAAGCTTACGCCGGAGCAGCTTGTTTGTGAACTCGATGCGGTATTTTCCCGATTTGATCGGGTGATGGACAAATACGGCCTGGAAAAACTCAAGACCATCGGCGATGCTTATATGTATGCCGGGGGAGTGCCCGTGGTTAACCATACCCATGAAATTGACGCCGTACTCGGCGCGCTGGAAATCCAGTCTTTGGTCGAAAAGGTTAATCGAGAAAAGGCAGACAGCGGACGTCCGGTATTTGAAATTCGAATTGGAATCAATACAGGGCCGTTGATGGCCGGAGTCGTCGGCGAAAAGAAATTTGTTTATGATCTCTGGGGTGATTCGGTGAATCTGGCCAGTCGGATGGAATCTTCTGGAAGGAAGGGCAGAGTCAACATTTCCGAATCAACCTATATCCGCATTAAAGATTTATTTGAAACAGAGGCCCGTGGACGAATTCTGGCAAAAAATAAAGGGGCGGTGGAAATGTATTTTGTAAAAAGAATCAAGCCGGAATTCTCCTCCGACGCTGATGGCTTGTCGCCTAATGAGCGCTTTCACGAAATTTATAAAAATTATCAACAAAATAATTCGAATGGATAGGAGATCTAAACGCGCTCCAATGCGTCTGAGGGATTAATTTAAATGCTGTTTTTTGATCCAGTCGCTTAAGGCCTGCGAGGCACGTTGAACATATAAAAGATGTTTTTCCTTTTTCTTCATTTTCTTCACAGGCAAAGGTTCGAGGATTCCGAAGTTGATGTTCATGGGCTGGAAGTTAGCTGAAGATTCCGGAGCGGTAATGTAATGAAGGAGTGCACCGATGGCCGTGGTTGTCGGAGGCGGCTCAAGGTGTTTCCCTTCCAGAACAAACGCGGCATTTAATCCTGCAAAGAGTCCCATTGCTGTGGATTCCATGTAACCTTCCACGCCAGTAATCTGTCCCGCCAAGAAAAGATTCGAATCTGTTTTTAGTTGTAGGGAGGGTTGTAGCAGGGAAGGGGAGTTTATGTAAGTGTTGCGATGAATGCTTCCCAGCCGCGCAAATTGTGCATTTTCCAGGCCGGGAATTAGACGGAAGATACGTTCCTGCGAAGGCCAGGTCAGCTTGGTCTGAAAACCCACCATATTAAAAAGACTGCCGGAAATATTTTCCCGGCGTAGTTGAACAACAGCATAGGGCATGGCCCCGGTATGCGGATTGTTTAATCCTACCGGTTTCATCGGACCGAAGGCCAGCGTGTCCTTACCGCGTTCCGCCAAGACTTCGATCGGCAGACAACCTTCAAAATACTTCACGTCTTCGAATGGTTTAGCGGCAACTTGATCTCCCGCCAGCAAGGCCTGATGGAAGCGTTTATACTCTTCCTCCGAAAGTGGACAGTTGAGATAATCCGGCGTGCCCTTATCGTAGCGGGACGCCCGGTAAACTTTTTCCATATGGATGGAATCAGCGTAAACAACGGGCGCAATAGCGTCATAGAAGTATAAAGAAGAGGCGCCGATTTTTTGATGGAGTGCTTCGGCCAAAAGGTCGGAGGTCAGGGGGCCGGTGGCGATAATGGTTAAGAAATCAGCCGGGATTTCCGTAATCTCCGTCCGGGTCAATGCAAAGTGCTTCTCCCTTAAAAGGGCTGCCTCTATTCTGA
>Ga0209507_1001087_pt1 | contig 23270 bp, 16 predicted proteins | sample AD_UKC028_MetaG_FD_184414 | JGI IMG/M metagenome (GOLD analysis project Ga0209507, IMG submission 184414) | Active sludge microbial communities of municipal wastewater-treating anaerobic digesters from USA - AD_UKC028_MetaG (SPAdes) (version 2) | ecosystem: Engineered > Bioreactor > Anaerobic >...
GCCCTGCGGTACACCTATACTGATATGAGCACCGACGGCTGGAACTGGTCATACGATGAGAACAAGTTCGGTTTAAGCTTTGTCTATCCGCTTCTCGAGAAGCTCAAGCTCCAGTACAGCTCCGAGGCATCGTTCGTCGACTATAAACACGAGAATACCGTGTTCAATATGAGGCGCCGCGATGAGGTCTACACCAATGCTGTAACGTTCATATACCAGATCACAAAGAACTTTGACGTGAATGCCCAGTATTCCTACATACGCGACCACTGCAATATCAGCACGTATGACTATGACAGGCACATTGCGTCTGTTGGGGTTGAGTACAGGTTTTGATAGCTGTGAATGAAAATCATCATACGTCAGTTCGGAGGGTAAATATCAACTCGATGTTTCAAGGAGAGAACTGTTAAATGAATCGTTTAGTTTGCAGTATATTAAACTTTCTACTTATATGTTGCGCCTCCATTCCGGTCACCGCAAATGCAGTAACAATATTCATTGACGGTATGGATCGTATGAATACTTTTTCTGGCAATTTACTGGGACGTGATACTTCGTATTTAATTAACAGTGCTTTGGCAGACAAGATCGAAGGGGAAAAAAAGGACATACCTTGGTCAGGTAATATTTATCCCGGGACCTATGATGCTCGGATTGCAACGAATATGTTAAAAGAAGAGATTGTTGAATTGGCAAAATATAATGAACCCATAAACATAGTATCCCATAGCTATGGGACGGTAATTGCGTATATAGCATTAAATGAATTGCAGAGTAATGATGAAACAAAACATATCAAAATCGACTCTCTCATTACTATGGGTTCTCCTCTCGGAGAAAACGTAAACACAAGTGCGAGCAACTATGGTGAAACAATGGATATCGTTAAAGATCTAGCAAGGATAGGCGACCTGAAATTACCAAGCAAGCTTGCACCTCTCGAGAATGTTAAGGGTTGGACAAATGTTCATTCCGCAGGGGACTATGTTTCAGGGGTAATCAATGTCTCCGGTGTAAAAAATATACAGATTGACGAAGTGATAATAAAATATACAGGCACCAGCATTTCGACCCCGGAATCTGTTATGCCCATCCCGGGATCAACACGGGTCGAAGGAGTACATCCGCATGCCCAGTACTACGAAACTGAAGCTAAGTTTAAGAAAGATGGGGAGTACGTTCTATTATCTGAGGTACTAACCAAAATACTATCTATAGGTTCTTTTCAGGACGTGGTGGAGCCGTCAGTATTATCTTTCAATTTGATACCTCCCAATACTTCAACAGCCAAAACAACACAATCCACGATTCTCGGCAACGAAAAGTATTCTGAATTTGGATCTGAATTGGGCAGTGGTTATTATACCAACGGAGACGTCGGGGGCGGGGGCGGAGGAAGCTGGGGTGACGATCCTGTTCAGCAACCATCCATACCCTATATCCCGCCGAATCTTCCCCCATCAGGAAATACCGCATCCCTTAATACAGGGAACAACTCTACGGCGAATAGCACCACCGGAAACAGCCCCACAGCACCATCATTCAAATTTGGAAGCAATGTTGATGCATCCGGGTATGGTGTCCAGACAACAGGGCTTTTGACAGGAGCCGGAACCTCGGCGACAGGGAGTAGCCCTCAATACGTTGCCGTTGACCCCACCGGCAGATTCGCATATGTGTCAAACGGCAGTAGTAATACTGTCTCCGTCTACACCATCAACCAGACCACGGGGGCGCTGACTGCTGGGACGGCTGTGGCTACAGGAATTTATCCCCAGGGCGTTGCCGTTGACCCCACCGGCAGATTCGCATATGCTGCAAATAACAGCTCCAACTCCATCTCCGTCTACACCATCAACCAGACCACGGGGGCGCTGACTGCTGGGACGGCTGTGGCTACAGGAAGCAACCCGCATCATGTCGCTGTCGACCCCATAGGAAAATTTGTATATGCCGCAAATTATGGTTCTAACAGCATCTCCGTCTACACCATCAACCAGACCACGGGGGCGCTGACTGCTGGGACGGCTGTGGCCACGGGAGTCGCGCCTTCATCCGTTGCCGTTGACCCCACCGGCAGATTTGCATATGTGTCAAGTATCACGTCCCAGACTGTTTCCGTCTACACCATCAACCAGACCACGGGGGCGCTGACTGCGGGCACAGCGGTGGCAACAGAGATTTGGCCACTTTCGGTCAGCATCGACCCCACCGGCAGATTTGCATACGCCGCGAATTACGGTTCCCACTCCATTTCCGTCTACACCATCAACCAGACCACGGGGGCGCTGACCCCGGTGGGAACAATCGCTACGAACAATCCTTACTATATTGCCTTTGACCCCACCGGAAAATCTGCGTATGTAACAAACGGTAATCCAAGTCCAGCTACCGTGTCGACGTATACCATCAACCAGACCACGGGGATGTTGACCTTGTTGGGAACGACTGCCACAACGGGGAACTTTCCTCAATCCATTGTGGTTGACCCCACCGGAAAATATGCGTATGTGACACATGAAGGGATAAACACGGTCTCAAACTACACCATAGATCCATCGATGCAGTTGTTCAGCAGTGTCCTTACCGGCTCAATATCGGGAACCGCATCCCCCGGGGGCACGACACCTATAACAATGACCGGCTCCTATGATCCTACTAGCCCTTCCTCCTTCTTGTGGGGACAAAAAATCTACAGCTACAATGGGTCAACAGGTCAAAATACAACATATGATGATCCCCCCAATGCATATGCCGGTTATCTGACGGGCTACAAGGCGGATGACAACACGATGAAGGCGAAATGGGCCAGCATCTATGTGAAGGACAACGGCAGTGCGGGCATCCACCTCGGGACCCTCACAGGTACGGCCACGGCACCCAACCATACCACGTCCGGCACGATCAACAAACCCGTGGAGATGGTCTCAGGCGGGATCGGTTTCACTCCGGCAAATTTGTATCCGGCAAATGTTGTCACCACTTCCCTCATCAACGGCACACCGATTCTTGCCAGCGGGAACTTCAGCGGAGCCGGCACGATGTCACCCGCATACCGCAAATGGGAGAGTCTTGGCATCACCGGCCAGGAGTGGGGTGTGTGGAGTTCGGTCAGCGGCGGCAGCTACACCGGGCCGACCTCATCGGGCTGGTCACTTTCCGAGGATTACAATTATGCTGCCACAAAAACGATCATAGGCGCAGAGGTGAAGGGAACGTCTTGGACAGGGAATAAGATTGAGGGTACGAAAGCCGGTTACGGTGCCGATATAAGCACAGGGAAGACCTGGGTGAGCATCGGGGACGTCATAGGCACGTATGATCCGGTGGCGCTTACGTATCAGGCCGTCGGTGCGGGGTCATGGATAGAGACGAATAAGTTCCTCTGGATGGCGGCCAACGAACCATCGAAACTCCAGGCGCTCAACATCCCTTGCGTGCAGGTGGGAAATGTGAACCTTGCCGGTTCCAACAACTACGGCACGGGGACTATGAACGTCACCATGAACAACATGAAGTTTTTTGCCAACACCGCCGGTGGACCGGCGAAGATATGGGCGGTGGGCCAGGGCCAGATGGGAAGCTGGACCGGTACAACCCCGCCGGCTGGTACTGCCGCCAACATTTCTGGCGGGGGCCTGAACGCCACATTTACCGTTAAGACATTCGATGTGACCACGACCAACAAGTTCAACGCCACGATCACGAACGGGACCGGAGGTTTCAACGGTTCCACGACCTTCCGTGGCGCCGCCACGGGGACGATCAACACGGCGGCAAAGACCTTCTCCGGAACTGCGGCGGGGGTGGCAAAGTAGAAAAAAAGGAGGCATGATGTCCAAAGACGAAAGAGTGGGCTGGGATTGGCTGGCATTCATTCTGGGGCCCATCTGGTACTTTACGAAAGGCATGATCGGGAAAGGTATCTTTCTGTCGCTGATCTGCCTCTTTACCATCGGTCTCGGGGCGCCTTTTATATGGATCTACTGCGGCGCCAGGGGGAAGGGTGATTATTACGAGTTCAGATTGAAGCAAAAGAATAAGTTTGATTTGAACAGACTTTAAGCAAAGGAGGGAGTGTATGAGTGAAGGCGGCGGACTTGCTATGTTATTCATTTTTGTTGTTTTGCCTTTTCTTGGTTTTATCGGTTTTTTCATCTATTTTGTTTTCAAGATATTACAGTTTGTCATTCAGGCGATAAATCTCTACAAAAAGATCCTCAATAGAGAGGATGCCATTCTTAAAGTGCTTATCGATATCCGTGACAATACAAAACAGTTCTCAGAAACTGATTCACCTGCGAGCAGCAATCGTAACTGCCCGAGCTGTGACGCGGTTCTCAGCGATTCAGATGTATTTTGCCCTGAATGCGGCAAAGAGCTCTGATCCATAAAAAACTATCAAAGGAGAACCTATGCTGACCTGTTCCCGATGCAGCGCCCCTATTAAGGCCAATCAAAAGTTTTGCCCCAGGTGCGGCTACAGTCTGAAGGCATATCCCCCGGTCTCATCTGCCGATCCCGTTCCACAGGAACCTTCCTCTCCGGAGAGGCGCGGACCCTTCCCCCCCGAGCTCACCGCCTCCGTCGACATCCACGAGAAGAGGATATCGCAGGACCCTTTGAACCCCGATCTCTATATCGCCTTCGGCGGCCTCTACCGCGACTATAAATATTACGAGGAGGCCCTGGTCCAGTACCAGAAGGCGGTGAACCTGGACCCCTCTAGAAGTGACGCCCACCGCCTGTCGGGACAGGCATACCTGGCCCTCGGGAACTACGAGAGGGCGAAGGTCTCCTTCGAAAAGGCCCTTTCATCGACTCCAGACCCCGAGGCGCAGACCGGCCTCTTCCTGGCCCTGAAGGGGATGGATAAAACAGAGGACGCCATCGCCATGGGCAGCGGGCTCCTCGCCGGGGACGGCAGGCGCCCCGAGCTCTACCGTGCCATGGCGGACCTCTACCTCTCAAGGGGCATGGAGGACGACGCCATATCCATGCTCACCTCCCTTGCCGCTCTCTCGCCGGACAGGGAGGTCCACAGGGAGATCTCCCGGCTCTACCGGAAGAGGAGCATGCCCGACGAGGCCCTCCTCCACGCGCAGAAGGTGCTCTCCCTCGACCCGAAGGACAGTGACGCTCTCCTCGAGGCCGGGACCATCTCCCGGGAGAAGGGCGACCTTGACGCGGCAGGGCACTACCTTGAGGCGCTCCTCGGTGATGAGCCCGGGCACACCTCCGCACGCGCTCAGCTTGCCCTCGTCCATGCGGACAGGGGGGACCTTGCCCGTGCCGCAAAGACCCTCGACGCCCTCCCTCCGGATGCCCCTTCATCGGCAAAATCTGAAGAGAAGGAGCTCATAGCGCGGGCGTACGGGAAGATGGGAGAGAAGGCCCTCGCCTCCGGCGACACGATAAAGGCGAAGGAATACCTGAAGGCCTCCCTCGAGTACGCAAAGGACCCGGAAGTGTCCTCTGCCCTTGCGTCTATCATCGGGAAGGAGGCGGACAATGCCTTTGCAAGGCAGGACTACCAGGGGGCCAGCCTGCTCTATGAAAGGGCGGCGGACCTGGACGAGTCATACCGGCAGAAGCTCTCTTCGACTAAAAGGATCATCGCCGGAAGGATGAGGAAGAAGGCCGTCATGATAGGGGCGCCCGTCCTGTGCGTCCTGCTCGCGGTCTGCGCCTTCTTCATCTGGAAGCACTACACCACGGGGGAGGTCATCCTCTCCTTCTGCAACGCGGACAACGAGGTGGAGAAGCTCGAGATAGACGGCAAGGCCTACAAGCCGGAGCCCCAGACCATCCGCCTTCCCACAGGGGAGCACAAGGTATTCGCCAAGGCGAAGCAGGGCTACAAGGACGACACCTCCACCTACACCTTAAAGGGCGGGGAGAAGAAGGAGCTTTACATATCGCTGGACAAGCTGTCGGAGGTGAGGCAGGAGACAGGCGGAGAAACAACGGGGCAGGCACAGGAAAGTGGGCAGGGGGCAACAGGAGGGGAATCACCTATGGATTTCTTCCCGCAAAGAGGAAAGACAAGGGTTGGCAGATACACGACAGGGAAAGCAGAAACGAGTTTTACGGTCGTGGGGAATTCCACCTTCCACGGAAGAAACGCAATGGAAGTGAGATATATAACGAAGGTCCCAGGAAAAAAAGAGTTAGTAGAGATGAGATATTTTGAAATAGACCAAAATTCGATCAGCTATCTGGGCAGCAAGTCTATTGGGGGCAAGACAGCAAAGACAAGTACATACGATCCCGGTGTTACTGTGCTTAAGCTTCCTTTGAACAATGGCGCATCCTGGGAGAGCAGCTATGATGTCCGGCATGATGTCGATGGCAAAATCAAGAACTTATCATATAGAATGAAATATTTTGTGGAGGGCAAAGAGGTTATAAATACTCCAGGCGGGAGCTTTGATTGTCATAAGATCGAGAAAATACTTTACGACCGCGATAACGGGAAAGAAGTAAACAGGGGCTACACATGGCACGCACGGGGAATTGGAATTGTAAAAGAGAACACGCGATGGTCTAACGGAAATTTTGCGGAATGGATGTTCACAAGGTCAGAATAGGACAGGAGGGATCAACGAAAGGATACGTGTTATACACATAGGTTTTACGCCATTGTTCTTGATCGTCGACTATTCGATATAGCGGTGCAGTCATGATAGAACCAAGGCCAAAAATATTTTATTAAAAAAGGAGTGGAAAATGAGGCGTTTAAAGATATTTGTCCTTGTGTTCTTTCTTGTCATTTTGTTCTCGATTTTATCAAAGGCAGAAGCGTTTCAGACGAATGCCCATATGATTCAGTATGGGACCAATACATCTCCTTTGGAGTTCCTTCTGGTCGTACCCGATGATCTTTCCGGGTATGACTATCTTAGCCATTATCCATGGACGGCCTTTCTCTTTGTGCAAGATTACGATGAACGCAAAATAGACCAATTGACAGTAACCCAGATAAAAAGTGGAAGTCTGGGCAGATATTCAAGCTATCATGTATTATCGTTCAGCAAGATAAAGGGATTTGAAGAAATGGCAGAATTGCTGAAAACAGCGGATGAATTCGAAATTGAATCCAAGAAAGATCACATTAAAGCGAAACTGAAAGAATGCTATAGAAAATACTACAATGAATTCAAGACCAAATATCTGAATAACTATTTCACATTCGTTTCGTATCATCACCATGACGGCAACAAAGCTGAAATGCTTCCCGAATACAATCCGCCAAGCATCAAAGACGAAAAGGACTTCAGAGGACATAGAATGACGAAAGAAAGTCACCGTTATGTCGACAAAATAAGCAAGCGGCAGTATGATTTTGACAAGAAGCTCTTGACGCTTTATGCCCTGGGCGGCGTTCCCGAAGAACATCACTTGAACAGTAGCTGGAAGCACGCGTACGTAGATCGGTATAATAATGCCAAGTATAATAAACGTTTTCCTGAACAAATGCAGATCAACGTATCAATTGAGGATGCCAGAAAACTCTTTTCAGGACGGAACTTGTCCTGTGTAACTGTTCTTACCGTAAAACCCCGGCAGGGTATCGTTCTTTTCACACAAAGACCCAGAATTCAACAGTTCAACATACAAAAAATAACAAAGATCTTTTATGACGAGTCGCATAGCTATGAGAATCCAAATTTAATTATTGAGATTCCGTCAAGCCCGGGCAGACCCCTTTATTAGAATTATGTCAAGAGTAATTGTTGAAACGCTGGGAGACAAGGGGAGAATTATTATGCGCATGCGTATTGTGTTTTTCGTTGTTCTGTTCTTTGCGGCAACAGGTTTTATTTTAACCGTGCCGGCATTTTCTCAGAATAAAAAGAACCAGGCCAGTTATCCCGTAGAAGGGATATACAGTGATCTTCGATTTTGTTCAGAAACAGGCGATGTCGAGGGAATGAGGGTCATCATACTCAGTTCAGGCGCCAATGATTACCACGTTGTTGCACAACTGGCTTCAGGGGGTATGCCCGAACCGGTATTGGTAAAGGCTGACCGAAAGGGAAACAAGATAATGTTCACAATACCCGTGGATCTTCCTGGCTTTCCAATGGAAACCTTTTCGGGGACAGTCTTTAGCAACGGTCTTTCGCTGAAGTCGAAGAACTACAAGATGGGTCTGAAACGCCTGAAATGTAATATTGATCAATAGACAGTGAAAAGAGGAAGAGCGATTTGAATACATTAATTAAAGGATAGAAGATATGAGAACGATATTTACAAGCCGAGTTGCTGCCGTAATGTCCCTGTTGATCTTTTCGTTGTTGTTTGTTTTTGCAACCTTTTCTTATGGGTCAGAGCCGGGCGAGGAAACGGTCTGCTTGAGAAAGCCGAACGCCGAAGAACTGGCGATAGTCATCAGGCATGGGTATAAAGATATCAAGGAATACAAGAAGATGGTCAGAGATATCTATAATCAAGAATTGGAGAAAACGATTGGCGTGACAGTCCTTGACATAAATAATGACAATAAGCCCGACATTGTTTTTACTGATCAGGGCCGGACGGGAAGCTGTGGTCATTCATGGGATGTCCTTCTCAACATGGGAAATGGACAGTATAAAATGATAGGTATATCTGACTGCACCGGTGAATGCATCACTTTTCTAAAAGAGATGAAGAATGGTTTTAGAATGGCAAGAATAGACGGTGGTGTTTTGTTTTATGACGCGAAGAAATGCGGTTATGTCGATCACAAATGATGAAGCTATTCTTTGATATAATCAAGGGCGGTCCTTGCGGTCCCTTCTTCGTTTCTTTTAGGTATTTTCAGTGCCAGCGCTACGCTGATCATCACAAAGACAGCCATGGCTCCGAACGCCCAGCGGTAACGCACAGGCCCGGAATCTGCCATACCGGAAACGATGGCACCCCACGCCATCGGGCCGATGAAGGTCGCGAAACGCTCGAAAAGCACGTAGAAGCTTGAGGCGAAATTCAGTTTTTCGTTGGGGCAAAGCCTGGTCAACAAAGCGCGGGTCACCGCGAAGACAGAACCAAAAAAAACCGAAAGTACCGCAACAGCTATATTGAAGCTCACAAAATTCCTTTGCATGGCTATCACGGGTAGAAGAACGCAAAACCCCAACAGCAAAAAGACCAGGGTGGGCTTGAGGCCGAGGCGGTCGCTCGCCCACCCGCTGAGCACGCTCCCCAGTGCAGAGCATACAAGGATCATCAGGAGGATCGATGACTTGATACTGTCCGGCAAAGACCAGACCTGCTGAAGGAATATGGGAAAGTTGATGCTTATCGTCAGGAGCGCATCAGCGAAAAGAAAGTAGGACAGGAGGAACAGCACGATTCCTGGAACTTTGAGCAATCCCCGGCAGTTTTCCGCAAATTCCTGCATCTCCTGGAGTCCTGTCGTTCTCGCCGCTTTTACTGTTAAATGCCGCTCGGGTGCACGGAATAACAGAATCATTGGCAGGGACAATGCGATGTATGCAAGGGTGGCCGGCAGAAAGGCCTGTACGCGGCCGGGAGGCCCCGGCAGGAGCACCATCCCTTTTACCAGGGGAAGGCATATGATCAATCCCGCGACCTGACCGATCCAGTTGCCAAACTGCCCGAGGCCGGAAACATATCCCCTGCGCTGGGGCGGCGAGATATCGCTGAGCAGCGGGGTATAGAACACAAGGCTCAACAGGTAAAAATAATTTACCATGAGGAAACAGAGAACGGCCGGCCACAATGTTGTTTTTACAATAAAAGGCACGATCGATGCCGCCAGGTAACATATATAGGTCATCACCGTGACCCGCTTGAGATACGTCAGTCTGAGTCCTCTCCTGTCAGCCATTGATCCCAGCACGGGGGCTGTCAGGGTCAAGAGCGCGCTGGAGCCGACAAATATCATATTGAAACGAAAATCCGACAACCCGCGTTCCACCACGAGCCACTGGGAAAAATAAAGATAAAAGGCGACAAAGGAAACGGAGTTGGCAAAATCATACAAAACCCAATAGAAAACATTTTTTTTATTCATCAGCCTTCCCTTTGTTACTCTTCAGTCTACTTTGCCCCAAGCAGCTCTTCGATATTCACGTCCCGGCGCCTCCACTGCGAGGGCAGAGAAAATGATAACTCAACATTTGACCGCATGTTGATATGGTCCTTTATCAGGTGCGGACCTGTCCATGAGAACATTCCCGAATCAGGGAAAAAACCATATTGCGTGTCCCTGGTCCTGTAAAGCCGGCCTTTTTTATCGTAATTTTCAATGTGGTAAAAGAGGAATGTCTCCTTGTCGATGTAAAAGATCCTTGAACCGTACACATAGCCGGGATCGAGCTGTGTCATCTTTATCACATAAAGCGGCCGGCGCTCAAAACGGATGTTCTTGAGCTCCGCACCTTCCGAAGAGACATATTCCGCACCGTCAAGCGAAGGGGCGGGAACGAGGTACTCTCTCTCTTCGATGAGCTCGAAACGGTAGGGGTACCGCACGGGAGATATCTTCTGCATGAAACCTTCCCAATCATCATAGATCCTGCCCTGCCCGGAGAGGTCGTCCTGCGTGTCCCTCGGTGCAAGCTTCCGCACTTTCCTGGTCCAGGGCATGTAGACCATAAGGGCATCCGGTTTCTCCGAATCGTTATAGGTCATCCCTGTCTGCAGCCCGCCGGAAAAATCACGCGGCGAAATGTAGGTGAGTGCGAAGGTTTTAACCTCCTCTCTTTTCCGGGCCCCTTCATCGTAGTATCCGTATGGTTCCAGGATGCATCTTCCTGTCAATCTCAGCATTTTCACGTTAAAAATGCCCTGGAAATCGATTCGAAGGCTTTTCGCATAACTGGTCAGTCTGGCCAGAAAAAAACAATCCCCACCCCAGCCCACGTATCTTTTTTCCACGTTGTACATGATCTGTTGTGCCTTGAATTTTCCTTCCGGTCTTGGAAAGGGATATCCCCCGTCCCAGGTGTCCTTGATAAGGTAGCCCTTTTCGTCAAGCCTTGCCCTGTTAAGGTTCTTTTTTGTCAACTCTGCAATTGGCAAGGACCAGTAGTATTGACGGGTTGGAATGATCTCGAACTCCGGTATGGAGCCGGCGAAAGGAGGACCCCCGGGCTTGATCCTTTCGAGGAGGTCTTTATAGAATAGTTTTCTGAGACCCGGGTATTTATCCATGTCCTTGCAGGTATATTTCCCGGGTTTTATCTCCGGTGCTATCTTTTCCACCTCTCCGGGCGCCGTGAATCCTACCAATTCCGACCATTGTTTTTTCATGTTTCCCACGTTGTAGGTGAGCTGCTCGTACATCTTATCGGGCAAGAGCTGCTTTGGCCCAAAATGCGTAAGCCAGGGCCGGGGATCATCAAACATCTTCTTATGCGCGTCAATATCTGCCAGCGAAGGTAAATAGGTCAAGGGATCGGGATATTCCATGGATAAACAAAGAACAGGGAAAAAGAGAAGTACAATGCATAGCCCCAGAACGGGAAGTTGAATGGATCCTGTTTTCGCGATGAACGTTTTCATTGTGATCATACCCCTTTCATGCTTGTTCTAAAAACGATAACTTATCGTCAGATAAAGCTGGTCCTTGTGTTTTAGCGCTTGGTAGCTTTTGCCGGCTTTGTCTCCGTCAAAAAAGAGTACGCCCAATGTGTACCGCCAATGGTGGCTCCAGTCATATACCGTCTGAAGCCTGAAAAAGTTTGCCTTTTCACTTATGTTGCGAAGCCAGAAGAAAGAGGGTTGAAGTTTTCCGCCCAGATAGCCCGTGCTGATCATAAGGCTCGCCTGGTAGTTGTTCTCTCTCAGCGACTCGCCTCCGGGCCCGCTCAGCATTCCCTCTCCAGGGTAATTCATTATTTTGCGATGGTAGAACTGCGGTGAGATCGTGAAAAAAGACAATTGATTAAGCAATGGTATCTTTACTTTCCAGTCTATACCGGCCGCCCAGCGTATCTCGTCATGTTGCTCAAAGGCATTAAGGCGGTCCCAGGTGAATGTTTTGTTGAAAGCGTAGAATCCCTCAAGGCGAAGTAAGGGCGCCACACCGCCAAGGGCTGTTGACTGCAGGGGATCGATATCCGTTGTCAGTGTCCCGCCGACGAAACGGAACATGGGATAGTAACCCTCCACGTTAGGATGGAAGATCGTCCTGCCGTCATAGGGAGAAACCTCAGGCCTGGGGAGCCCGGCTGTTCGTACTACCGGATCTTTATCGCTGCCGTAATAGTAATTCAAGGTGACGACTGTATCTCGAACAACAGCCCGTAAGCGCAGGGCGTATTCAAAACCGTCCGATCCTCCCGGTTCGGTCAGGCGGGAGTCGGCAGATCCCATATAGCCAAAATCCCTGGGATAGGGTCTGTTCGTCGGTATCTCTATATAAGGCGACCAGATACCCGATACGTCATTGCCCGGTTTCATGCTCTCATTGGGAACGAACTGGAGGTTGGGATTGAATATCACCTGGAAAGAAAGGCTCTGGCACCAGTCCGGAAGGTCCGGTACCCCGTATTCCGCCCTTACAAGCCATGTAGGCTGAATGGTTGTTTCAAATTCAACATCCGCAAGCCCCCGCCTTTGGTCGAGCGGATTGATCTGGTCCATGAGCCTGAACCCGTCCGTTTCCCCCCATCGCACGATCTGTTTTCCCAATCTGAAATAAAAATGGTCGGGTCGCCAGGTTATGTGAGCCTCATTGAGAATATCCTTGAAATCATCAAACACATATAGCTTCCCTCTTGATTCATCAAATCCCTTATCCCGCCAGTTTGTGTTGTCTTTCAGGGCCTGGTACGCCCAGTCCGCGTTGAACCTTCCGCTCAGGAAGATCCGCATATCGTGCCTTGGTTCATATGTTCCTTCGATGAGCCCCTGAAAGATTGCCGACTGAAAACTTTCCTGGGTATCAAAGTGTTCGCCTGCTATGCCAAACCCCACGCTCTGGCTCAGGTACCCGTGAATGGAGAGCGGTTTGCCCCAGAGCTGCATCTCGGCAGCCGGGGAGTTCGTACATAACAATGCTGCAAGGATAAAGGCAGGCAAAAGCGTACTTCGAATAAGAATGTCAGTAATTCTCATCCTAACGCGTCCTTTTTTTTAGTTTTATTTAGATAATACGGAAACGCTCCCCAACTCAGCGTACCCTTGTTTATTGCCAATTCAAAGATTTGAATGTCTGACGCAGTTCATCTGGTTTTCCGGTGTTCTTAAAACATAGAAATTACACGAACAAACCGGCTTCGCTGCAGGCTGCCTGATGAACTGCGCTTCCTGATCCTGGTATGTTCAAACCCTATTTGCGGGCGACCCCTTTTACCGAACCAGAAAAAAATGCTTCTTGAAATGCAAAAATCGGAACCTTGATGAAATGATCGATGGATTATGTGCTTACCAGTCCCGAATTCAAAAAATACAGTTCAATTTTATTGAAATCTGAATATGGTTGTCAACCATTATATGTCATTAAAAAACCACCTGCCAGCAGCCCCCCCTCAACCCTCCTTTCCGAGCATGCCCGAGAGCATCTGCTCCACCTTCAGGGACTTTCTGCGGAGCCTCTCCCGGCAGGGGTGTATCCAGGGGTCATCGTCGTGGTCGAGGAACTCTCCCCCGCATATCCCGGCAAAGGAGGACATGAGGCCTGAAGCCTCACCGTTCCAGTCACGGGTGTGTCTCGCCTCCCACAGATCCGACACGCGTTCCGCCAGGCCCTCGAGGGCCCAGGTGTCCAGCCAGACGTGGTTTTCGTTCAGGCTCACCCTGCCTTCCCTGACCTCTATGGCACGCTCGTCCCCGAGCAGGCGGCGCAGGCGGGAGAGGGTGGTCTTGAAGGATATGCGGGCGGCGTCGCCATCGGCATCGGGCCAGAGCATGTCCTCCAGCTCCTCCTGGCGGACCTTCCTGCCCCCCGTGCTTATGAGGGCCTTGAGGAGCATGAGCGGTTTCTTCTGGACCTTGCCGGTGAATGAAAGGGGCCTTTCGTCGATGAGCACCTCGAAGCGCCCCAGGGTACGGATGCGCACCGGGAAGGGCCAGTTCGTGAGCCTCTCCCGGGGGAAGTCCGGGGTGAGCCTGTGCCTCCTGATGAGCTCCCGGGCGTACTCCTCCTCTATCCCCGCGTCGAGGGCCTCGGCGCAGAGGCGGGCCATCTCGCGGGGCTGCCAGTAGGAGTAGAAGGTGAACGCGTATCTTTTTGTCCTCCCTATGGAGAAGGCCTCTTCGAGGGTCCTTCGTGCTTCCTGTGTCCTCCCCTCGTCGAAGTGTATGCTCGCCTGGGTGAGACGCGCAAGGTAAAGCAGGTGGATGTGCCCCATGGCCCCGAAGGACTCTTCGATCTTTTCCAGCTCTTCCGCGACCCTCTTTTTTTCGCCCGTACGGCAAAGGATGTAGGTCAGCTTGATCCGGGCATATGTCTCGTAGATAATACTGCCGATCTTCATTCCCTCTTTTACGGCATTTTCGGCGTCTTGCCGGGCCAGGGCGAGATCACCCCTCTGCATGTGATAGATCGACCTCATAGAGCAGAAGCGTCCTCTCATCCCTCTCTTGCCCAGGATGTCCTGGTGTTCCATGATCCTGAAGAACTCGCCCGCCAGTTCCAGATTCTCCAGTTCGAAGGCGCCCACGATGCCGCTCAGACAGATAACACCCTGAAGAAAATGAGCACCCATATCATCTGCCAGGGTTATAGCATTTTTTACCATGCGGATCGTTTCCTCCCATGATCCATGCATCCAGTCGTGGAGATATACGATGCGTACCATGTAGGCAAGGTGTGCCATCGGCGGCAGGTTAGGAGAGAAAGCGATCTTCCTCAGGTCCTCGGCTACCTGATGGAGTTCAATAAAATTGCCGAATATGGCATGGTACTCCATAACATTGCCCCGCGCCATCAACCTCGCGACGGGGTCACTGACCTTCTCGCTCGCCCTCACCGCCCGCTCGATCCAGTCGGCCATATTTTCGTGCCAGGGCATCCGGTATGTGAGGCTGCACACCATGGCCGAGGCGATCTGGGCGTCCATCTCCGGAGAGGGCAGCGGCGCGGCGACATCCACGTTCCTGTCGACCCAGTCTATCCACCTGTCGAAGCGGGTGTAGTCGTCCCACTCGAGGAGGATGCTGTTCATGATGCCCGCAACGCAGAGCAGGCAGCCCGTGTGGTCCCCCCGGGACTCGAACAGGGCGAAGGCCCTCTCCAGGCAGTCCCTCGTCTGCGCGGGATCCGTGACCAGGCGCCCCATCCCCAGCCAGTACAGGAGCCAGGGGGTGGAGTCCCTCAGCTCCCCGGGGAGCCTCTGCGCCCACTCCTCCAGGGTGGCTGTCCTGCCGAGGCCGATCAGGGTGCGGGCATGGTCCAGGATGCGGGGGACGGCCTCCGTGTGCGCCCCCGCGTCAAGGAGGAGCCTGATGCCCTCCTCGGTTTGCCCGAAGCCGATGAGCAGGCGTCCCGCCTTCACGGTGAGGGAGGCGAGCTCTCCGGGGGTGTAGCGCTTCGCCGCCAGCGCCAGCAGGAACTCCCTGAAGAGGGGATGGTAGCGGTACTCCGCGCCGTAGCGCTCGGTGAAGAAGCTGTTGCGGTCCAGGTGGGCCAGTATGGAGGCCCCCTCCTGTGTGCCGGTGAGGGACGAGGCGATCCCGGGGGAGATAGAGGAAAGCAGGGAGGTGACGAGGAGGAAGTCCTGCACCCGTTCATCGAACCTGCGGAAGACCTCTATGGCGAGATAGTCGAAGACGGGCCCCTGGCCTGCAGGATCAGGCGCGGAAGACGGGACGCCCCTCCTGTCGAGCATGAGGATGACACCGGCCGCCCATCCCCGGGTGCTGCCGTGGATCCGCCCGACGACCTCCTCGGGGACCGGGGAATGTGCGCGCATGCCGATCATCTCCCTCGACTCGTCCAGGGTGAAGCGGACGTCGTCCCAGCCGATGCCGCCGAGCATGCTCCGGGCCCTGAGCGAGACATAGGGCGCCGGGGGCTCTTCCCTGCTCACCATGAAGACGCGCACCCCCTCGGGGACGGTCATGAGCCCGTTCGCTATGACCTCGTGGAACACGGAGGTCCCGGGGACGTCCTGGCAGTTGTCGAAGACGATGGCAGAGGGCCGGGGCATCCTGCCGAAGAGGGACGAGAAGTAGTGGCGGGTGAAGGCGCTGATGCCGGGGCGCAGCTCGGGGCTCAGAAGGGGAAGGGGCCTCGTCCTCCCCTTCCTCAGGCTCCGCGCCGCCTCCCTCATGTAGTAGAAGAAGGTCGCGGGATCGCTGTCGTCCTCGTCTATCCGGTACCAGAGGACGGGGATGCCCCGGGACTGCACGTAGCTGGCAACGAGGGTGGTCTTGCCCGAACCGGCAGGGGAGGAGACCCAGGTGACCGGGCAGTCGCCCGTCCTGTCGATGAGGTCGAAGAGACGCCGGCGGTCAACGGCCAGCCGGAGCCTCGGCGGGGTGGTCTTTATCTTGTGGTCGCGCATGTTCCGGTTTTTTTAAAGACAAGTCAATTGTATGGGATGGGCGCGGCGGTTGTCAATCGGTAAGTTGGCAAAAAAAGATGAATCTGTAACCTATATGTAACCTACGGCAGTTTATTCTGATATCAGGATATGGGTATTCAAGACGAGAAAAAGGAAGAAAACAAATACAAAGAATCTTTTTAAAGCAGTGGACATATGAACAGGTGCGAAGAAAAAGTCAAGAATGCCAGAGAGAATGGAGGTATTCAAGGCGGTTGCGAGAAGCGGGCCACGGCGGATGATACAAGACGCGATATCGGCACGGAGCAATCCTTTATAAAATATTGCACCTGCTTGATCCGCGCACACCATGGCATCGCACAACATGAAAGGATCACGGCAACAACGCGCGCGCAGATGATCGTCCGTGCTTCGTAATACCGCATAAAAGGGGGTTTTGTGGGGGAAACCAAGCCAAAAAAATGTTTGTTCTGCGGCCGGTTTTTCGTTCCAGATCCAAGGGTGGGAGACAGGCAGAAGGCCTGTTCTCGGAAAGAGTGTCAGAAAGAGCGAAAGAGACTTGCCCAGTTCAAGTGGTGCAGGAAGAACCCGAAGTACTTCGCGGACCGTTACGAGTACGTGCGCGATTGGAGGGAGAAAAGGACGAGTATGAAGGTCCGGGAAGAAAGCGGAAATAAGACCGGGAAGAAAGGGCGGGAAAAAAGGTTGAACGGCAAAAAAGGAAACGGAAGCCAAGGGTGGTACAAGAGGTAAGAATGGGGTCAGGTCTTGTATTTGATCATTTACTAAGAATGATCGATTTTCGATACAACAGATCGTTGTGGAATATAAAAAATGATCAAATACAAGACCTGACCCCAGCTGTTTCACAAATACATTCATAAGGAGGTTTTACGATGAAACACATTTTTGCAGTGTTCCTGGTTTTAACGTTGTGTTGTTTTATAGGAGGTTGTGCGACAAGCCCCGTAGCCGAACAAGAACCGCCTCCGCCAAAAGCGGTTTACAATTTCCAGTTCACACCACCTGAAAAAGCAGTGAAGAAGCTTGGTGTGACTATTGGAATAGTATCGCCCAAGTGGGACGACAAGATCTCAGCTCGCGGGGAGCAGGGGAAAACCCAGTTGCTTGATGTTGGCATCAATCCCAATCCAACAGAGCTTCTGAGATACCCAAGCCTGGTGGCGCACCTTGGGCCAACGCCAAGAGAATTGTATGAGATCGCCCAAGATTTTACGAAGGCCACGAGTCATGATTTCGAAGGGATCATCCTGGCAAGAGGATTTGACACGATGGGGCCTTTTAGGAATGTTGAGGACATGACATACCCACAGAAAACAGCGTGTAGCTTGATCATAGTTCCTGAGTTTTCACAGATAATAAGGTCGCGGCCAACTACGGTGATGACCGATGTTATCGAAGGCACAGCTGTTATTCGAACCGAAATTGTTCTGAATATTTATGAACCGCTGTCCAAAGAGAAGCTTTGGAGCAAAAGGTTCACCAATGAATCTCAACCATTTGCCTATAAGGTCAAATACAGTAAGAGCTACGTTTATGATAAAAATCGCAATAACAGAATCGGAGTTCAAAGACAAGGGATAACATGGGACAATCGGACCAACGGTTTTGCGCAAGGTTTTACAGGGCTTTTCCAGGATCTGATGAAAAAATCATGGGCATATCTAAGCCCTGAAGAGATCATGGTCCTGAAAAAACATTCTGATGATATCAGGGAAAAAAAGAGATTCTGACGAGCGTATGAATGACCGGGGGGTTAAGACGTGCGCTGCTTGGAAAGGCTTGACTCCCCGGTCATTACGTAGAGTCAAGAGAGGGGTGGAAACTGTGTCGATTGGTTTAAGGAAAAAAGCAAGGCGGGACAGTAGTGATGGGGAGAGGCTCACGAAGAGGTTCCTCGCGGGCCCGCCGCCCTTGTTCGATGAGAAGAACGGATGGATCACCGCGGACGCTTTTCCTTCCGCGGTGGAGCGGGAAAAGATGATCGGGTTTTTTCGAAGGGAAAGCTACATGCTGCGGGAGTTCATGGATAACCCCGGGACGTACCGGATGCCCGAGTGCATATACAGGGACGAGGCGCCGGGGTGGCTTGACGACCATCTTTCTTGTTTCCCAGGCGGCCGTGCCCTTCAGAACAGGATCCGCGCCGTCATCGACGGTGCGGAAAGAGTGGTTATCGAGAAGATGGGAGGTGACCACGGCCGGGCGCGCATCATCAACCTGGTTTCAGGCACCGGGCGGGACACCGTGGAGATGGTGAAGAGGAATTCCCGATGGAACGGTAATGTTCATATTGAGTGCGTTGACCTTGACAGGGAAGCGCTCGATGCGGGCAGGGAGTTCGCCCGGGCCGCAGGGGCGGCGGCAAGCATCGACTTTGTTGAGGAGAATATCCTGTCACTGCCCCACCGGGAGGAATTCGACGCGGGTCTCCTTATCGGCGTCCTGTGCGGCATCCCAATTCCCCGGTGTGTAGCTATCCTGAAAAAGATCAGGCCCTACTTTAAAAAAGGCGGGGTCCTCATCGCCAGTAACGTGACCACAACCATGATAAAGGAAGACCCCTTCACGTCCTTCATCCTGGACGAATTCGTGGGATGGAGGCTTGTGTACAAAACCCCGGATCAGCTGCGGAATATCTTCGAACGTGCAGGATACGAGTGGGGGGGTTGTTTTTACGATGAGCCTCACAGGTTCCATTGCATGGGGATGGGGATTGCGCGGTGATGTATTGAATAACGGGATGAATGCAAATCTGAGGTCAGGTCTTGTATTTGATCATTTTTTATATTCCACAACGATCTGTTGTATCGAAAATCGATCATTCTTAGTAAATGATCAAATACAAGACCTGACCTCAGTTACACAGGCTCGATCAGAACATATCTACCGGGGTCTTCAGCAAGAAGTTCCTGACGGGCAGAAAACAGTAGATGGAAATGCCATGCCGCAAGATCCGCGGCCAACGGCGATCGCCAACCACCCCGGTTGCCCCGCGCGGGCCAATTCCCTTCCTGAGAATTCCGCGCGGGCGCGCCGGGCTTATATGCCTGGGTATCGCCCTTGTTATGATAACGGCCCTTCAGGGTATCGCCGCGGCCGGGTGGAAGTCCGGGGGAAAGATCGAAACGTTCAGTGCCTTTTACACGCAGAAAAAGGCCGGCACGGACAACCAGTACAACGAGGTCCGCTTCAGGCCGAACATAACGGTTTTCGGGAATGACCTTCTTTTTTACGGGGAAGGCGATCTCCGCATCGATGCGCTTAACTACGACAGGGGCTATGTCGATGACGTCGTCGACAGGGATTGGAACCGCAAGATATTCGGCATCAGGGAGGCCTATGGCGAGTACAGCAGGAAGTGGCTGCGCCTGCGGGCGGGAAAGCAGGTATTCGACTGGTCGGTGACGGACACCATATCTCCCTCGGATAATATAGCGCCCAGGGACTATCTCGACGTAGTGGAGTGGGAGCGTATGGGAGTCCTCTCCATAAGCGCCAGGCTTGGCTACGACAGCTACATGGAGTTCGTTTATATACCGTGGTTCACGCCCTCGAAGCGCCCGGCGGAGGGAGGGCGGTGGGAGCGGGACCTGCCGCCGGGCATGGCCTACGGTGAACAGGACCTTCCCGGCCGGTCACACGGGCAATTCGTCTTCCGGGCCGGCACGGTGACGGCAGGTTTCGATATTGGCGTCAGTTTCTACAGTGGATACAGCTACAGTCCGTTCTACAGGACCGAGCCTCTGTCCGCCGCCCTCTTGCAGTTCACCCCCTGCTACAAAGAGGAGACGGTATATGCGTTCTCTCTTGCGAAAGAGGTTTACGGGTACAACATCCGGGCAGAGGCCGGCTATTTCGATCAAACAGGGGAGGACAGGTTCATACAGTATGTCGCGGGCGTCGACAGGGAATGGGCAGGCATCCTGCGGGAGGGCGACGCCTTCTACGTGCTCCTCCAGTATTCCAATGAGATAAAGACATACAGCTCCCGCTCGTTGAGTTCGGATATGATCGATTTCCGCCGGGTCTTCAACAACGCCGTGACCGGCAGGATAACATACGCCTTCGACTCGCAAAGGCGCTGGACGCTCAAGGTAAAGGGGAGCTACAACTTCTCCGGCGGCGACAGCCTCCTGGAGCCGGCCCTGGTGTGGCGCAAGGACAGGTTCGAGATAGAGGGCGGCGTGGACGTCCTCTCCGGTCCCGCAAACAGTTTCTGGGGCGGCTACGGCGACAACGACAGGATATTCCTGAAGATGAACATCAAATATTAAAGGGGAAAGAATGAGATCAGGCAATAATACTGACTGTTGGGGGGGGGAACACGCAGACCGGTGAGAACCGCATATGATAAATGGACGGCACGAAGGCAACGGGCCCCTGTGACCTTAACACCCTCCCCGATCTCAACTGGTCCATAGCGGGCACAGGTGTGTTCAATAATACGGCAAAGCGGGATGCCGAGATTCAAGAGGTGAACACAGCGGAAACTAAATAAGGCCGTTTACCCGTTCAAAAAAATTGTATGTCACAAAACGCAGGTTTTCTGGCAAAATAGAATGAGGGAGATAATTGCGCCGCGGTTATCGTTAAATGCATCGAAGGGAGGGATCGAATATGGCCGTGGTAGAAAAGATCGAATTGCGTAAATTTGTTGCCCCCGAGTTTATATTTGGGGGGCAGGCCAGGCTCCTGGCCGGCCGCTACGCAAAGAACCTGGGCGCACGGAAGGCCCTGGTCGTAACCGATCCGGGTGTCATCGATGCGGGCTGGACCGCGCAGGTCCTTTCTTCCCTGGAGGAGGAGGGGCTCCCCTATTCGGTCTTTTCATCCGTCAGTTCAAACCCGCGCGCCGAAGAGGTCATGCTCGGCGCGAAATTCTACCGTTCTGAAGATTGCAATATCATCGTTGCCACAGGTGGCGGCAGTCCGATGGATTGCGCCAAGGGGATCGGCATCGTGGACTCAAATGACATGCATATCCTGGAATTTGAGGGTGTTGACCGGGTCCCGGTCCCCGGTCCCCCGTTGATCTGTATCCCGACAACAGCAGGCAGTTCCGCGGATGTCTCCCAGTTCGCCATCATCAACGATGCAGACAGGCAGGTCAAAATTGCCATTGTCAGCAAGACGGTGGTTCCCGATGCCGCGCTGATAGACCCTGTCACAACGACCACGATGGACGCCCATCTCACGGCGTGTACGGGCATGGATGCCCTGACGCACGCCATAGAGGCCTATGTTTCCGATGCGAGCTCACCGATCACAGACCTTCACGCCCTTGAGGCCATCCGCCTGGTGTCGTCGAGCTTGCTGGACCTCCTGTCGGATACGGGCAATATTCTGCTCCGCAGCAAAATGATGCTGGGCAGCCTCCACGCGGGCCTGGCCTTCTCAAATGCAAGCCTGGGGGCGGTCCATGCCATGGCGCACAGTTTGGGCGGCCTCCTTGACCTTCCCCATGGCCATTGCAACGCCATCCTTCTTCCCCGTGTCATGGATTTCAATTATGACACCGTTCCGGAGCGCTATCGTTCTATAGGTGAAGCCATGGGACTTCATCTTGAGGGTATGGTTCCCGATCAGCAAAGGAAGGCCGTCCTGGGTAAGATTGAACATCTTCAGCGCTCGGCAGGCGTATGCCAGCCCCTCGGACAGATGGGTACCCCCCGGCGCGATATCCCGAGGCTGGCCGAAAACGCCATGCAGGATGCGTGCATGGTCACCAATCCGCGCAAGCCGAACAGGAAGGACATCGAGGAGATCTATGAAAAGGCGTTCTGAGCAACCCGATGACTGGGATGCATTGCGGGCAAAGATCATAGGCCTTGGTGAGCAGTCCATCCAAAAAAGTTACTACCCCGAGCTTCAGAGGCGGCTTGAGGATTTCAAGCGATTTAGGGTCTTGCTGGACCAGAGCATCGATGGTATTGTCCTTGCCTGTGTTCCCACGGGGGTGCTTGCCGATGTCAACGAGTCGATATGCAACCAATCGGGGTATTCGCGCAGGGAGCTCATCGGTATGTCTTTCATGGACCTGGTCCTGCCGAATGAGTCCTCGCAGATCAGTGAATTGCTGTCAAAACAGGCGGTTTCCCGACAGGGCATCAATATAGAGATCTCGCTGAGGAAGAAAAACGGCGACCTCGTCCCGGTGGAGATGACGGCCCGTCTGGTAGAAGTTGGCGGTTCCGTTTACGCCGTGGCCGTTATGCGCGATATCACCGATCGCATAAGAACCGTGGAGGAGAAGAAAAAGCTCGAAACCCAGCTCCACCAGTCACAGAAGATGGAAGCCATAGGGAGACTGGCCGGGGGCATTGCGCATGACTTCAACAATATCCTCACCGCCCTCACGGGATACGGAAGCCTTCTGCAGATGAAGATGGACAAGGACGATCCCCTGCTCATGTATGTTGACCAGATCCTGTCGGCTTCACAGAAGGCGGCGGACCTCACGCAAAGCCTCCTGGCATTCAGCAGGCAGCAGCCCGTGACCTTTGCTTCACACGATATCAACAAGATCATCAGGGGTTCGGAAAAGCTCCTGAAAAGACTGGTAACCGAGGATGTGGTCATCCGGACCATACTCGCACCGAAACAACCGGCCATCATGACCGATGCAACCCAGATCGACCAGGTGCTATTCAATCTTGCCTCCAATGCGCGCGATGCCATGCCGAAGGGCGGCGTTCTTACCATAGAAACGAAACAGGTGGAACTGGACAATGAAATCATGACCGTGCACGGCTATGGCAAACCGGGCAAATACGTCCT
>Ga0209507_1001088_pt1 | contig 23256 bp, 28 predicted proteins | sample AD_UKC028_MetaG_FD_184414 | JGI IMG/M metagenome (GOLD analysis project Ga0209507, IMG submission 184414) | Active sludge microbial communities of municipal wastewater-treating anaerobic digesters from USA - AD_UKC028_MetaG (SPAdes) (version 2) | ecosystem: Engineered > Bioreactor > Anaerobic >...
CTACGCCGGACTCGATTTCGTGGACTACGTTCTCTACTACGCTGCAGGAAATTGGCTGTTTGTACAGCTATTCTAATCGCCTGCGGTATTTGCACGAAGAGGGTCAAACGATTCCTCGGGAGATGGAGGAGCAGGCTGCGACTCGTATCGCGCTGTGCCGTGAAATGATGGTGTATGGGGAATTGAAGTCCTGCACCAATGATTTCTTTGGCGGTACTGGTACTACGGTTGAGACTGTGAATGGTCCGCCTACTAAGGCGATGTTCCAGAACATTTCACGGGCGCTGTTGGGCAAGCACGCTACGACCATCAACAAGATGTTGAAGTCTGGTCCGATGTTTGGTATGCAGTCGGTTAATGCGTCCTGGCCGGTCTATTGCCATACTGATATGGAAAAGACCTTCGAGAACATTCCTGGCTTTACCAAGGTGCAGGATTACGGGTCGGTTGGTCTGCTTGACCCTGAGTATGAGATTGGTGCGATTGGCCGTTTTCGGATTATCGTTAATCCGATTCTGACGTATCGCCCAGGTGCAGGTGCGCTGGTCGGTGCGGCTGTTGCCGGATTTACTCCGAAGTCTAATGGTGGCACTAACATCGACGTTTACCCGCTTATTATTATGGGCCGTGGTAATAGTGGTGGTGACGCTTTTGGTCAGGTTCCGCTGCGCGGATTTAATTCCATTGACGCTAACCATTTTGCCCCTTCGGAAAAATCGAAGATGGACCCGCTGGGTCAGCGGGGTTATGTGAGCGCAATGACCTGGCAAGCACAGGCCATTCTTAACGATGATTGGATGAGTATCGCATGGGTCGGAACGGAAGCGTAAAGTAGACTGTGATGATTTCAAGTGCGTCTAGGCTGATCCCCGAAAACCGGCCCCATACCGACTGGCGCATTTCCTCTTTTATGGGAATAATCAATGGGATTATTGCAATGGCTAAAGTTGATAGAGAGCATGAGTTAAGTGTTAGTTGGGAACTGCTTAATAAACAGTTTCATTATGACCACTTAACAGGTGTAATTACACGCTTGACTGGAACTAAGATTGGTGCAGCTGGATATTATACCTTAAAAGGACGCAATCGAATCATGATTAACGGTAAGCGTTTCCTTGCATCTCGCCTAGCTTGGTTTCTTTACTATGGAAAGTGGCCTGAGAAGACAGTAGATCATATCAACGGTAATCCAAGTGATGATCGAATTGATAATCTACGGTTGGCTACAGATTCAGAGCAGCAATGGAACAAAGGTATAAATAGGAATAATACCTCTGGGGTTAAAGGAGTCTCTTTCAACAAGCGGCGCAATGAGGCAGGGCTTTCACCCTGGGAAGTTTACATCACGGTTTATTACAAACGCATTCATGTTGGATTTTTTAATGATCTCGAAGATGCTGTTAACGCAAGACAAGAGGCTGCTATGAATTATCATGGCAATTTTAGTAATAGGTGTCCTCAATGGGCTTAATGGTGGTAGGGGTTGCGGGGTACAGAATAAACACTGTACTCCGCCTTTTTAGGAGATGTGTATGAGCGGTGTACTTAACGAAGTTGCACGCTTTATTAGTGCCCCTGGTGCCGAAGCTGTTAAAGCGCTTTTGTCGTCAAAGGGTTCTGTTCCAATTCCGCTGGGTGCTGTTACGCTGGAGGATGGCACTGCGCTGCTAAAGCAGGCCACTACGGTAACTGGTTATTCGCAGATTGCTAACAAAGAAATTGTTATCAATATTCCTGTTAATACAAACCCTGCCAGTGGCCTTGCACTAGGTTTTACTACTGCACTTCCTATTGACATGGACCCTGCTTATCCAGTAGAAGTTCATGTGCTGGTAGGGAAGGCAGCCAACACTGACGCGCTTACGCTGGATTGCGAAGTTTATCCGACGGGAGTTGCTAATGTTGCTAATTCGGATATTCAACTAACGGCGGCTACTGCTATTGTTGCGGCGGGCTCGGAACTTACGTTTAAGTGTGGAGTGCCTGCTGAATTTACTAAGGGCGGGTTGTCGGTTGTGCTGACGCTCGGCGGAACTAATGATGGTGACGCGGTGTATATTTATAGCATTTGGCTTGAATACACTAAGTTACTGATTAACGGATAAGGTGATTTAAAATGGCTAATGCTAGTTATTTGAAAAAGTTTGATCCTATTCAGGAAGCGCCTAAGTTTGCTTACGGTATTAGGACTGGTGTGCGGACTGCTGCGGATTTCACTATTACGCTGGGCTTTAAGCCTATCAAGATTCAGGTTATTAACCTAACTGATAAGATCGAAGCTACGCACTATGTTGACCCAGCCCCGGTTACTGGAACTACTACTTACGGTTTGGATGCTGGTGCGAACGCGAAGAGTTTGGTGACTATTGCTAATGGTACTCGTACTTATGAGGCGGCTGGTATTGCGTTGACTTCTGATGGTCTTGGGTTTACCGTTACGGTAGCCACTAAGACGTTGGAAACGGATAATGACGATACCGTTTGGTTCGCTTGGGGTTAATAAGCATGTGTGCCAGAGTTACAGCTCATTGCCGGCTCAGGACCGGCTGGCACACACTTTAACGACAATACAAAATAACCGTTTAGTTTTATAAATACAATTCCCCCTAAAGGTAACAAAGATGGCAATTCAAACTACAAGGTCAGAGCCCAAAGACCCCGTTAAGGTGATCTCATACGAGCAACCAGAAGAAGATTCTTTTGAGTCTCCTATTCTTGTTGTTGAAAACGATGCTGTTGCTTCTTACGCTCGCGACCTGGCTTTCATGGCTGAGCCTGTTGAGGTAATGGTTCTTCCCAGTCATGATAAAAATGACACTACTCGATTGGTGAGTGTGTCGGTTAATGGGAAAAGTTATTACCTGCTGCGCGGTGAATGGCAAGTGGTCCCAAGGTTTGTTCTTCAGATAATCGCTCAAGCCAAGCGGGAAACGTGGAGCTTTGGGTATCGTAAGGCGGCTGATGGTAGTACGTTTGAAACCTCTAACGCTTACAACGTGCTTCGCTACCCTCATCATTATCGGGATAAGAATCCAAAGGGTCAGGCGTGGTATGATTCTATTAAGGATCAGGTAGTTTAATAATGACTACAGCCGCTGAGATGGTTACAAAGTTACGAATCGCAATGGGTGATGATGTAGAACCCTATGCAGTTTCGACTCAAACCATTTTTGAGTGGCTTTCTGACGCTTACTTGCGGATTCAATTAGAGTTTGAACAGTGGAAGTTTTTCCATAATCGGGGAAAGCTTTTAACTACAACTAGTGGGACTTCGATTTATACAGTAACTAATTGTAAAGCAATTAGTGCTGATTCGATATACTGTAATAAAGTTGGAGAAACGGCACGATTCCCGATGTACCTTATGGAATATATTGATTGGGTACGAGAGGAGCAGATAAACCTGCAACGTGCTGGTGACCCAATGTTTCTTATTAAATTGCCTAATGATACTTATCGGGTTGAACCAGATCCGACTGCTGCATGGGAAATTTGGGGAGATATTTGGTACAAGCCCGCCGGGTTTACTGCACTTACCAGTTATCCGATTTGGGATGCTAAGTATCATAATCTGGTGGTTTGGGAAGCGTTAAAAGTTGCTATGATGGAATGGCAAGATGGCGACAAATTGCATACGAACTCAAAACGAATACAAGCTAATCTCGTTGCAAATTTGATTCCAATGCGTCGGGCATTTAATTATGAGTATTTAGATTCAAAAAGCGGCGCTAGGGCACTTATATGAATTCAACAGAGCTACTTGCTACAGTTCGTATTCGCCTTGATGATGTTGCTATTCCAACTCGTGTTTCGGATACAACGATTTTTGAGCAAGCCTCGTTTACTCAGACTGAGTTTGCTAGAGCTACTTTAGTTCTTTATGATGTTGTTGCAAGTAGTGTAACTGCTAGTGACCCATGGCTTACTTTACCAAGTAATTTTTGTGTATTAAAAACTGTTATCCTTGATGGATTACAGTTACGTCCGATTACAATTAGCGAATTGGATTATGGGTATTTTACTTTAAGCACTACAGAGAATTCTACTCGATTCTCTAATTGGCGAAGTGTTTCAGGTACGCCTAAGTTTGCAGTTGTAGATATGTACCCTGATAAAATACGTCTTGTTCCTACTCCTAGTGCAAATGGTACAGTAAGTTTAGAAGGGTATGTAGTTCCGGCTGATATAACTGCACTGGTGTCACCAACTATTCCAGAAATGTATCATGAATTATTAGTGTCTGGAACTTTATTAAGATTATATTCTTTATTTGATGTTGACGTTTTTGATTCAAGTAAAGCTCAGGTTTATGGTGCACAGTGGTATCAGGGTTTAGCAGAGGCTCAAAATAACTTACGAACGAGTCTTCGCCGGCAAATAAGGTTAATGGAGTTACCCAGGGGATTTGTTTTTGAACCAGTTAAGTCACCTACTACAACAACAAATGCTGGCACAACGTAATGAAAGGTACTCTACCTAAGAGCATTGCCGCTTCTAATCTACAATGTGCGAAATGTCTCAACTTTCGGGATGATGACCCGGATATTTACTATTGTAATTTAGACCGCCAAGAATTTGCAGGGTTATGCGACGAGTACCGCTATCGTGGTCTCGAATATAAAGTATTAGATGAAGATGATGGAGAATTGAGTTGAGACTAATTACAGTAACAGTAGCCGCTTCGCCGGTAGCGTATACAAGCGGTGGTACTGACTCGCTAAAACCTGATACGATTGGGTATCCGCTGACTGTTTCAGCTATTCCTGGCGCGGGTGGTACGCTTCTTGTGGAGTACCAGTTGGTAAAAGACGGGTCTTGGACTGAGTGGCCCGGTGGGGCTGTGGCTGTTAAGACTATTTATGTATTAGCTGGGTCAGTTTATGCGTTGCGCTTTACCGCTGCGGTCGCGGCTGGTGTCGTGGAGATCGGGCAATGAGCCAGTTCGGGGCGCTAAAGTCTTGGAGATTTTCCCATGAGTCTGTTTGAACCCCTGTGGCAACCTGTAGCCGAAACGGCCTCGACAGCAGCGGACGTTGACGATACGCCCGTTAACGGAGCAACCGATGCCCCAATCAGCAGCAACTGGGCGTTCGATCACACGGCTGCCGCCCTCCCGCACAGCATCACCGGAGCGGTGGAAATTGCTGATGCGCTCGCAGACGGCGACGAAGTGCCGGTTTACGACCTCAGCGCCACTGCGAATAAAAAGTCGCTCTTATCCCGGTTCTGGACGTACATCAGCAGCAAACTCAGCAGTTACACCGGCGCACTCACAGGATCATCGCTCACTGTCTCCGGCGACGACGAGCCGACCTACGGCGCGGAACTGCTGACCTCGGCGGGCTGGACGGTCACTACGGGCTGGGCCGAATCCCCGGATGACACCTTCGCACATAGCAGCGGTACGGACACCCTGACGCACTCGGCCACGATTGCGAACGCTACGAAATACCAACTGGCGTACACCATCATTGGGCGCACCGCAGGGACGATCACGATCACGGTGGGGGGCGCATCGACCGGCGCGGTCTCAGCGACCGGCGCGTTTGGCCCTACGACCAGCAGCACCGCCGCGTTCACCGTCACCCCGACGACCGACTTCAACGGGACGTGCGTCTTTTCGCTGAAAACGATCACCGGCGTCAGTACGCCGCGTCTTGTGGTGAAAAACGCGGGGAGCGTCACGATCCTGGAAGCGCGGGGCAAGGATGCGATCAATACGTTTGTCGGAGTGGAAGCGGGCCGGTATTGCACCACGGGCAGCTACAACGTTGGGATGGGGTATCAGGCGCAGGGCAGCCTCACCACGGGCATCAGCAACTTTGGGATGGGGTATCAGGCGCAGCTCAGCCTCACCACAGGCAGCTACAACGTTGGGTTTGGGACGAACGCGCAGCTCGGCCTCACCACAGGCATTTATAATGTTGGGTTTGGGACGAACGCGCAGCTCAGCCTCACCACAGGCAGCTACAACGTTGGGTTTGGGACGAACGCGCAGCTCAGCCTCACCACAGGCACGAGCAACGTCGGGTTTGGGACAAACACACAACTCAACCTCACCACAGGCACGAGCAACGTCGGGTTTGGGTATCAGGCGCAGTACAACCTCACCACAGGCACGAACAACGTCGGGGTGGGGTATCAGGCGCAGTACAGCCTCACCACAGGCAGCTACAACGTTGGGTTTGGGTATCAGGCCGGTCGTTATCACGCCGACGGCGCGACCGCGCTCACCGATCCTGAGTACAGCGTCTATATCGGCACGAATGCGTGCGGCAAGGACAACAGCGATAACAACAGCGTCGTAATCGGCGGCAATACCCCGATTGGCCTGGGCGCGAATACTACGGTTATCGGCACTTCAGCCACCACACTGACCCGGCTCTACGGCGATATTGCCACCGGGGTAGATGCCCCTTCGGCGGCGGTTCATGCGATCAAAACGACCGAGCAATTACGGCTCGGGTATGACGCATCGAATTACCTCGCTGCAACGGTTTCTAGCACAGGTAACCTAACTCTCGACACAACTGGCGGCACGATTTACACCCCAGACACGATTGAGAATACAGTTAATGGTGGCGGCATCATCCTTAAATCGCCGGATGGCACTCGCTATAGAATCACGGTCGCCAATGGTGGCGCCCTCTCTGTTTCCGCTGCATAGGATTTTAATCATGGCCATTACCTCCGCTGTCGTTAATCTCGAAACCGATCAGGAGTTTCGGCAATACGTTAAACTCAATTTTGTCTCCGTTGCTGATTGGGTGCTAGGGGGCAACTTCCCTGTCAATGTCACGACTGATGCCGATAGGAATAGTGTTACTAAGTTTGCTAGTGATGTGTATAAGGGAATTGCCAATGTGAACTCTCAAGTACTAATGTTGCTGGCACAGCCAGCCATTCAGGATAAGATTAACGGTGCGGAAGGCGTAGTCGGGGCATACTCTATTATGCAGGCTCAGATAAGATTAAATATCCGTAACATTGCGGGCTGCATGACGGTGTATGGGGCCACTGAATTATAATGGTCGATACCCTCCCCAAGCGCCTTGCCGCCGCTCAACTGCAATGCGCCAAGTGCATTCACTTCTGCGATGACGACTCGGATATTTATTACTGCGCGCTGCACAATCCCGGTTTCGCCGGGTTGTGCGAGCACTACCAATACCGCCAAAGCTCGTATTCAGCTACCGATGAAGACGATGGGTATCCTGATTGATGAACCGCCGCATTACGATTGATCCGACTTTAGAACAAGACATTAACCGGTTAATGGTCTGTGCCCCGCTGGCGTGTCCGCGTCAATCGGCGTGCTTCCGCGTCGCCCGGTTCGCTCGGGACAAAATCCGCGAAGCGCACATCGAAGCTGCGCGACTCAATGCGGAACTGGACTGCGAGGAATACGCCATAGACCGGCTGTATGCCGAAACGGGCAGTTGGGAAACAGTATGAATTACCGTCCTGAAGATGTTCTCGCCATGGCCCGCACCCTTTGGGGTGAGTGTCGAGGCGAACCGCGTGAAGGCCAGATTGCTGTGGCCTGGACGATTCGCAACCGCGCGGAGAATCCCGGCTGGTGGAGTCGGCAGCGTGGCGATGGCATTCCCGACGATACGATTGAAGCCATATGTCTTGATCCACATCAATTCTCGTGCTGGTGGGACGGTCAGGCCAAACGGGTACGCAGCAGTACCCTCGCGCAACTGGGCACGCTGTACGAGTTGGCCGAGGCGGTGCTGAATGATCAGATTCCTGATCCGACGAACGGGGCTGATCACTACCACACCATTTTGCGCCCGGAAGGGGTCAAGACCTGGCCGCCGTTGTGGGCACAGAAGAAAGTGGGCAAGCGGATTGGCAGCCATTTGTTCTATCGGCTGGGGCGGGGGTAGCCATGCGCCGCTGGGGACCGGTACTCGTCCTGATCGGCAGTCTGGCCGGTTGCGCGCACGCGGATTACGGGCAACTGGCTGATTCCGCCACGACCGCCGTAGCTCTGTCACGCGCTGGTTTTGCGGAAGGCAATCCGCTCTTAACGCACATGGGCTGGCCGGGCATTGCCGCTACGAAACTGGCGATCACGCAAGCGGTGAAGCTTACGCCGGAACCGATCTGCGAACCCGGCCTGATGGGGCTGACCGTATTTGGCTACAACGCCGCCGTGTGGAATGTCGCCGTACTGGCTGGCAGTGGTCCCGCCGCGTTGCCGTTCATGCTCCTGCTGACGAGCTGGGGCTGGGAGTGGTGGTTGGCTGATGCGCAGCGTACCTGCGCCGATCCGTGGAGTTGGCAATGAATTGGGTATTAGCGCGGCTGCGCGAGCCGAGTTCCTGGCGCGGAATCGTCTGGCTGCTGACGGTCTTTGGCTTGGCGCTCAAGCCCAATCAAGCCGAAGCCATTGTGACGGCAGGCATGGCGCTGGCGGGCCTTCTAGGGGTATTCCTGAGCGATGACCGATCTCATTCTGTGGAGCGTGATGCTGTGGGCCGCGTTGGCGATTCTGCTGCATCTGGGGCTGATCGGGTATGCGACGATCTGCCGGAACTCGAATTGGTGGGAAAGCCCCTGGGGGACGTGGGGCGAGCGCCTGCGGCGGATTCTGGCCATCATCATCAGCGGGTTGTTCCTGGCGGCGCTGCTGACGAGCTGCGCGTGCCGCCCGAGCGTTCCCCTGGACCGTATCAGTCCGCAGACCCCAACACCTATCCCCGCTTCGGTTCTGGATTCGGGGATCGGGATTAACTGCACGTGGAGCTATTAACATGAATCGCATCGTTGCAGTACTGCTGAATCGCCTCATGATCTGGCTGGCCAGTGAGGATTTATGGCGGCGGGCGCAAGCGTGGGTAGCACTGTACGAAAACAAGGAACTGCCTCCCGCTGAGAAGCGCGCGCGCGTCCTGGTGATGTTGGGGACGGAACTGAAGACGCTGGGCCGTACCCTCACGACCAGCATCCTCAATCTCGTCATTGAGGCGGCGGTGCAATACGTGCGACGCACCCACCAATGAAGCTACTCCAGCACTTCCGTGAAGGCACCGGTGGGCGGTTGCGCCGCATCCTCCTGGAAGCGCCGTGGAGCAGTTACGATTTATTGTCGGCGCTGATCGTGAGCGGGATTGGGTTGTACCTGTGGCTGAATGCAGAGATGTTTCAGCACATTGGCGGGGTTTATCAGCAAATGGCGGATGTAGCGACGGAGCGCCAATGGGGAATTCTCTTTATGGGGTGTGGCGGGTTTGCGTTAATCATAACGTTGTGGTGTGTTGCTCCCCGGTTTTTGTGGCGGTTGAGTGCACGGATGGCAACGGCGTTTTGTCTGTTGGTGCTGGCCGGAAATAACCTGCTGAACTTCCCGCCGCCGCTGTCTACGGTCACCTATCTCTTACTGGCGCTTTGGTCGGTTTGGGGCATTCTGCGGACGCAAGCGAGTGGCCGATAATGCGTCCAGTTGGTCGGAACTGCTGTCGGCCATTTTCAGTAACCCGGAAAAGGGCGCGCTGTTTCTGGTGTTGATCGCAGGCGCGTGGCGCTGGATTCGAGAACTGTGGCGCGAGGGCAAGGAAGATGAACATCACGAGTCACTGGTGGAAATGCTGATGGAAGAGAATCGCAAGCTGCGCGAAGAACTCAGGGAGAAACGCGAGCATGATGAGTAAGGCGCTATCCACCCTGAGCCTGATTGGCGTAGTGCTGCTGATGGGCTATGAGTATTTGCAGTTTACGCATACCCAGCAGCAGGTGAAATCGTTTGTGGCGGCAGGGCCACGCTTTACCGCCGCCGATGGGCAGGTGTTGTGTGAGCGGGTTAAGGCACTGGAAGCAGCGTCGTATGGCTATCGGGACGCCGGCAAAACGCCGCTGGATTGTCGGTATGGAGCGAGCCACTAATGGTTAACCCGGTCAAAATTGAAGCGTTTAAAGGGATCAACAATCGGATTGATCCAGTGCGGTTGGGCCTCGAATTTCAACTACAAGCCGATAATACTTTATGCGATGATGCTGGTTATTTAGTACGTAGACCAGGAATTGCCTCTTTTAAGTCTTCTGGATATATTGACGTACATGGGACTAGAGACGGGCGCTTGTTAGCCATTGATACTTGGAATAACTTAGTTGAGTTAAACGAAGCAGGTGAATTAGTAACATTACATACCGGGATTACAGGCGCACCGTTTGTTTGGGTTGAATTAGGTTATGCGTTGTTTTTGATGAGCGCGACGGCGCAATGGGCCGTCTACCCCGACTGTAAAATGACGTGGGGCTCGCTCTGCCCGGCGTTACCGACTTACACAGGCGCGGATTTGACCGGAAACGCTAGCGCAACGATGGATATGCTGGGCGACCCGATCAGCTATCCGCCGCCTTATGGAACCGTGCTGGGCACTCGTCGCTCACAAATTGCTGTTGCAGCCTGGGAACCTGACAAAGACCGCAGCGTAGTTTATTTCAGCCGGCCAGAGTATCCGCACGAGTTTAGACTGCTGTCCGATTTCCAGATGTTCGCTGGCCGGATTACGATGCTGGCCGAGGTTTCGCAAGGATTAGTGATTGGGACTGACCGAGCGATCTTTGTTGACCCTATCGACGCGCCGTTACAGCGAATAGCTGATTATGGGGTTTCGCATGGTGGAATGATTTATGATGACAGGAATATGGTTTATTTTTGGTCTGATCGTGGACTGTGCAAAGCTTTGCCGTTCGAGAATTTAACTGACAAAGCACTAGTAGTAACAGGGCGTGAGAATACTACAGCGGCATTATTACCTTATCAAGGATCAACTTACGCAATAGTTAATCAATCTGGTGCAGTAATGTCAAAACAGGTAACACGTGCTTATACGCCTGTGTCGATTTTATCAGGTGGTGGAGTTGCTGAAATTAGTTGGCCACTGCATGTTTTAACAGCAGGAACTACTGAAATGATTTGGCCTGAATGGGTCTTATCTGCTTCTTAATTTAATCACAGTAAATCGGAGTAACGATGGCTTTTAATGTTTCTACGGGTCTTGAAAATCAGTCCTACAACGCAGTTCGTGGTGCTATTGGGGCCACCTATAGTCTGCAAGGCGGATGGATTGGCATTTACGACGGTACGCAACCGGCTAGTGCTGATGCGGCGACGACCGGCACGCTGTTGATGAAGATTACCAATAGCTCCGGTACGTTTGCTTCCGGGGTTTATCAAACGACTGACGACGACAATGTTTGTGCCTCGCAAGCGGTAACGAGCGGGGTCAACATGACCCTGAATGGTGTTGGTGCGGGTACGCTAGGGGTTGGCTATCATGTCTCAATTGCCAGCGTCGGGACCGAAGATTTGCGTACTGCCAACTTCCGTATTACGGGAACTGGTAATAACGACGAGGCGATTGTGGAGTATATCGACGGTGGGAATAACGCCGTGGTGTATACGACCAACTGCTTCAAGACGGTGAGCGAGATTTATCCACGCAAGCCAGCGGCGTTCAGCAGTAACGTGAAAGTGGGTTACGGGATTACCAACGGGTTGTATCTGGCCTTAGCGGCGAGTGGGGCGATTACTAAGCACGCCAGTCAAACGTGGTCTGGGGTGGGTATTGCCGCAGGTACGGCTGGTTACTTCCGGTTCTATGGGGCTGCTTCTGATGCTGGAAGTATTTCAACTACGCTCCCACGGCTAGATGGGCGGATTGCGACGAGTGGTGCGGAACTGAATTTGTCCAATACCAGTATCGCGGTTGGTGCTGTGCAGTCAATTACTTCGTTCAGCATCACCTGATGATTCACCCCAGCGTCTTGTTCTTAGGCGACTCAGCCGCGGCAACGCCCTGGGTCGGCATGGCTAAGAAATTGGCGCGGGAGTGCTACGCCCACAGGATTTCTCACAAGGTCTATCAGGTAGGGACTGCGGTTCAAATTCGGATAGAGAACATCTTTCCTACTCTTGGCGACTTTGGCGGTGTCTGTAAAGCGTGGATTGAGGCAGGCGCGCCGGGTGGTTTTTATTATCAATTCATTACTACAGGCGAAAAAGTATCGACATATACTTCATCAGGGTTTACCATTTTTAAAGGTTCTGCCGTATCTGTTAGGTTTCAAAAAACTCCTAGTCTAATTGGGTTAAAAGTACGTGCAACCGGGTCAACTTTGGAAACGATTCCAACAGATCCGCTGACGCTTCCTATTGAGTCTACTCAGTTAATTTCTAGAGTAAAGAATATAGCACAGTCCCAATTAATTCCAGAGCCAGTTTATTATGGGTTTTCCAGTTCAGTGTATGATACCGAGTACGCTCAACTTGTTTATTCGTGGGCAAGCATGCCCGGAAGAATCTATAACGCAGGGGTTTATATGTTGGCTCCGGCGTTTTCGCCCAGCGATAAATTTTACGATTTAGCTCCATCACTTATTTCTGGTACTGGCGCTGAGTCTCGGATGCCGGATGCAGATTGGCCGCATGATGCGTGTATTGTCACAGTTCAATCTACAGAATTTGGCAATCGGCAGTTTATTGTCATGGTGGATGCTAGTAGTACGTTCTATTGCTGGCCCACAAGTTACGACAATTCTGCAACAGAGTATTTGTATCCAGAGGATTCCCCCTATATCCCGCAGGCTATAAAAACAAATGTTGCGGATGAGCAGGTTATTTCGGTAGTCCCGCCGTTCCCGGCGTGGGTATATGTTCCGACTGACCAGCGCCGGGATACCGATTATCCAATGGCAGTAAATTCAGGAGAGCCGCGTTATGTGTGGCGGTTTCATCCTAACGGGACCAAGGTTGTAGGGATCGTCCTGAAGCGAGAAGAATTTTCTGACGCGGCTATTTGGGGAAGAGTCCCGACCAATCAAACCTATATTCCTTATGAAGAGGTTGATACCGGGTTTGAGTTAGGGATAGATACTACGCTACGTCCAGCGACAGCAGTATTGGATTATCAAGGGCCACTAAAAAGTGATTGGCCTGGATATACGGAGTTTTCTCTTGATATAGTGATAACAGGAAGCAATCGAGAAGATTTTACGTTCGATTTGACCCTAACCAGAAGTCAGGCAGCGTCTGCTACTCGTTACCCTATAGCCGCAGATTATATTTCTCCGATTCGAGATGGATGGACGGCCAGAGGAACCGCCGTATCTCCTGGCGATTTAGTCGTAATGGATGTAAAGTCTTACATCGACGCCAGAGCTCAACTATGGATAGATCGTGAATGCGGGTATAAAGGGCACACATCGGATAAGGTTCGCCAAACATGGTTGACGGTTACTAACGAAGAAACGTCAACTCAGTTGACGGCATTTTTGGCCAAGGATCAACCGACTGATTTTAGGTCAAAGCAGTATTATCTGGATACTGCTGATTTATATGCAATATATGGCGTGCTAAAGTACCTTGATTTGTCTACCCTCTCGTTCGTTCATCAAGTGCGTAGAAAAAAATATGATGTTGACGCTACGGCCTATGCTACGGTCACTGGGCATACCGTTAATGCCGACTACAACGATTTTAAAGTACGACAGCGGTGGTTGCAGGAAGAAGTTGGAGTTAGATACTACGTATACGGGAAAAAAGTACAAGAGTTTACGGAAGGCGCGTCACTTTCAGCATGGGATACTGTAGACGTTACCACATTAGGCGAAGGACTCATTCAGTTTTCGCCACTAACAACGGGAACAAAGTGGCCGTATTCTCGCTCTATCGTTGGAGGTAATGCTGTAGCTGAAAGGCATTGGCTTTTGCAGCATATTGATTATGAGCCGTGTTATGGGCTTTGGGGGAGGTTCCCATATTTTAATTATGTAGACCTTAATGAACCTACAGGAATAGTACAGTCAACTAATATAGGGGATATGCTTCTTCGGTATTGCGCACCGTTGACCGATAATTCTGGCGTAACAAAAGATGCTTATTCTATTCCAGGCACAGTTGGAACTGGGGATGGTACGATAGATGGATCGTATAGCAGTATGGAGACTGATTTTGCCTATACGTTATCTAGTGGTTGCTCTTTAATAGATCATACTTATGTTGCTGATATACTTGTTCCCTGGTTAGCAGAGACGTATCAGGAGTTTTTAGCTCGTTGTACGCTTACCTCCAAAGCTAATTTATATTCTTATGCGCACGGCACTTCAAGTGATACCCCTCCTAGCGTCAGTTGGGTTACTTTCTATGAACACCCAAGCTTTAGAAGCTGGTGGGGTATTTATAGGGTATATGCAGACCAAAATAATTTAACGTTTGCAAATAGTTCTTCTGGTTATTTAGATTGTAATAATTGCGCTGTGTTCCCTACTATTGAGGAAATAGAAGAGTATATTCTAACATTACCTCTTGGCACAAACTTTAGTACGACATCTCCTCATTACAACTTTATCCCGATTCCGTGGATGACTAGAGATTGCAGCTTTATCTGGAGTACAGAAGAATTTTACCGTACCGATTTAGACAATAACTCGTTGAATCACCCGAATCTGCGCGTTTACGATTATCCGATAGGTGCAGAATGGATGATGAGAGAATGGAACCAAGCAATAGAACTAGATGCTAATTTTAGTTTGGCCGTTAGCCCAGAAGGATATTATGCAGGCGCGGCGTGTGTTCCAGCTATTATAAATCAAGTTCCTGATGCGTCGTTATTTGCGACGTATGTTTATGATTCGTCTGCCGCCATTTATTACGATCTTCCAAATGAACCACATTTTAACACTTGGCCATATAACTATGCACACAGTCAAACCGTTAATGTTCCACTTCAACACGTCACAATAGCTGATGGAACATTTTCATATAATAACGCGCCAATCGCAGCAGATTATACGTTCCTCCCTATTGATATTATAAGTCATGCCGATATTACAAAGTCAACAAGTCACGCGATATTATACGAGCGGGTATATGAAAAAGAATTAAGTATACCGAATCCTGTTGTATCCATATCTGTTACTAATTTTGTGTATACGCCAAAACAAACCATTACTTATGAAACAGGAACAAAGGTAAAAAATTTGTTCGACTCGACCCCGACTTTCTACGAGCCGCGCTATAATGGCTCGATGTTTTTCTCGAAATAACTAAGTATCAGCGAGGAATAAATATGCCATTTAAATATGAACCAAGAGTGAAAGAAACCACGACGACAACCGGAACTGGCGACTATACGTTAGCCGGTACTGTCACGGGATACCGCACGTTTGCTGCTATAGGAAATGGAAACTCTACATGCTATTGTTGCACGGATGGTACTAACTGGGAAATTGGTGCCGGCACTTACACTGCGGCGGGAACAACATTGGAGCGTAGTTATATATTGAAATCGTCACACCCAGGCGGTTCCTGGCTTGCGTTTGATTGGGGTGCAGGAAGTAAAGATATATTTTGCATATTTCCGTATACGATGCTAAACTACTTTCAATATGATAGTGGTTGTTGGGACGCAACCACGCCATCTAATACACCAGGGACTTATGCTATCTGTATTGGGGACGGAGGGTATGCTACTGGTGGGTCTGCAACCGCTATTGGATATACCTGTAAAGCAGCGGGGTATGGTGACACTGCTATAGGATATAATCATGCGTTAACAGAGAGCAACTCCTACTACATGTTTGCTTTTGGCAATGGAGCAGGGAATAAGCTTACTAGGATTAACGAGATTTTACTTGCTACCGGGTATCAAGACTCGCATGGCGACACACAAGCGCACCATGTAATATGTAAGGCAAATACGACTAATGCTACGCAAACGTCGTTAGGGAATGCGTCTTACGGTGATAATGGATCGTTGGCCCCTGCGGCTTATGCCAGTGCAGCAATGGTTTACGATATTATGGTAGTCGCTATGCAATATGGTGGTACCAGCGGATCGGTAGGGACTACAAAGGCGTGGTCGTTAAAAGCCCTCGCTTATTATGCCGCAGGAACCCCAACTAGAGTGGGTACTACTGCCTTTTCGGTAATCGAAGCCGATGCAGCAGCATCCGCATGGGCTTGTGCATTAGATTTTACTAACGCCTATCCAATTCGCGTGACCGGAGAAGCTAATAAGTCTATTCGATGGGCCGCGTATGTAAGGTCCGTTGAATTAGCGTATGCTGCTTAATTAGGAGATTATCATGTCTAATGCAACCAATGCTCTTGAAGAATTGATTGGCGGTCATTTGCTAAGAACGGCAACATGGTCGAAACCAGCTACTATCTTTATCGGATTATTTACTGTTATGCCGGGCGAAGATGGGACAGGGGGAACTGAAGTTACTGGTGGAGGTTATGCGCGGATTCAGTGTGGCCCAGGTGACGCATATTGGACCGGGCCTAACGCCGGGGATGGTGTTTATTCTAATACCGATGTAATTACATTTCCAGCACCTTCAGGTAATTGGGGGACAATCTTAGGGTATGGGCTATTCTCCGCAGTATCCGGTGGAACTTTATATATTTCAAAGGCTTTTGCCACCTCGGTGACAGTTAACTCTGGGGCGGGAGCCCCAGGTTTTGCTATCGGTGCAATCACTGTGACATTTGCGTGATACTGCCATGCTAGGCGAATCCCCATTAGGTAGTAGCCCATTAGGTGCGACTGGTGAGGCCGATGAGGCAGCGTCGTTTCCCGCGACTATTGCGACCGTATCTGTTACTGCTAGCGGTATTTTAGCTGCTAAATTCCCAAGTAATCCGGCATCAGTATCGGTTACTGCGAGTGGTTGGTTAGCGACATATTTTATTGATTCGGCGCTCGCTGCTGAATGGCCGCTTTGGACGCTTTCAGCTAGCGGGGAATCCAGCAACGCTACCATCGCACTGACGTGGCCCACTCGTTCCTTAATCGCCTACAGCGGTGGAACTGCTGCGTTGACGTGGCCGGTACGAGTGTTGACCGCTGCTGGAACCGTCGAGTCCATCGGTACAGCAGAGCTAACGTGGCCGGTTAGAGTGCTGTCTGCTGAAGGGGTGACAGGCGGAGTAGGCGTTGCGGAACTGACTTGGCCTGCTCATTCGTTGGCTGCGTATGGGGGTGGTTCGGCAACGCTTAATTGGCCGGTTCGTACCCTGACAGTCGAGGGTACACTGGAAATTATCGGGACTGCGGCACTAACCTGGCCCGCTCAAACGCTAACTGCGACGGGACTGATCGGCGGAGTAGGAACCGTATCATTAACGTGGCCCACGCGAGTATTGACAGCTACTGGTTTAACCGGAGGAGTTGGAACTGCTGCTCTTGTGTGGCCAATCAGGACTCTTACCATAACGTTAGCGGGTAGTGGAATTGTTACCGAGACTACTTATGCGGTAAATCTTTCGACTGGGGCAGTAACTCAATTGTTGATGGGGGCATTTGACAAGCTGGTTACTGCTCACGGTCGACTTTACGGATTACAAAGTGGTGCGCTAGTTCGGTTAGACGGAGACCTGGATGATACAGCGACTATTCCTGTTACAATTCGTTTTGCTCCTCAACAGTTTGGTACTCACGCAGTAAAGAGACTGGATGGGAAGGTTTACTTAAATACCCGTGAAAATGACGGTGTTACGTTAACTGTAGTGGAAGATGAAACAGTTTCTTGGAGTTATCAGACTAATACGGATACTGCACCTGCTATGGGAACTCACCCAATTCGGGTCGGGCGAAACATTACATTTCATAGTTTAGGGTTAATCGTGCAAAATCGTAACGGTGGAAAACTTGATATTGGTGGATTAGAGTTGCCAGTTTATTCACTTTCTAGGAAACCGAAATGAGTGCTGAATCTGCTGTTGCTAGTTTGTTGAGTAAACTGCAAACGCTATCCGCCTCCTATCGCAGCGAGGCGCGGGCATTGGTCCAGTCGGCGGATGACCGGCTGGCAGACCTAGAAACGCCAAAGATGTCCGGTGTTACGTTCGACGTAACCCGCCCGGATCCAGATTTAACGCGCGTACCTCGTCCGCCGACCGTGCAGGGTATCGGTGAGTTAGAGTTACCGGTCATAACGGCGCTTCAAAATGTTTCTCAAATTACGGATCAATTTACCGACGGGGTACCTACTCTATCTAGATTGCCAACGTTCGAGTATGGGAACTTGTCGGATGCACCAGAGTTTACCACCAATGCCCCCTCGTTAAGCTCAATGCCAGTTGAGCCAAATGTTCCAGCAGATGCAATGCCGGAGGAATGGCCTGAATTGACCGAACCTACTGCGGTCGTAGTTCTAGACCCAGTAAATGTAACCGTTCCTAATGTTCCAGTCCCTACCACTATTCCTGAATTTACTGAAAGCATCTTTAATCGCTATGCTGAAAATATGGCTACAGCCGGTGCTGACGTAGAAGAATGGCTCACGTACCTAAATGGATTGCGCACCCAGTTGCTTCCCGCCGAAACCCTGTTGGCTGAACAATTACGCACAGCACTATCCCGCGCGGGATTCTGGCCGGACGGCTGGGAGCAACGTACCTATGAGCAGGCACAGCAGACTGTCATGGCCGAACGCTATGCTGCGCTGGAAGGGATGGATGCCCAGGCGAGCAGTCAAACCGGCTTACCATCTGGCGTTACGGTTGCCGCCCGGCTACGCACGGAATTGAAAACACTGACCGCGCTGGCGGAAGCTGCGGGAAAAACCGCTGATGTGCGCCACGAGCAAGAGGCCAAACATATCCAATGGGCAATGGAGTTGGCGCTGAAATTGGCGGATGCTGCGTTGAATATCAAGGCCCAGGGCGCAAGTTGGACCATGAAAATGCTGCTGTTGGCGCTGGACGGAGCTGAGGCCACGCTGGATATTGCCGTCAAAGCGCTAGATTTCAAGCGTAAGGAACTGGAACTTGTAACCCGTTACAATAAGACACAGATCAAGCGGTTCGAGGTCCAGAAGCAGGCCGAGTTGACGAAAGTTGAAGCGTTCCGGCTAGAAGTTGCTAACAACAAGCTGATTCAGAAGTACGACGAAAATCAGATTGCCGTCTATGAAGCGGCGATTGCGTTTCTAGATAGCCGAATCAAGATTTACAGCGCGCGAATCGACTATCTGAATCTGGACGTGACGTATCGCAAGCTGGCGCTGGAAGTCTACGAATCCGAAGTAGCTGCGTATCAGGCAAACGCTAAGGCTCGGCTGGCCGATCATACAGCGGTCAAAGCGACCATCGCTGGCGATACGGCGCTGGCCGAAGCGGAATGGGCTAAGGTGAAGTTGTTTGAGGCAAAACTGGCCGGCGAACTTGTCAATGCCAAAGCCAAGTCTGCGACCGCTGCTGCACAGGCCGCACAAGCCAAGAGCGTGCTAAACGAGTACACGACCACACTTGACGCTCAATTACAGTATTTACGGCTGATTGAGGGCAACGTCAAGACGGCAATGACGGCGATTGTGAAGGGGTTCGCGGCTGAGACCGCTGAGCAGGAATTAACAGTCTCTGATCAGGAAGTGGAGGATCAGGAGGCGTTAAGTGATGCGCTTGATGAACTTCGTGTCGAACAAATCGAATTGACCACTCAGTTACGTGCTCATCAGGTGACGCTTGGGCAACTGGCCGCGCAAAGCAAGGTGATTAACGGTGGGGCGTCTACCTTGGGTGGAATCGCTTCGGCCGCGTTCCAGGGGTTGAACAGTGTTGCAGTTACTGAATTAGTCGAGGAAGCATAATGAGTGCTGATACTGAAGTCGCTACTTTATTAAGTTACGCAACATTGAGTGCTAGCTCGCTTGCCTCACAGTCTGATGCTTTAGTGAACTCAGCAGTGGCTGCGCTGGATAAAACCGTCGAGATACCAACGTGGAATCCGAGTGTCGATTACGGCAAGTCTGGCGTACCCAGCTTCGAGATTCCTGTTGATCCTCCGACTGCCTTTCCGGCTTGGCCGATCTTGGCATTTGCCACTGCGCCGACCACGCAAGAAATTGATACGGTATCGGATGAAATCGAAGTCGAGTTCCCTGATTTATCGCTACCAAGTTTTTCTGGGTATCGCAACATCGGGGAACTGGCTGCATTCACGAAATCATCTCCGGTCATTAGCACCACGGTTGACGTGCCAGAAGCGCCGGACACGGAAGTTCCCTACGAAATGAGGTTGCTGGACGCAGCAGAGATCAACGACCCCGCTGCGATAATATTGACTGATCCGACGCTGTTGCCGGTTACGACTATGGTGAACGCCAGCGACTACACGACCCTATATGATGACGCGCTGGCACAGTTTCGTGGGGTGATTGAGGGTTCGATGAACGCTGCGCTGGCATCGTCCTCTTCCTGGTGTAATGCGGTACTGGACGGCATGTTGAACGCGGCGTTGACCGCGTTGCTGACCCGGCTGACGACGCCGACCATGACGGTCTTGGCCAGTCAGGCGCACGCGGATTTAGTGGCCCGGCTGAACGAACGGCTGGAAGCTGAACGGGCGCGGGTCGATGCTCTGGTATCGGAAGATCGCTCCGGGTGGGACTTGCCTGCTGCGGTTCGGCAAGCTATGGCCGCCACGCTGGATCAGATTCGCCGGACCCGTGCCCAGATCATACAAGCAGGGTTTTACACCAAAACCATCGAACTCGCTCTGGCTGAATTTGAGGTGTTCGGTTCTGCGCTGGCGGGGTTATCCAGCGGCATCGCGTCGCTCTACGAGAAAGCTATCGGCTTGTTGTTGGAAGCCCATGCGCAATCCTTGGCCGCCGCTAAACAAACGGTCGCCTCGTTGCTGAAATTCCACGATCTGTACTACGTCCAAATCCAGCAACTAAATACCGAAATTGCGGAAGCGAAGCTGCTGGTAGTGGAGCAACAACTGACGGTGGCTCTGGTAGCGTTCGAGATCGCCAAGGTGAATCTGGAAGTCGAATCCGCCAAGTTGGAACGCGACGACATCGCCATCGCCGTTTTGAGGGCCGAAGCGCGCAAGGCGGAATTGGATGCCAGTTTATACGCGACCCAAGTCACGGCGATTCGGGCTGAACTGGAAGCTATTAAACTACCAAGTGATCTGTTTAAGGCTCAAGTACAAGCGTTTGATGCGCGCATTGGTGCTCATCAAGCACAGGTTGAATGCCGGGCGGCGGAAATTGAAGGGGACACCGCCAAGCTGCAAGGGAAACTGCTTGCGGTCAAGGAATTTGAAGCACGGGCAGAAGCCTTCGAGAAAACGATTGCGGCCAAGTCGCAAATTAGTCAGGCGCAAGCCAGTCGTAACGATGCGGTAATTGCCGAGTTCGAGGCGCGGGTGAAGGGTGTTATTGCCCCGCTTACCCAAACCGCCATGACCGATCAGTACGAACTTCAGAAGTACGAAGTACTGGCAGATGACGTACTTAGTGATGCGCGGATAGCAGAGAAGAACGCAAGAGCACGGTTGCAGTTTGCGATCCATAAGCAGGATGCTATTCGTGAATCATTTAAATTCTCACAAGAACGTGCATTAGAACTCATGAAAACCGAATTGGACCGCACGGAAGCTATCGCTACAGTTAATGAGTCCGGTGCTAGCATTATGGCTAATATGGCGCTTAGTGCAATGAGCGTCGCTAATGGCATTGCACATACTATCATTACTGAATCAGCATAAAGGAAATACAATGGCAATCGGTACACTTATTGAACTTGGCGTGAAAGCTAAAAATGCGTATAATGGTGCAAAACGTGATCCAGAAATTCCAGTACCAGGCCGGGTAAAAACAGAGATGCCCATTAAAGCAGTGCCGCCGACGAATAAAGAAAAGGCTAATCAAGCTGCGGATATGCTTAAGATTCCGGGCCGGGATATTATTCGTGGTGCAGCGGCTAAGCGTAAACAGATACTTGATGACCTTTAAAATAATTGGAGATTAAAATGGCAACGTGGGAAGAAAGAATTAGAAGTACTCTTGGCGGTCTTAAACTTGACCCAAAAGCTAATGCCTTGCCTGGTGAGGGTGCTATTCCTTATGCAGGCAGGCGAATTAAAGAAGCTGCTATTGATACTTTTAAACCTTTACAGGAAGATGTAGTTGCTCCTTTAAATAAATTTTTGTTTGGGACTGCTCCTGTAGAGTCAAAAGATAATTCTATTATTCCATCTCCTGCAGAAGAAACTGCACGCAGGCAAAAAATGCCAATGGCTAATATGGCTAATACAGTAATCCGTCCCGAAGGCACTGCCACTATTCAGCCTGGAACAGGAGTAGCAATGCCTGAAAGTGGAAACTTTAAAGAACTAATTGGGCAGTCCCCACAAACAAAGGCTAAAGAATATATAGCCGGAGCTATTGATAGGAGTTCTACAGAGAATCCTTATGGGACTGATGTAACCAGTTTGCCGGCAGGAAGGATATGGGTTGGGGCACGTACCGACGCTGAAGCTGCCCGTAACATTCAAGACCGAGCTTCTCAAGATCAAGCTACTCAAGCAGAAGTTGCACGGCTAAATCGAGCTACAGATGCCATGCGAAGCTTGCGCGAGGCACAATCTCCAAAGTTTAGTTTTGGTGCGAGTTCTATTGGCGGCGGACCAGACGCACTGGATGTAGCTAGTGGACGAGTTATTAACCGGGATACGCCTGCCAGCGTAGTTGCGAGTCGAATGCAAGATGCTGTACAAGATGCTCGTAGATTTGGTGGATTTGGCGGAGGTAAAACGGGCAGGTTAATCGCTGAGGTAATAGGTAAAAGCTATCTTGCTGATAAAGCACTGCAGCAAAGTGAATTGGAAACAGGAGTTAAAAATAATCAAATAAATGCGGCGAATGCTGCAGATATGAATAGATTTCTTGTCGATCAGCAAAAGTTTGCACAGCAGCGAAACATGGATAAAGCACGTCTTAATATGGAAGCAGGTGCTCTGCAGAATAAACAGGAAAGTACGGCTTTAGCCCGACAAAAATACGCTGATACCCAGCAAAAAGAATTTATGAACAATTATATAGCTCCTGAAGGTGCGCCAGGCGATGAATTAAAATCTGGTATTTTAGCTATGTCAAAGGCAACTGGACTGTCTCCTGATATTATGAATACATATTTGCAGCGGGTTGCTACGGCAAACAATGTTGACTGGAAAAATGCACCACCCAAAGACCTCAAACAACTTTATGAAAAAGCAGTAGCTTTAGCCGCTGCCGAAAACAAGTAAGGAAATATATTATGACTCCGCATGAACAATTACGTGCTTTAGTAGACAAGGCAAATAAGCAGCAAAAGTGGCCGACTGGTGGCGACGGGCGAATGATGGCGGAGGTCATTAACACGTCAGCCATAGCTAAAGGACAGGCAATAGACAGGACTAAAAAAGGCATTGTTCCTAAAACTTTACCGTTAAGAGAATTGCA
>Ga0209507_1001090_pt1 | contig 23233 bp, 35 predicted proteins | sample AD_UKC028_MetaG_FD_184414 | JGI IMG/M metagenome (GOLD analysis project Ga0209507, IMG submission 184414) | Active sludge microbial communities of municipal wastewater-treating anaerobic digesters from USA - AD_UKC028_MetaG (SPAdes) (version 2) | ecosystem: Engineered > Bioreactor > Anaerobic >...
GAGCCGCAGACCCGGCCACACCCAAAGCATGAGCGCAGACCGGGAGCCATAGCAAGAGAGATAAAAGCGCGGTCCTCATGGTTTAATACCCCTGCCCGCCAGTGAATCCAAAGTAACGCCCGCCCCGGTAAAAGAACGAGAAAATATCGGTCTTTGCCGTTGAAGTTGAAAGCGCGGGCGTAGCCCCTCCCGGCCAGATTGTCCCCGTCGGCCATGATATAGTTTTGGAGTTGGAGGACTGATACACAAAGAACGTCATGGACTGCCCGTCGTTGGCTCCGCTGAACGTCAAGGTCGTGGAGGACGCGAGCGCAATATCATAGACGCTACCGGAGGACCACCCGACGTCGTAATTGGCCGCGCTGACGGTTGTTACGACGACGGTTTCCTTGTAGGTCTTGAGGCCGAGGTCGCCCTGCACCGTTACCGATGAAGCGAAATTAACGCCATTAACATTAGCCGATAACAAGTAATTTGTTCCACCATATGTAGATATGTATATCCCGGATGGAGAGCGTATAGCGTAAGCGTCTTGAACACCACCTAGCAAGGACGCCGCGTCGCCATTGTAAAACTTTGTATTTCCGGCTCTGCGCCATACCATGTAAGGGCCAGACGCTCCATCCAGATAGACCATGTCAGAATATGCCGCGCTCTTAACTTCAAGAGGACCCGTCGGGGACGTTGTCCCCATTCCGATAAATCCCGCACTCTCGATAAATAAAGCGTTGACCGCTGTCCCCCGCGTCTTTGTCCTAAAATACATATCGGCCCCGGTGCTGTTGTATTGGTTGTCTATATAAGTTGCCCCGGTGCTGTCGTCGTATGTTAAAACCAATCCAGCAATCGGGTCTCCGCCTACGATTATTTGCCCGCTATTGCCTTGGTCGTTGAGCCTGGAACCTCCATAAAAAACTGCGGCTCCGGCAAAGGAGTGGGAAGATTTGACCGTCAAAGAGGCCGTCGGGGAAGTGTTGTTTATTGCCACGTTTCCGTCGTTAGCCACATATAGACGATGTTGCGGGTTATTGCTCCCGGTCCTTAATGAAATCCAGTTATTGCCCGCTGAAACACGGCCCCCGCATATTTGGGACTCGTAACCGTCAGTTGTGGAGGACGCGAACCCCCAACAAGCCCCGGACGAGTCCGAGCCTGCGGCGGCGGTTTGTAATTTAGCGGTCCGGTATATGGTCCCCGACGCTCCACCTGTTGAGGTTATAACCAAAGGCAAAGCCGGAGCGATTGCAGGGGTCCCGGCCAAAGCCTCCCCAATGCTTACGGACGACGCAAAGGTTACAAAACCGCTGTTGCTTATTCTCATTCTCTCAACTCTGGTTATTGAACCGTCCGGCGTGGTTTCAAAGCCTATTCTCCCCGGCATATCTGACGCGCCGGGTGTGCCGTCCACCTGCACCCGGATAGCGGCGGCGGAACGGTAACTTGTCCCGTCGGCCCCTCTCCATAAAAAACCGCCGAGGTAATCGTTGGCTAAAACGATAGTATTTGCGTCGCCGCTGGACGAGGCCGACCGTGTTTTCATAAAGTTAAGATAAGGCCCATTCACGGTATTATCGTAGCCTAAAATTGTGGAAGTGTTCGCATTTGATTCCTGAATAACTAGCAGGGGGTATGTGGAAGTCGGAGCGTAGGCGTCGCTATCAATAGTATTCGCGCCTGCGATTATGGTTTGCGACGACCGCATTATTCCAAGAACAGAAGCGGACGACGCGGTAATCTGCTTTGTGGAGTTTATCCCGAGCGTCCCGTCAATGGAGGTCGTGCAGGTCCCGGCGGTTGCGGAGGAGGCGGCGACGCATAATTTGCCGGACAGGGCGCGGACGGCCTTACCCGTTACCGTCGAGGACACAATGCTCGGCGGGGTCATAAGACCGTCAAGCGGAGGGATGGCGCAAAAGGCCATACCCGCGCAGGCAAGAATAAACACCGAGGCGATAACCGCGTTTTTCAGTTTCATCATTTTTCTATCCACCTTTCAAGAGTTGGGCTATATATGCAAAGCGTTTCCGTGTCCGTGGCAAAGTAGACCATCATCGAGGCCGGAGTTTCAGGGCGGGCGTCATAGGTCCCCTCGCCCATTAGGCTATTATCTTCGAGGGACAATCCGCACAAGGCCGCGTCCGAGCGTTTGTCCGTGATAAGGCCGGTTATTATCTCCGTAGTGTTGGCCGGAACTGACACATGAGCAAGGACTATCTCGTAGACGGTCCCGGCTCTTACAGGCTCCGGGGCCACCGGCGACGCGCCCCATTCCCCTTTAACCACTTTCAAATAGGCCGTATTATCCGACGTGTCCACGCCGCAGACTATGGCGTCGATTCGGTTTAGGGCTATGTCCGCCGCGTCAATATCGAGTTGCGTTTCATTCCGCAGGGGGAATGATACGCCCTGCAAGGCCGCAAATTTAAGCCACGCCACGCCCACCTTTACCCGGATAGCCATATCGGCGGGGTCTGCGGCTATGACCTGCAAATGCGTCCCGGCATAGACGCCGGTCGTCCTCATGGCGAGATAGTTTTGGAAGTCCTCGACCCGGTAGTCCTGCTCGCCTGCAAGGGGGAAACATTTGACCGCGAGTTCGCTTGCCATATTAAATTTTCTCCAATTTGACTACGGCCTTGTAATCCTTTTCGTATACCCGCGTCGCGGACGTTACCCGCGCCCCATACTGGACGCCATAGGCCACGATCTTGACCGGCATTATGTCCCCGAGCCCGTAATCTTCGCCATAGGTTAGATTGCCGTCGATGGCGTCCGCGTTGAATTTGGAATCAAACAAGCGTTCCGCCAGCTTTTGCCGTCCGCGCTCCTGTAAAATTGCCTCATACTGCTCGTCGGTGTAGGTGTATTCCGTGGGGTCGCCCTCCACGGTGTAGGTCTTGGTCAGATCGCGGGCGTCCACAAAAAGCTCGCGCCTTGCCGTTCCCGTTGGCTCCGTTTCACCTATCCACGCCGTAACCCATACCCGAGCCGCGCCCTCCCCGGCCCCGGCCACGACGGCCACATTATAATATTTCTGCACGTCCCCCGTCAGGGTTATGTCTTTGAGCGTGTCCGCGTCGTCCGAAAGAACGCCAGCATACCCCGGCTCGGTCTTGCGGCGGTCCACGCCCTTATAAAAGCGCAGGGAAAAGTCAGAATCTACCCGCCAGCCTAAACCCACCGGGCCGCAGACCGCTTTGAACGCCTCAAGGACGCTTCCGCCCGTTACTTGGCTGTCCACTTCCTCGGTAAGCCCTGCGGCCGCGCCTAGCGTCAAGCCCGCGCCCCTGACGTTGTTTGTAAAAATGGTCCGTAAAGACGTTTCCACGACCCCGACCTGCTCCGTTTGCAGGACTACACGCTTTGAAAGGCGATCCCCGGCCATCTTTCCAAAGGCGGCTATTTTCCCGTCGGCCAGTTGGACGGCCTGAATGTCGGCTATGCTGTCCCCGTTCTTTATGGAATAGCCTATTTTCAGCAGGTCAAGATTTGCCTCGTTTGCGACGGCGTGAATCTCCAAATATCCGGGGCCGTTGTAGTCCTCCTGCCAAATAACAGAATCAAAGTTCTCCAATATTCCGATTTTATAAGTATCTGCGTCATAGACAAAAAAAATACCGGAGTTTATGGCTCGGATCGTGGGACTTTGATATATTAAAGGTTTTGGCGGCATAATTATAGCCCCGAGAATATCCCGGCCGGGTGTTGAAAGACGACCTCAAGGTTTGACGCCCCGCTATCCGCATTGAATCCTATGCGGGACTGTCCCACCGGCAAGGAAAAATTCCAGTCTGAATCCTCGTCGATATTGGCGAAAGCGTTTTCCTCTGTGGCGTCCGTATTAATCTTGGTCGCGCCTTTGCTCCCGTAATTGGTGTCGATCACCACGCGCTCGCCGTCGGCCAGCGTTCCAATGTAACGCATTTTTACAAGGGGGTCCGAGCCCACGATGAAAACCTCGAAGTTTGTGGCGGAGCCGCCCCGCGCTGTTATGTCAAAAAGGACGGGCAAGGGCAGGTTTCCCGCGTTCAAGACGAGGACGTATGAAAGGCTGTTTAATACGCTGATATTCCACGGTTCATCGTCGTCGAAGTTTTCAAACAGGCCGGAGCCGTCGCCCTCCACGCTGAAAAGGACGGGAATATCTGCGTAACCCCAAAGGGTGTTATTTACCTGCTCCACCGTCCGCCAGTAGGGCGAGGGGGCTACAAAGACTATTTGATACGTCTGTATACTGCTGACGTTCTCAATAAGCGGGGTTTGAACACATTCCACGTCGACGTAAACCGGGTCCATGCCGGACTGCTCAAGAATGAGCCTGCCGGTAGATTTGGGGACGATGGCGGCTATGAGCGCGGCGCGATCCGTGTCGGGGTCCCTTATGTCGCCGGTAATGGTTATCTGCCTTTGATTTACGGACCTGCCGCCCACGGTAACGCCGTCCTGCTGACTCCCCTGCGTGGTTTTCAGGGCGATGAAGTTTTCGGAAATGCCTTTAAGGTCCGTTACCGGGTATTTGCCGTCGTAAAAAGATATTACGCGGTCCTCTGATTCATAGCGCAAATTGAAAATCACGTTACCCCCCAAAGGGCCATACTGTCCTCGGTTGCCCTGCGTATTTGCGACGGCGACATGGGTTCCGGGGAGTTTATGGTCTGCGTGTAATTATATATGTTGCCCCCACCCGACGGGGACGAGGACGGCGCGGGAATACTGCTTATGGAATTTACGTTTAAGTCTGAATTCGCAGTAGACACGGACGCGCCCATAAGGGCCGCTATTACGGCAAATTTGGCTTTTACCCATGCGATCAAGGCGTCAAACCACGCTTTTAATCCGTCCCATAATCTCAAAACCATGTTGACCCCGGCGTTATACATGATCGTCGGCAAATCGCGTATTCCGTCCACAATGGCCGTTACAAAACGCGCCATTTGCTCCGAGGCCGTGGATATTAGCTTTGAACAGCCGCCGACAAAGCGGTTCCATGAAAGCGTCATTATGTTGCCGATCTGCTCGGGGATCGTGGCGAGGTAGTCTGACACGGTTTTAACGCCAGCTTTGAAGCCGTCCGCCCATGCTTTCATATCCCTTATGCTACCGTCGAGGCGGCTCTTGAGCGCGGCGAACACCGTGGCGCAGTTCGCGCCAAAGTTTGAAAAGTAAGACGCGGAGGCCGTAAGCGCGGCCGGTATGGCGGAAGTCAGCCAGTCTATAATAGACTGAAAGACAAAGTTCGCCACGTCCAGCAGTTCCCCGAAAAACTGGCCTATCGCAGTTACCACATCGCCAATATTGCCAGATAATAGCACGAGGGCCGCTATTAGGGCCGCGATCAGCCCAATGGTCAGGGCTATGGGGTTCGCGCTCATGGCCGTATTTAAAGCCCACTGGCTGACCGTTGCCGCGATCAAGCTGGCGTTCATAACAAGTATGGTCGTCCCGTATGCCGCGAGCCCGGCGGCAAGGGCAAGAACGGCGGCGGCGGTCAGCTTGAACACCGTTACCATGCCGTCCATGCGTTCCTTATTGCCGAGAAAGGCCGCTATGGCCTCCATAATTGAGGTCATAGCCGGTATGAATTCCTGCCCGATCAGTATAACGATCTGCTGGAAAACCCTTTGCATGGTTTCCATAGCGTCATTAAACTGGTCGCCTGCGGCCGCTGATTCCGCGCCCATAACTAAATTAAGATCGTGCGCTTTCTGACGCAGTTTTTCAGTTTCAGCCGAGGACGTGGACAGCGCGGGGGCAAGGTCAAGGTAAGACCGCCCTAAAATGTCCGCGCCTACTGCGGCCCGCTTGCCCTCGTCCGTCATGCCTTGCAGGCCCTTTATAACGGCCTCAAATATCTGCTCGCGGGTTTTGGTCTTTAGATCGGTTACGGATATGCCGAGCGCGGCAAAGCTGGCCGTGGCTTCCTCGTTTCCGTCCCGCGCCGCAAACATTTTGTCGGTAAGTTGTTTCATCCCCATACCGAGGCTTTCCACACTTCCCCCGGTCTGTGAAAGGATATAGTCCCATTCCTGCAAGGCGGTCGTCGACAAGCCCGTCCGCTTGGATAATTCAAAAACGCGCTCGCCCGCGTCTGCGGCCGTGGACGCAAATTTATAGACTGCGGCGGCTACGGTTCCAGCGGCAACAGCGGCCCCGGCAAGCGCGGCCGTAGCCACCTTGACGGAATCACCGAGGGAGGCGATCCCCTTGTCAAATTCGTCCTTATTCAGCAGGACGTCGATTATTATTGACCCGTCGCTCATTTAAGAAGCCTCGCTAATTTTGCGCCGTCCCCTGATTTCAGGGCGGCGGTCAGGTCCGCCGATCTCTTGTCCTGAAACACCGGCAAGGCCCACGCCTTTTTTGCCTCGCGCAGGGCGTCCCGCGCCGCCGGGTTAAGGCCGTCCTCGCTCCGGTTCCGCAGGTCTATAACCTGCCGCAGTATTGACCCCTCGCTCAAACCCGCCAGCAAAGCCGAAAATTTCCACCAATGGAGCCTTGCGGTTGACAAGTCAAGGCCATAGTCTGACATGAAACTCGCGTATATGAGGCCCGCGTCATACCCAAAGTCAAAATCGTTGCGCCTGCTCTTGCGCTGGCCCTGCACGTCCCGGCCGCAGGCTATAAACCACCCTATGCGCTCAAACGCCGCCTTTGTGTCGTGCGGGATCGCCTGAAAAAACATTTTCAGGCTCATATATCCTTTGTGCCGGTCGTATATCCGGGGGTCGCGTTGCAGTTCACAAAACCGCAGGACGACCCGAAAATCTGAATTTATCTTATACGCCTCGCCGGAGATTTCCAATTCCTCCGGCGGGGGCGTCAGCAGTAGGTTACTGCGGAGGCATATACTCGGCAAGGGTGTCGGCATAGGTTTTTGTAATGTCCGCCGTGAGCATGGCGACCAGTTGCATAAGGTTCACGACGCCGATTTTCTTTCCAGCCGATATTTTTGCCACCGCGCCCTCGCCTAAAGCGCGGTCGACAAAAGCCGCCAGCTTGCCCGCGTAGGCGCGTATAACCGCAGGCGACGGGCTTTCCCCGAGGGTCTTGGCCTCCACCTGTAAAGCCTCTGCGGCTTCCAGCATTTCGACCTCGTCCATTAAAACCGGGTAGAGGTTCCCATTTATGGAAACCTCTTGCCCGATCTTTATTTTCAGTTCGCGGGGCATTGGCGTTATTCCCCGAGGACGACGGTCGCCTTATTGGAAAGCCCTTTGCAAAGGTTTCCGGCGGTCAGGACTTTGGCGACGTATATCTCATGGCCGGCGGTCAGGCCGGAGAGTTCCTCGCCGTTTACAAGTTCGGTCCAGCCCGAGGTCAGGTCTTGGTCAAAGACCGGAGCCGACACGCTGGCCGCGCTCTTGTAGACGTAATGATACCCGGAGCCGGGCGTCAGGGGGTAAATGCCGATTATGGTCTTGTCCGTGCCCCCCGCGCTCGAAGTTATTTCCAGTTCGTCCAGCGCGTCAACGGCCGGGATGAATTCCAGCGTTGACACGTTAAACTCGCCGTCGACAAACGTGCCGACGTTGTTCAAAGTGCCTATGACGTGGATCGTGTCCCCGCCCTTGCCCTCAAGGCTGGAAACCTCGACGGCCACCGTGAATTTGCGGGCCTTGTAAAGATTCGCTCCGGCTCCGTCCCGGAACAGTTCCACGCGGATATATTCCAGTTCGGCAAGTGCGCCGATTTTCTGATCGCGGCCCACGAGGTAAAGTTTCATGACTGCGGCCTCGTCGTCTATTAAGTCCGTGTCGAAGTTGAACACCGGCTTATAGGACTTTATGCTGGACGTTTCCGCGCTGTCATTGATGTAGACCTGCGACTTAATCTGCGCCTGCGGTTTCTCGTCGAGGCTGTTGAAACCCGCGCCCATTAAGGACCATACGGGAGAAAGAATCGTCCCGGTGTTGAGGTAATCCGCTATCTCATTCCGCATTTTTTCAGCCATACTTTTACGCTCCTATTCTCCTGTAAGTTAGGGTATAAACCGCAAAAAAGGTTATATCCCCGTTTTCCTGAATACCGGCCATGTCCTGCGGCTGTGCGGTCATTTCCAGCTTTGAGGCTTCCCGGTTGTCCCCGATGTCTAAAGCCTCGATCTCCGCTTTTGTCAGCCCGTCAAAATGGTCCGCTATGTCTTGCAAGGGCTTTGTCGCGGCCAGCGTGGCGTCCTCTCCGTCGCTTGCTTTCACGGTAGACAAGACCATGAAAGAAAACTCGCCCTTAAATTCTCCGGTCGTGCCGTTGACGTAGACCTTTTGCTTATACTGGCCCGCGTTGGCCTTTACCACGAGCCCCTCGGCCCTGCCGCCGCGCTGAAATTCAACGGCCACGTCCTGCGTTATTGCCGCAATTCCCCGTATGTAGTCCGCCACATACTTGATTAACTGGACCTGCTCCACTTCCGGGATTTCCGGCATTGTCAGCCCACCTTAAACGCTCGCTCGGCTACCTTTAGCCAGCGGGCTTTGAAAATTGCCTTTGCTACGTCATACCACCGCCGCGTCGCTAAAGCGTGGGCCTGTATGCTGTGTTTAAACTGGCCGTAATACTGCCGCCTTGCATACGGCGCGGTCCACTTCAAAAAATTGTCGTCCGTGGTATCTGACGGCTTGACGCTATGCTCAAGATCGCCAGTTACGCGGGGAACGTAAGGCGCGGTATCTGCGGCGATCTGACCCTTGAGGGCCAGCTTTCCGCGCCTCTGCGCCGCTGTGAACCGGGATATTATCCGCGCAAAGTCTATGTTCACCTGGACGCTTGACATTTCAAAGACCTTTTACCGCCCGTAAAGTTCCATTATGACCGGCTCCGGCCTGCCGCAAGGGGGGAAGTATACCCGGCTGATCGTGTAAACCGGCCGCGCCGCCGCTATGGCTTGCTTTGTGCTGGCCGGGATCGTGTCCGTTACGGTCCCCTCGCAAAAGAAACTATTCGCCGTAAACTCTGCGGTCGTTGCCACCGTAACCGCCGTCAGGTCTATGACCACTTGCGCCACGTCTTTTGTCGTTATGCCGCGCCGGGCCATGACGTGCTGATAATCCTTTTCAAGAAACACCCCGGCGATCACCGTCCGGCTATATGTGGCCTTGCCGTCCGTTTCCCCGGTATAGGTGTAAAGCGTGATCGTGTGCTGGCGTAGACGCTTGCTTATCATTCGAGCGATTCCCTCAATCGTTCCCCGCAGTAAGTCAGCCCGGCGGCGTCAAGGAAGCCCCGCGCCTGCGCCCGCGCCGCTTTGTCGGCCTCCGCCATGCTCTGCCCGCCGCTGTATGAGTAGGACCCTATACGCTCGCTGTCATACGCCCCGCTGTCTACCTGCGCGAAAAACTCCGTCATAACGCAGGCCGCAGTCTTGAGCGCGGCGAGTTCCGTGGCGGTAAGATCGTCGATCCCGTTCAGCTTCACCACCGGCGACATAAAAGCCGCCGCCTCGCTTCCCCGTTCCGCCAGCCGGTCGAAATCAGCGGACGGAACGGGTTTACCTTTGTAGGTATCAGCGTAATAGGCGGCGGTTATATAGGCCATCTTTCCCCTTTGGAAAGCCTGCTATCAGGCGACCTTGTGGAAATAGATACCCGAGGCCTTGTTCGGATAGCCGTCGGCTATGCCGTAAATCCTGTAAGCGAACACCCACGCGTCGGCGTCCGGGTTCACTTCGGGGGACAGGATTTTCGGGAGCGCGTTTTTGGTAAACTGGCAGACCGCGCTCGGGTGAACGATCATGAAGTTCAGGGCTTTGGCCCCGGAAGTCATGGAGAATCCGCCCGCGCCGCTGGCCGCGAGGTCGACGGAAGTGTAGAAGCGGCCCGAGGGGACCACCACTACGCGCATACCGTCGAACATGGCGAACCTGCGATCAAGGCCCTCTCCGGCGGACACGAGGCGGGTCGCGGCGGACGAGTTCTTGATGGCGGAATAGATCGCGGCGGACATATAGATAATCCGGCCCTCGCTCGGCACTTCCGCGTTTTTCTGCGCGGTAAGGGCGGCGTCGATGGCGGCGATCACGTCCGAGGAAGTCAGGTTTGCGCCGGAGGTCGTCAGCGCACCGGACACCTTGCACAACTGGCTGAACCTGTAAGCGTCGATTTCCGGGGCGACTTTGGTCCTGATGAATTCACCGGCCAGCTTGCCGAAAGCTATGCCGATGGTTTCCTCATTGTCCTGTGAATCGATGGAGAATTTGCGGCCGCGCTCATAGCCCATCGCCAGCGTTTCCCACGTCAGGGTCGCGTCCCCGGCCACATAACCGGACGACCGGCTGTAAGTGGCAAGGCCCTGCAAGGCCAGTTTGGGAACGAGGATTTCGTTGGCGTTCGCGCCCTCGCGAGTGATAGACAGGTCCCCGTCGAGAAGTGCGGTCAGCGACGCTTCCGCATACGCCTCGTCGAGGAGGGGGGCATACCGTTTCGCTAATGCTATGCTATTGCTCATTGTGTTATCTCCTTTAATCCGAGGGCGTTTACTACGCCGCTACGGTAACAGTTACCGTCCAATTCTGCGTTACTTCGTCCGCGCCCGTTACCGCGTAAACTACTGGCGCGGTAAAATTATTCTGCGTGTCGCCGCTGACCTGTACCGTGTTCCCCACCTTTGCGGAGGCTCCGGCGGTAAGCGTGAACGTGGCGACCAGATGGTCAACGTCCGTGAGGGCCGCGACCTCTATGGCTACGGTGTGATTCGTGGCGTTGATCGTGGCCGCGCCGGTCTGCTCCGCCATGCTGAACGCGGTTATATGGTTAGTGGCGGCGGCTTTCGTGATCGTTACGGTCCAGTTCTGCTCGGCCGCGTCCGCGCCGGTTATGGTATAGACCACCGGGGCGGAAAAGTTATTTTCCGTTACGCCGGATTCCTGCGGAACGTCCGATATATCAGCGGAGGCCCCGGCCGTCAGGGAGAACGTCGCTACAAGCGCGGCGGCGTTGGTCCCATGCGGAACGGTAACGGCCACCGTATGCGCGTTGGCGTCTATTACGGCCGCGCCGCCGGTCGGGACGCTGAAAGCGGTAAAGTTGTTTGTCGCGGCGTTGACGACCACGGTTACGGTCCAATCCTGATACGTCAAGTCCTCTGCCGTAACCCGGTAGACGACCGGCGACGTGAAGTTGTTCGCCGTAACCCCGCTGACCTGCGGCGTGGCCCCGACGGCCGCGCTGGCCTCTGCGGATATGGTGAAAGTAGCCACTAGGGCCGATACGTCCGTTCCGTGGGGGACGTGGAGGCTTACGGTGTGCGCGTTGGCGTCTATGGTTTCATCCCCGACCTGACCGGGAACGTCAAAGGCCGTGATGGCCTTGCCAGCGTCTTTCAGGACGGTAACGGTTACGACCCATGCCTGCTCGGAAAGGTCCTTGCCTATGGCTATATAGGTTTTGGGGCTCGTAAAATTATTGGCCGTGGAAGCCGACACCTGCGGCGTCGAACCTATTTTACAGGAGGCGTCGGGGGACATGGTAAACGTAGCCACGAGCGCGGTTACGTTAGAATCGTCCGGCATGGTTACGCCTATGGTATGATTTACGGCGTCGATCACGCTCTGCCCGACCTGATTCGGGATCGTATAGGTGAGGAAGTTTTTCGGGGAGGCCAGCACGGTAACGGTTACTGTCCATTCCTGCTCGACTTCATCCCGGCTTATCACTTTATAGGTAACGGGGGAGGTAAAATCGTTTTCGGTAACTTCCGATTCCTGCTCCGTGGAGCCGACCAATACGGACGCGCCCGCGCTGGCCGTGAATTCCGCCACGAGCGCGGTTACAACGGTTTCCGGTTCCACATTTATCGCTATGGTATGCGCTTCCGCGTCTATCACGGCGTCGCCTACGGCTTCCGGGAAAGTGAAAGCCTCAAAGTCATTTTTCGCTATGGAGATCGTCGCCTCGTCGGACCATTCACCTATTGAGCCGTCGAAAGCTATGCCCCGGCAGACCACAAAGAGGGCGTCGGTTTCCGCGTAAATATCCATGAAGTTGCGCGGGCAGGAAACGGGATCGCCGTAAACGCCGGTTTCGGTCCCCCATTTAAACTCGAAAGACGCTATACCGGAAGCGTTCCCGGCGGTTGCGGTAACGTAATCCGTGGCCTCGGCTACGGTAAGGGCGAGGGTAACTTTGGGGACTGAATAAGCGGCGGGCGTGGTTCTGACTACTGCGCGGGGCTTTCGGGCCATGTTATACGCTCCTGCGGGGTGCCGGTGTGGCCCCCATTGAATTTTTTATTTCGTGGCGGCGGGCTTCAAGCCCATCGCCCTGCGGATCGCGTCGTCGTCGCCACCTTTGGGCGCGTCCTCATGCCGCATACCGCCCGCTTTCTTATCTTCCCCGAAGTCCTCTTTGTTGGCCTCGGTGTATTCCTTGCTCCACTTGTCCGCCTTGAATTTCGGATCGTCAAGGGCGGTCATTAAATCCGCCAGCGCGGCCTTTTCTACGAGTTTGCTTTTGGGTTTCAGGCCCGCCAGTATTTCCTTTGCCGTGTTGGTCTTTTCCGTCAGCTTCACGAAAGCGGCGCGGTCTGCGGCCTCTTTCTCAAATTTGGTTTTCCACTCGTCGGCGGATTTCTTTATCCCCTCTACGTCCAGCTTTTTGAATCCGTCTATGGCCTTTGCGGCCTCCGCGAGTTGGGCGTCGCGCTTGGCGATCTCCCCGTCTTTTTCCCCGATCTGCGCTTTGATGGCCTCTATGCTCTTACCGTGTAAGGCCATTATGGCGTCGATCTGCTCTTTGGTGAAACCCGCTTTTTCCAGTTCTGCCCTTGTCATGGTTCGTTTTCCCCTTTCGAGTTTTTTACGAGGTTCGCCCTCGGTAGGTTTGACGGTGCCGCCGTCCTATAAAAAAAGAGCCCGCTTGATTGTGCCGCGCTATCCGTGCGGCGTTATCAGCGAGCCCATTGCGTTTCGATTCTTGTAGATTTTAGCAGAAGGGCCTTTTCATGTCAAGGGGTATTTTTTATTTCATAAACTCCTCGGATAAGGTTCTATATGCTAATTCTGCGGTTTGTGGGACAACTCCATTTCCACATAATCGCAATCGCTCCACCCTATTTTTACGCACATAAGGTATTCCCAAAATTCGCTTGGGGCTATCATTCCATAATCCTTGGCAAAACGAAATTGAGGCCGTTGTTGATGAGGATATTCCCTCTCTGCACATTTCGCCATCCCCTCTAAACAGCCGTCCCCTTTCCAATCTACTGTGGTCGGAGTCGGCCAAAATGTATAATCTTTGCCGCGTATGTTCTGCGCCACATTCAGCCGCCGTAAACAATCCTGCGATAACTGTGTAACCCAATTCCGCCAAGTCGTGGCAGACGTTTTTAAACCCCAGGGTAAGATGTCCTCTGACATTCTCAAAGAAGCATTGTCTTGGTCGAATAATCCGAATTGCCCTTTGAATAAAGGGCCATAAGTGTCGGGGGTCGTCCTCTCCTTTTCTTTCCCCTGCGTAACTGAATGGCTGACATGGGTATCCCGCAGAGAAGATGTCCACCAATCCGTGAAATTCTTCGCATGGGAAGGTCTTAATATCCGACCAAATAGGTGCGACATCCAAGTATCCTTTTTCCATTTTACTGATGAGATTGGCTTGAGCATACCCCTCAAGCTCACTATATGCGATTGTTCGCAATCTTTTTCCAAAGACTCTTTTGAGGCCAAGTCCAATACCGGCATATCCGGCGCACCACTCGATGAGATTAATTGTTTCGGAATTATCCACATACATTTTCCCCTCCTAAAAGACTAGGCCCTCCCTGGTGCATTACTCCCAGTTCGGGCCATTAAATTAAAACGCCGGTAATGCTCGGCTTTTTGCTACTTAAAAAATTATACCATATTTTAAGCTGCGTTGCAGTAAATCCGTTCCCACCTGCGGAGCGCGATACCGCCGAGGTCCTCAATATCCAGCCCGTAATCCTTTTTCAGTTGCCGCGCCTGCCCGTTCAATTTCCGCATGAGCGCATAGTCCGCGCCCGCGCCTTTCCTGACCTCGCTCAAGATAGTCTCGCCCTTGCTGATGTAGTCAAGCGTAGCCTGCTCCGCGTCCATGATTCAGCCCTCCCGCGTAACGGTGTATTTTTTACCGCCCGCCATCTTTTCAATTTTCGGCAAGTCCTCAAAGCATAGGCCGTAATTATGTTTCAGCCTATGCGCGACCGCGATCAGGTCCGCCATGTATTCCATATCTTTAAGCGGACCCTTGCCCCACTCATTTAGGATTTCAGCCTGAACGGCTACAAACTTGAGCGCGGCCCGACAATACTCCGCACCCATGCGCTCGGCTATGGGAGCGCAGGCGATCACCGAGGCCTCGCAGGGCGCGGGCCTACCTGTTCACGCGGGTAAAGCCGGGCGAGGTCTACGCCGGTTTCCGTGGCCGTGTCTTTTAAATGGTCCCGCATTTTCTTTTGCCACTCCGCGACCTTTGCGTCCGCCGCGCTTGTGTCCTGGCCGCCAGCGTCAAGCGTGTCGCTCTCCCGCTTCCAGTCCCGGATATTGCGCTCGATGTATCTCTGTTGCTGTTCGGCCTCATATACGGCGGGGTCGTAATCCTCTACATCCTGCTGTGGCGGCTCGCTTATGTCGTCCGCATAGCAGTAGAAATCATGACGGCAGTTTATACCCTTGAGGCCGTCTACCTCTCCGTAACCGCAAACGCTGGCGAGTTCTTCCTCTGTATAAATCCCGCCCTGCCATTCCGCATGATCGGGGCGGCTGTCCGCGTGTTCCGTAACCCTGAATTTTTCAATGCCCGCCTCGCGCCCGGCTTCCAACGTCATAATGCCGGTCATTTCCTGCAAGGCCGTCCGTATGGCACCCCGGACTGCGCCCTCAATGGAAACAGACCGCCCGCTTTCATAATCAAAGGCGTTGACGCCAGCCTTTGCAAAGCGGCCCACGGCGCGGGCTACGGCTTCCTCCGTGGTATGTTTACCGCTGGCGACGCTCAAATAAGCCTCGTCAAGGTATTTGTTAAGTGCCTTTGTGGCCTGCTTTGCCGTGGTCTTTGTAACCTGCGTTATGGCCTCGGCTATGGCCTGCTCGGCAGTCTTTACGGCTTTATGGTTGCGGGGCTTTTTCATTTCTCTATTACGGGGGGCTTGATACCGGCGGATTTTATAATCTTGATTTCTGCGGCAAGGTTTAGCGTGGCCGCTTCCTGCATGGTCCCCGCGATCTGCTTACGGGCCTTTACCGTGGCCTGCCGGAGTATAGCGTTGACTGCGGCGCGGCTCTCGCCCAATATGCGTAATTTCACCTGCGGCCATTGGTCCGCCGGTGTGTCATACTTGGCGGCGGCGATCCGGCGGGCGATGTCCTTTTGGATTTCCACCTGCGCGGCGCGGAAGATCGCCACCGTGGGCTCGGGAGCCTGTCTTATATAGCGGCCGGAAAGCATTACCGCGCCGCCTTTTTTTGGACCCGGAAATAATTCTTAAAGTTTTGATAACATTTCATAGCTTATAGTTATAGCATATTGGGAATAATTACGCTGTATTGTGATCGGTGTTTGATTGTGCTGTTATCTCTCTTTCGGATTATATCCATGTCTTGTAGGGTAGTGCTATCCATCAGCCATGTATGCGCTATGGATGGCTGACCCCAGGGACCCATGCCTGACCCATGTTTTCACCATAGGCAAAATGCGCGTGAAAACTTTTTGAAATGGCCGGTTTAATCCATGCGCTATCCATCAGCTATCCATCCCTGACCCATCAGCCACCCATCCCCGCGCATACAATACAATAACAGCCGCCGAATTCGTGAATATAAATATAAAGACTTACGGCCTGCGGCGCGTCATGGCCCGCAGGAAGCCGGACAGCGCGGACGCCAGCCCTTTCTTTACCGCTTTAACCGGAGCCGCCGCAAGGGCCGCGCCTGTGAACGCCGCCGTCGGCTTGGTGTAAGGGGCCTGCGCCAAATGCGCGAGCGCGGTTTCACGCTGGACCTTTGCGCTATGGGGTTCCTTGTTCATGGTTTTTATGCCTCCGTCCGATGTTTTATACAAAACTTTGTAGGAAACGCGCTTGCGGACCCTATTTTGCTGGCTTCTTGCCCGCGCCTGGCTTCATGTCCCAGGCCCCGCCGGTCCCGGCCGTGTCGTCCTCTCCGCTGGCGTCCGAGGCAATCTCCCCGGTTGCGGCCCGCGCCGTGGCTTCATCTTCCCCGAGGAATTCTACGCGGTATTCCCACGCCTGCCGTATGCCCGCGTTTATTTCCATGATGAAATCGGCCTTGCGCTTGGCCTTGTCCTCTATGATGGAATCGTCCATCGTTACGGATATTTCACCGGGGGCCTTTACGCCTTTAAGGGCCGCTATGGCCGCGATCATGTCCGCCAAAGCGTCCCGCAGGCCGAGGTTATGCTTTTGCACGTTCTGATAAAGCGCGGACTTTTCGCTGATAACCTGCGTCGCGGTCTGTATGGTCCCCTGCGCGTATTTGAACCTGTCCGCGCCGAGCCCGCATTTATCCGAGAACCGGCTTAAACAGTCCTCAAGCGCGGCGATGTGTTCCGTGGCGCGGATCGTGGGCTGTGTAACCTGTATTTTGTTGTCCTTGTTCTCATCGGCCTGCCCCTCAAAGACGTAAAACAGAACGTCGTTAGGGTCAAAGACGGGTTTCTTGCTCCCGTCCGCGACCTGCTGGACCGTGGCGTATTTCATGGGGACATACGCCCGCGTCTTGCCGAGGAGCATATCATTTACGAGGCCGTCAAAGGCTATGTCGACGCCTTTGGCTTGGTCGAGCGCGTTGGCGAAAACGCTGATACCCAAAGGCTGACGCAGGTCAATGTTATTGACGATGTTCGGCTTCACGATCTGGAACAGCTTCGCCGGGCTTTTGACTTCTTCCGCCACGCCGTCGGGCAGGGCTATTTCCTTACCCTTTTCGTCGATCATCTTGTTTTGGACAAGGCCCTTGCGGTGAACCTGTATGTAATACCCGCCCTTACGCTCGGAGGCAAAGGCGCATTCGGTTATTTCCCCGTTCTCCACGGTCAGGGGGAATATCATATCGGCTTGGACGTAATCAATTACGACCGCGCCGTCCGAGTCCAGCCATTCCACAAAGGCCCCGGTCCCGAGGGCGAAAGCCTTTTCGATCAACTGATTGCCGCGTGAATAGAATTTATTGGCGTTCAGGGTTTCCGCGAGCATGACCTGAAACTTTTTGTTTTCAGTGGTCAGGATAACGCGCTCGTTCAAAAGCAGGTTCGCCCATTCCTCGGCGGCTTTCTTGCACATACCTAATTGATACCGGGTTCGCTCTATGCGCTTTATGCCGGTGAACACCCGGTATTTGTGGAAACTCTCGACGTGGCCCCTATACCATTCAGCCCAACGGGCTATGCGCTCATAGTAAGCGCGGTCAAGGACTGCGCCCTGCGTTTTCAGATATTTCAGTATGGCTTCCATGTGGTTAAACCTCCGCGATTAATTGTTCCGCGACCGGCTCAAGGGCGTATTCCGCCGCGTCCAAAACGTCAATATTCACCGTCCCGTCGTCCAGCCGTTCATCTTTGTCTATGCGCTTATCCCATACGGCCTGTTGAAATGCCTCGATGGTCTTTACACAATGGCGCAGGATTCTAAAACGGTTGCGCCCGATCAGCAGGTTTATAAGGTGTATGCGGCCGGTAATGGGGCCTTTCTTTGCGTTGCGGATATTCAAAACGATCTTCGCCTTGAAAGCGGCGTCCTCAAGCCCCGCCTTTAATGTCTGCTCCGCGCTGTCGACGTATGCCTCGTAAACCTTATAGACCGCCATTTGCTTTTTGACAAATTCACAAAAGCGGGCGTTTAAAACCTCGGGCGTCTTTATCCCGGTAACGTGTTCCTCGTCGAGGATAACCGGGCCTTGCTTTGTAAAGCCCACGGCTGAAAACGCGTCGCCGCTTTTATTGCCGCCAAAGTCTACGCCAATATTAACATATTTTATGCTGGCCGGGTCTATCTTGTCAACGACTACGCGCTCCGGCGTGGCCGCTATTACCGGGTAGATAACGCCCTCGGCCTGACACCATAGCCCGTCGATGAACCGCTTGTAATAGACGGTCCCCGCATATTCCTTTTTGATGTTCTCTATGTAGTCCCGGCCGAGGAATATATTATCTTCCAGCAGGAAACGATGGACGGCCTTATCGAGGCCCGGCTTGTCTATGATGTCGGTTTTAACGTAATTCTTTGGATGGTCGGGGTTGCAGGTTCCAGTAAGGCCCGCGCCTACTTCGGACAAGCGGCCTAAAAGCATGGTAATAAACGACGGCGGGTAAAGCGCGATCTCGTCGCAATAGGCGTTTTTGTATGTGCCGCCCTGTATCTTGGTTTCCGCCTGTATGTCATTCGCGCCCTCAAGTTCTACCTCGTGGCCGAACAGTATGCCGGTCTTTGTGGTAACGGAAAATTTAAAATTTGCCTTGCCGACCATCTTTTGCAAAACGGTCAAACAGTTGCGCCGGTTCGCCGTCATGGTCTTGCCTGTAATCAGAAACACGCAATCACGCGGCGCGGGGGCCACGGTCTTGATCGCCCATTTCAAAAGCGAAACCTTGCTTTTGCCCGAGCGTATGGACCCCTCAAGTAAATTGATACGGCGATCCGGGGCTTTCCAATATGCAAGCTGTTTCGGGGATAGGCTAAACGCGGGCTTTGCTGGCTCCACTACTGGCGCGGGCGCGGTCATGCGCCGACCCCTTTCAGGTATGCCAGCACGTCCGGCAGGTTGCCGCTATCCTTACCCTCGTCGTCTTTCAGCAGTTTGAGAATACGGGCGGCGAGATCGTGCGCTTTGTTCTTGTCCCAAAGGCGGATTTTCTTGATATACCGACAGGGGACCATTTCGCCCTTTTCATTCAGGACCATGCCGTCGTCGTAGTCAATGCCGGATATGCAGGCCGCTACTTCCTCCGGCAGTTTATGAATGGGGATAAACTCTCCGCGCTCGTCGTAAAGCCTTTGCAAATTGGAATAGGCGAGCCGCCCGATTTCTTTACATAGGCGGTCAGCAGAAAGCCCGGCGGCTTCCTCCGCAGGAGTAAGCAGGCGTTTGATTTCGGCCTGAATACTTGCTTTTAATAGCAATCTTGGCCCGAGGTTATTGGCTGATTTTTGGGAATATCCGGCGCGGATCGCGGCCTGCGTTCCGTTATAGTCTTTGATGTATTCTCTACAAAAGGCAAGCTGTTTCGGATTTAACGGTCGGGCCATGCTATCATTATAATAGATAGCACTTGACGCCGCAAGGGGGGATTATTTTGCGCTCTGGTGCTTTTGACCGTATCTTATTGCTCGGAGGATGGCATATTTGACCTCTATGCGGAGTATTTCTTTCTCCGTGAACGCGAGGTCGAGTTCATCGTTGACGTATCTGGTCACTTCTGCGGCTCTGCGTTCTGCGTATCTTTCAAGCGGCCACTTATGGGAAGCGAGGCCCTCGAATCCTTTAGGCCTTTGTATGTTCGGCATATTTCATTCCTTTACCTCAACGACCGTGTTTTCCGCGCCCTTAACGTAGCGCACATTATCCCACCGCAGGCGGCAGGCCTGCCAAAAGACCTCGAACAGTTCCACCGGGACGCAGGGCGCAAACTCGGCTATTTTCTTATAGCCCCTTGCCCTGTAAATCGCTGTTTTACCGGACTTTTTTTTTGCGTTATTCATTTCCATTTGTCCTCAATGCCGATTAGTCTTGCCAGCTCTTTTTCTACGGCTGGGAAACCGCCGTTGAAATATGACATACAAAGTCTGTTAGCTAATTCATCTATGTTTCTATCTAGCATTGTTTTCGTCATAACTAGCTCATTGGCTATTGAATATTTTATCATCGCGGCCTCGCAGAACGGCTTTGATAATACGTCTTCTAGGGTGTAGGCGGGGGATATATTTGTGGCTTCGCAAGTCATAGTTAAGTCATATTTGTCCGCTTCTCCGGGGAAACTGTAAATGCCTATTCCCCACCCTATTTTATCCATCGGCTCCGGCGCGTCCTCCCCCAAGAACTTCTTTAACGCCTTGCTCAACTCGTAATTAGTGTGTGTCATTTCTTGTCCTCCAGTGTGTTCAGGTATGCTCTGGCTTTGGATTCGGCTTCGGCGTAGGTTTTGCCTTTTCCCTTTTCTCTAAAACACCCAAACTCTATAACCCAATAATGTTCTCTGCTTAAATATCCTTCAACTTTTGCCGTAAGCAAAGAATTAAAACCCTTCCTATCAGCCAGCACCGCCGCGCAGTCCCCGCAGTAAAGGACGCCGCGATCTGTGCGGTAGAATTCAAACGCCTTGAGGCCGGGGTCTGCCGTGAGTTCTTCGAGGGTCATATTTTGCCCTCTGCTCTTTTAATGGCGTCCGTTATTTCTTCGTAATCTTCCCTGTCCGCCCCGGTCTGTTTTAGTTGGCGGACGGCCTCTTTACAGGCCAATAAAAGAATGGGCGCGGAGGCGGTTAATGTGTCATGCTTCATGCTAAAATGCCGCATAATTCTAAATCCAGCCTCAACGATCTGCCGTGCTCGCTCTCTTGATACGCGCTGTTCTTTGCCTATTTCTGTAAAACTAAGCCCACGCCCCCGCAGATAAGCGCAATTCATTCTTCGCTCTGCTCTATTCCTTTCGTTAATTGTTGGGTATCTCATAATTCCCCCCTCCGAGCCCTCGCGGTCCTAATGAACACGCGCAGGATAGCGACCGCCACCTTGCGCCATAATGGGATAAACGCCTCGGGCTTTTTGGTGTTGCCACAAGCCGGGCATTTCTCCGGTATCTTGCCGCAGACGGTCATTTGAAAATGACACAAGGGACATTCCGCGATCATATCCGCACCCTCAAGCCCGCCGCTATGAGGTCCCGCATTACTTGGACTATGGGGACCTGCCGGGCCTCCGCTATGGCCCGTACTTCCGCCAGCATATCCGGGCGCAAGCGCAAAAGGAACGCGTCGCGCTTAATGGCTTTTCTCTTTTTCATTTTATTTAACCTCCGTGAATTTACCATCTTTCAGGGTGTACCATGTTTCTGCTTTGATTTTCTTTCCGTCCACGCGAACAGATTTAACCGCTACCCTGTGCCATTTATCTGAACATTTCCACTCGGCGCAGGTTAAGAACGCGCCTTTAATGCCTTTAACTTTTGATTCAATTCCCAAAGCAATGGCGCAAGATTCCTCGCCCGTCGCGCTGGCCGCGCCCTGATAACCCGTCGCGCTGGCCGCGCCCTGATCGCCCGTCGCGCTGGCCGCGCCCTGATCGCCCGTCGCGCTGGCCGCGCCCCTTGTGCCCGTCGCGCTGGCCGCGCCCTGATCGCCCGTCGCGCTGGCCGCGCCCTGACAACCCGTCGCGCTGGCCGCGCCCTGATAACCCGTCGCGCTGGCCGCGCCCCTTGTGCCCGTCGCGCTGGCCGCGCCCTGATCGCCCGTCGCGCTGGCCGCGCCCCTTGTGCCCGTCGCGCTGGCCGCGCCCTGATCGCCCGTCGCGCTTTTTTCCGTGGTCCATTTGGCGCGGTCAAAAACAAACTTAACCGCGCCCTGTATATATGCGCTCAATGATATTTCAGCACCTATCTTAAGCGTGGAGCAGGCGACTTTTGTGTCGTCGCTGTGTTTATCCAAGGTTCCCGCCCCCTCTACTTCCGCAAAGCGATTTCCTGCGGGCGGATAATATGAGAAAACATCAAGCGGGTGTTCGCAAAAGTGAAAGCCGGACGAACACGCCTTAACGGGTCCGTCGTGCTTAAACTCCGATTCCGGCTTATACTGGAAGCCGTTGCATTTGAAATCCTTATCGAAACCCTTAAAACCCTTTATTGATTTTTCCATTTTGTTTTTTCTCCCTCTCGCGCTTGGCGAGTTCTATATCGAGGTCAGCATTGGCCTTTACCGCGCATGGCTCGCAGTAGCCATGAGATTTAAGGCCGTCGGGTTTGCCATCATCCCCGTAGACTACTTGGCAGACACAACAGACTTTTTGCATAATGCCCCCTTAAATGCCAGCCTGCCTTGCCTTGCGCCGGGCGATCCGTTCCTCTTTGCGCTTCTTGGCTATGGCGGCGGCTTCAATGGCGACCGCACGTTCAAAGCAGGCGACCGCGCTTATCTGAAAGCGGGACCGCTTGCCTTTAAGCCTGAATGTCAGGACATGGGAGCCGATCTCAACGATCAACGGCCTGCCCCGGTATTGTGCGCCCAATTCGCGCCGGACTGTTTTACCGCTTATAAGGACGGTCATATTAGCGGCCCTCGGCTTTGTCTATGGCTTGTTTGGCGTGAGCGATAGCCGAAAACATTTGGCCTTTATATGTGCCGTTTTCATGCACGTCTACAATTCGCTGTAAAGCCTCATACATATCTATCGCGGCTGATAATATGCGGGCATTGGCCGAAGCCTCCGGCATTTCTTGGCGTTCAAATTCGCTTTGAAACGGCAGGCGGCAGACATAATCGCCACGGTCCAATTTTTCAGCGTTTTTGATTTCGCCGTAATCCGTAACTACCCACGGCCCCGGAGTATGCTTTGCTTTTTCGTTTTTCATATACTTTACCGTCCTTGCCACCGTAACGCCGTGGCCGCGTCTTACTGATATATATATTGTATCAGTCCGATATCACTCTGTCAAGGGCTATTTGGACGGTTAAAAAGATTTCCCTTGACAGCATAGAAAAATCCTTTACAAGTCAAGGGGCAGTAGCGGGTCAGGCTCCGGCGGCGGCTTTGGCTCATAGACCTTGCACCCTACGTCGACCGTCGTTACCGGAACCGGCTTAACCTCCCCGCCTTTCTTTTCAGCCCACCACCCGCACCCGCAGGGGAACACAAGCCCGCCCACGCGGACAAAGCGGCAGGTCCAGCAGGATTTATTATTTTCCATATTAAAAAAGTTTCAACTGCGCCCGTTCCGCGTCTATGCGGGCCTGCGCTATCTCGCAGTATTTGGGTTCAAGTTCGCACCCCATCCATAGACGGCCATGTTTCTCCGCCGCTATCAAAGACGTCCCACTACCCGCGAAAGGGTCCAGTATCACCCCGCCCGCGTCGCTAAACGCCATACATAGCCGCCCGATCAGCCCTGCAGGCTTTTCCGTGGGATGAACCATGTCGGCAGGATTTACTTTTGAATGTGTCCATACCGACCCCTCGCGCTTTCCTCTTATTTTGCATTGTCCTTTATGCGCCACGAGGGCGACCTCGTAATCAGTTGAAAAACTATGCTCTAAATCCCCTATACCCCCCCCCCCCCGCC
>Ga0209507_1001093_pt1 | contig 23199 bp, 16 predicted proteins | sample AD_UKC028_MetaG_FD_184414 | JGI IMG/M metagenome (GOLD analysis project Ga0209507, IMG submission 184414) | Active sludge microbial communities of municipal wastewater-treating anaerobic digesters from USA - AD_UKC028_MetaG (SPAdes) (version 2) | ecosystem: Engineered > Bioreactor > Anaerobic >...
TCAGGAAAGGCCTGTTGGCGACTATCTCGCGTTTCAGGTCGTCGTCGTATATTATGGACACCTTGCCCGCCACCCTTACCTGCGTGTTCGTATCGCGGTCGAAGAAACACGCCTCGACGAGCGGGTTGTCGCGGACCTGCTTGAAGAGGTCCTTCGTGCTGCCGGTATGGAATACTATGCCGTTCTCGTCGGCGCGGTACGCCATCATTCCGCGCACGCGCGGCTGGCCCCCGTCATCAAGGGTCGCGAGATGGCACCTTAAATTTGCGTTGATAATCTTGAATATCTCTTCCTTGGTCATTTTTCTTTCCTCGTCGATATCGACTCGATCTCCTCTGCCGTGAGCGCGCGGTTATATACCCGCACGTCGCCTATCCATCCTTTCCAGAACCGGTCCGGGGAGGACGAATAACCGTTCCCTATCGCGACGTTTCTGAGGTTAAGCGACCGCTCTTTCCAGTATCCGGCATTGTTGCCTATATTGGGATGGACCGATGTATCCGGGTCCGGATGGTTTGCAATAAATATCCGCTTCCCGTCAAGATACCCGTAGCCGGCCTTATCATCCCAGGCGTAGGCCACATGGTACCATCTCATCTGTTTCAGCGAAGAAGTGAAAAACCCGGTGCCGAGGCCCAGCGCTCCCACGACGAACTTCTCGTCCGAATACTCCTCGAACCTTATGCAATCGTCCCAGGCCGCATAGTTCGTGCTGAACGGGTTGCGGTAGTTCCTGACCTCTTCGGCTTTCATCCAGAACGATATTGTCCCGGATGGAAAATACCCGAGATCGCCGGCAAGTATATAATTGTCGACGCCGTTAAAGTAATATACTTTCCCCATCTCGGGATCGTTCGCCGGCGTCGCCCCGAAGACAGTGCCGCTATGGCCGTTCCCGCTTTCGTCGGGTATCTTGCCGTCGCGGCTGACACCGCCGAAAGAATAACGAAGCGCCAGTTCTTTCTCGGGGAGTTCCGGTTGCGGCTGCGCTTGAGGCTTCGCCTGCGGCTTCGCCGCAGAATACATGCCGGAGGCGTCATTTATTGCGTCGATATCGTATTGCCTTCCGGTAACCGGGGCCTTCTTCGGCAGGATAGCGCATCCGGCGCAGGGAAAAGACAGCGCCAGCATTACCGCAAATATCCTTATGTTCATTTTTCCAGTGCTTTCTCGAGCTCAGCGTTGAGACGGTCGTTCGCGTCGAGCGCCTTGTCCACGCTCCTGCGGACGGCGGTGCTGTTCTGCCCTACCGCGCCGAGCGCTTCGATATTGACCGTCTCCATGCGGCCCTGCACTCCCTTATCCACGGCAGACTGCTGTTCATCGACCCATGATCCCGCTTTATCGCAACCCGACAGCATCATTACGGTCAGCATGATTGCCGGAACGATCGCCTTATTCATGGACGCCTCCGCTTAAAGGTACCTGACCACGTATTCAAGCGACTTCTTCTTCGGGCCTTCGCGGGCCTCGAGCGGATACCCTACCGGGATGACCGCCATGAACTCCCCCCGGTCTTCGCCGAAGAATTCAAGGACCTTGTCCTTTATCAGGAACAATACCCCGAGCCAGACGCTCCCGAGCCCGAGTGATGTCGCCGCTATCAGCAGGTTTTCGGCGGCCGCAGCCGAACTCTGTATCTCCATCGTGCGAAAAAAATCCGCCGCCTTCTCTTTCTCTATGCTGAAGAGTTCCGTGCCGTGCGTTATCAGCGTGCCCGTATTTACGACCGCGATCACGACCGGCGCGCTGATTATGCTGCGCGCGGCCATGCGCAGTATCGACGAGGAAGGTTTTGGGAAGTTTGCCGACTGCTCCGTCACGAGTTCGGCGAGCTCCCTCTTCCTGTCGCCTTTTATTACGATGAATTTCCACGACTGCTGGTTATGCGCGGAGGGCGCCCTGTTGGCGGCGTCAAGGACGGCCCTTATGAGCCCGTCATCGACCGGCGCGTCCCGGAACTGCCGGACGCTGTGGCGCCGGTAGATCGTGTTCAGGGTCTCGTTGTCGGCTACCATTTGATCTTTTCCCATTCGGTTATTTTTTTGAACCCGGGATCCCCTTTTCTGTACCGGATGAACGCCTTGATTATCTCGCCCGGCTTCAAGCCTTTCTTTACCGCCGCGTAATGATGTTCGGTATCCCCTTCCTGGTATTCGAGGTCATAGCCGCCGTTGGCGTTCGTGCAGACCTGGATATAGTCCATCTCCGACCTGGAGAGGATGACGAAATAAAATACCTTTTTCGCGGGAAGCGTGTTTATAGCGTCCGTGATCTGCTTGTCCGAGGGGGCCGGGATCTTCCTGCTGTCGTTGATATTCAATTCGTACTCTTCGGCATCGTAATCCCTGGCACAGGCCGCGGGAGCGCCCAGAGAAAGGACGGATAACGCTATTACAAGACAGGTTATTTTCATTTTGACTCGCCTCCGAGATGTATATCATTATATGCCTTGGGCCCGGCATTTCAAGAACAAAAAACAGAGAACTCTAAAGGGACGGCAGGCCGGCCAACCAATAAAAAGGCGTCTTCCGCATCGAATACAGAAGACGCCTTCGTCCTGTCCTGGTCCGTTTCAGGAGGAGACCCTTGCGATTATCTTCTTGGCCGTGTAATAGAACCCGATCTTCGGGTCCTTCAGCACCGGCGGGACGAACCCGAACTCTTTTACCGGGTGGAAGCCGGGCCCTTCGACCATGATAGCGACGGTATTGTCGTCGCGCAGGAACGACTCGGGTATGTAGAAATCGTTCTGCGGGCCGACCGATTCGTACTTTCCGAGCGCTTTGCCGTTAAGGTAGATCATGCACCGCTCGAACGCGTGATCTATCGTCAGTTTAAGCGCGCAGACTCCGCCCTTTCTCGGCAGGAACCTGAACTTCCTCCTGTACCATACGAGCTCTCCCATCTCTTCCGGGAAGACATACTTCCTGGCGGCATGGGCCTTCCTCCACTGCGCCTCGTTGCAGTCCGGCTCGTGGTACCCCTTGATGAGGCCGCCGGCCTTCTCGCGCACGAGCATGCTTGTCAGCGCCATGCCGAAACCTTTACCCGAGACCCTCCCGGATATCTTCACGGGTTTCAGGATCCCGCTGTATTTCTTTATCGCTCCCTCGTGCGGATGGGCTTTCGTGTGGTATGCGTTCTCGTACCTTACCGCGAGCTGGTTGCGGCCTTTTTTGACGAACGCGGAAATGTCGATCTCGCGGCACTCGATCCCGCGCCAGGCGAACCTGCCGTTCACATAGACGTAGAACCTGTCCATGTCGTTCGCCTCGATCTTTATTGTGCATTCGGAAGGCCTGGCCTTCAGGTTGAACTTCTGCCTGTACCATACGAAACCGTGCTCAAGCAACCCTGCCTGTTCGAGCGAACCCGGTAACTTTACCGCCTTCCAGGAGGAATCGTCATAACCCTCCTCCTTCTCCCCGACGTCGGAGATGAACCGCGGCGAGTCGAGCCATGTTATCTTCGGGAGCTCCTCGACCGCGCAATCGTAGTCGAACGACACGGATCCCGTCGCCTTGTCGTATTTGAACTCGGCCTGCCCGCCGTTTATCGCGACCGACTTCGGCGCGAAACCGCAGAATATCCTCGTGCGCTGGTTGCAGCCGTTCTTGACCTGCGCGTTTATATCGATCGACCTGCCGTCCGCGAGGAAGTCCTCGATATAATAGAAATCGCTTATGGCGACCGCGCCGTCCTTGTCCCAGGCCTTCGCGGCGGTTTTGTCGTCAAGGAAGACGAGGAATACCCCGCCTATCCTGACGATACGCGCCCCTTCGTTCTCGTTCTCGATCAGGAAACCGCCCCTGGCCTTGCTTATCGTGAACTTGCCTTCTATTATCTCCGGCTTCGCTTTCCCGCACTTTACGAGCGTTTCGCCGTCGACCTCGGGCCTGCCGGAAAGGAAGACAAACTCACGGACGCCTATCTTCTTCTTCATCAGGAGTTCGCACGTCGAATAGCGGATCATCAGGTCATCGCCGACCGTGATATCCACCGGGAAAAGGAACGAGGACCTCGGGGAGAGTTTCAGGTCCTGCGCGGACGGAAGGACCATCTCCTTTCTCTCTGCGGGCGAGTAATATGCGACGCGCGTCTTATGCGTGTCCTCCGTCAGGTTGCGGACCATCAGGAAGCCGCCTTTCCTGCCGTACCTCTCGACGGCCTTGATGTTCTCGAAGGTCCCCGAATAGTCGGGCCTGGCCTTCCGTCCGTCGACGAGCGCCACGGCCTCGCCGCCTTTCGCGAACCTCGCGGCGCCTTCTTTCTTCTCCGACTCGAACAGCTCATCCTCGAACGAATCGAGGAATTGCGCGCAATTGCGCGCCATATGGTATTTGGTAGGCGAGACCTCGCCCCACTCCCTTACCGGAGAATGTCCGAAGTCGTAGGTCGTGCATGTGCCTATCCCGCCGTAATCGCCCTTGCAGTTCCAGTACGGGAACGTCGTGCCCCCGACGAACAGGAAGTGGTTCATCACCGAAGCGCCCTCGACGATGACCGTGCGCAGGATAGCGCGCGTGACTTCGGGCTCTATCTGGTATAACGGTTTGCCGAACTGCGCGAACCAGCCGGTCTCGAGCTCCATTATCATCAGCGGCTTGTCGGGCTGCTGCGCGACAGACTCGTTTATGACCCTGTCGAAATCATCGAACTCCCAGAGCCATATCCACGGGATGTTCGGGTAATAGGTCCGCGCGTCGATTATCTCGCTCTTCCTGAGGAAGCTCCCCTCGACGGTGAACGTCGGCACGTCTATGCCTTCCTTCTTCGCCATCTCGAGCAGTTTCAGGTGGTACGCGAGCGCGCCCTCCTTATACCTCTTTATGCCCGTGAACGCTATGAGGTGGTCGTACTCGTTCTCTATCTGGAAGAGCACTATGTTGCCGCCCTTCGTTATGAGGTGCGGCCTCAGTATGCCCGCGATCTCCTTATAATACCTGCCTATCAGTTTCAGGTACTCGGGGTCCTTCTCTCGCAGGTTTATCTTCTTTCCGAGCAGCCAGTCCGGGAACCCGCCGAAATCCCATTCGGCGCAGATGTATGGGCCTGGTTTTATGACGAGGTAGAACCCGTACTTCTGGGTCAGCGTAATGAACTTATCGAGGTCCCTGTCGCCGTCCCAGCGGAACTCGCCCTCCCTCGCCTCATGGAAATTCCACGGTATATACGTCACGACGAGGTTCAGCCCCGCCGATTTCATCTTCTGCAGCCGGTCTTCCCAGAGTTCGTGCGGGACGCGGAAATAATGGAACTCCCCGCCGTAGAGCATGACCCTCCTGCCGCCGATCAGCATGCTCTTCCTGTCGAACGATATCACCTTCTTCTCCACGACATCCTCCGTATCAGTTAAAGAAGACTTTTATCTCCTTTACCCTCCTGTCCCTTATCATCGCCGAATACGGCTCGGGGACCTTTCCGGCAAAAATCCCCGTTTTCCCGTCATCCGTAGTCACTTCGTACGTTACCCGCGCCTTTTCCTCAGCGTCCCCAAATATATCCTTCATCTTAGGATTATGGTATGTCACTGGAATGCTGCCGAGAAGCATGAACTTAATGGTGCCCTTCTTCACGGTCTCCTCCACGAGGGCCCCGTCCGGCAGGTAATAGCTTGTCTTCCGGTCCTTCTTCAGGAACATCCCCTTCGGGAGCGCCGGGCAGAGTGAGAACGAGAGCTTGCCGTCCTTATCGAGCCCGAACGGCCTGCCGCCGGTCATCATTATGAGCCACATATGGACGAACTCTGCCGTGGATCCCGAAAGGCGCGCGTAAAAACCCTGGCCGTGCACTTTTTTGTCGGGATGCGCGCTGCTCGCTATGAAGGACGAATTCTCGAACACGCTCCTGCCGTAGACCTCCGGCTTCAGGAACGGCACGAGGACGTTCTTCATGTTAGCGAAGAAATCGCCGTACAGCCCCGCTTTCAGCAACTCGAGCATATATTTGTATTCCATATGCAGCCATATCGACTGGTTCTCGAGCCATCCGGGGTTGAACGTCTTCGTCCTTCCTATCTCGTACGGCTGGCCCGCGAGCGAGGCGTTCACGAAGAACATCTTGAGTTTCTTATCGACGAGCGCGCTCTTCATCAGGTTACGGTGCAGTTTTGCCGCGAGCGCGGGGTCCTTCTCCGCCCTCAGCGCGTGGACCTGCGCCTCGAGGAAGAGCGGCAGCGGTTTCGACTCGAACTTAGTGACCTTTATGCACGGAAGGCCCTTGTAATTCAGTTTCTGGGTCTCCCTTCCGTCCGCTCCCGTATATGTGATCTGGTCGTACTCGACCGGCGTATTCATGAAATATCCCGAAAAGAGCCCCGACTTCTCGTCGAAACTCTTGTTTATCGCCGCCTGCACGCGTTTCGCGGCAAGGTTCAGGTACCTGCTCACCTCTTCCGGCGCCATCGGGACCAGGCGCCCTATTATACCGAGCTTCGTCCTCTTCCTGAACTCCTCTTTCAGCGACGTGAGCCGGTCCCAGGCGGCAAAATCGTCGATCCTGCCTTCCGCGAACCCGCTTAGCGTATCCTTCGAATCCCTTACGACATCGGCGACCTCCTCGGGTATCTCGAGCGTCGCGCCGTCGAGGTTATCGGTTATCACCGAGATGAGCCGTTTCAGCTCGAACGTCTCGTTCGATGAGGACCCGAACATCCCCGGAAGGCCGTTCAGCGCGTCGTACCAGTTCGGCTTATCCGTCTCCAGTTCTATGCCGCAGCCGTCCGGGCCTATCGAGTTTATCTTGTTGACCGCGAGTATGAATAACTTGGTCATGAGGTCGGTCCTGTATATGTCGCCCTTTCCGCCCGTCTTGCGCACGAGCGTCTTGTCGAACCTCCTGTCGGCGATCATCTTCTTCTTTTCCTCGTCCGGCCTAACGCTGCCGAGCTGCACCGGCTTGCCGTCCCATACGACATATTTCTCGTCGCGCGGCATCACGACATATGCGCTATCGTGGAACGCGAAGATCTTCCGGCCGAAGAAAAGATCCTTCCTCCTGTCGGGATATATCGCGAGGAAGCTCTCTATGAGGTCGAGGTTATAGAAGGTGTGGTCGCTCCAGTACCCTTCTATGTGCTGCGAGTTCTGGATCGTCTCCGATTTTTCGAGCACGCGCGACAGCAGTTTCTCCTTCGGCATGGACGCCTTCAGCGAATTGGATTCCATGAACTTGAAAAGGTCTCCCGGCGCGAACCCTTCGGTCACGAAGAACGCCGCCGCGTCATCTGCGCGCGGGCCGAAAATCCGTTGCAGGTCTTCCGCGCCTCCTTTGTATTTGTAGGTTATGCCGCCGACGCCGTGCGGGTTGAAACCGTCGAGCTGTATCAGCCCTATGTAATTGACGACGTTCGCCATCCCGACGTCGGGATTAAAGAAGAGGTCGTTGCGCCTGTTCTGGTTCACGTCCCTGTAATTCGAGTCGCCCTGGGAGTATTCCGTCGGGGAAGTATAGAACTGGTTGTAATCCCTTTCGAGGTCGCCGTGCTTCCTGGAATACACATAAAATATCTTGCTGCGGTCCTCGGTCACCGGTATCGGCAGGCCCCCGCGCAGCACGTTATCGAGGAAGTTCTGCGACGAATACCTGTCGAAGCGCCGGTCCTCGCTTATCACGAGCGACCTCGCCATCAGCGACTCTATGAGCGCCTTGTTCTTCGCGAGCTGCTCCTCCATGAAATCGGCGGTGACCGCGGCCCTGACCTTCGATACATCGGAGAGCGAGTCGACCGTGCCCGCGACAGAGGTGAGTTTGAGGGAGCCCCCTTTACCCAGCGTCCCGGCGTCGTAGCACATCGCGCACGCGAATTCACCGCTCGTAAGCTCGCCTTTGCGGTCATACGAGAACTTCTTCCTGACGTTGAATTCCTGCGGAAAAACGAAGTCTTTGCGCGATCCGAAGACCTGCGAGGCATCCACCATCGGCCTGATGAGCTCCATGCCTTTGCCCTTCGGCTTGAAACACGCGTAATAGTGTCCGCGCCTTACCATCGCGACCTCGGGGCCGTCCTCGTGCGTCGTCTTGATATGGAAATAGGGTATCCTGCTTTCAAGGTTCTCCACGAAGCTGAACGACTTCACGAGGTATTTCATCCTCTTTAAGCTGTAATCGTCCATGCCGAAAGGTATTACCTGGGGCATGCCGTCTATGAGCTCGTATTTCAGCGCCTTACCGGAGGTGTTCCTTATCTCGAGGCGCCTTATGAGCCCCGGGAACGGCTTGCCCACCACGTTGCAGTACTTTATCTCGACGCTGAGGCCGTATTTCTTATGCTCTTCCTTCAGCGTTACGGAATAAGGGTTGATGGCCATCGTCTGGACGGGTATATACGGCTCTTCCTTCTCGTAGGTGCGGAACGGCTCATATAACACGTATCCGCCTTTTGAGGCGATCTTGATGAACGTCCTGAATCCCTGCGAGCCGACGAGCTGGTAAGCGAAATTCGCGGGGAAGTACTCCATCATCGAGCGGTCCTTGCCCTCTATGCCGAAACTGCAGACCGCCTGGTTCCTGTTAACGTAGAACGTCCACATCGGGATGCCGTCGAGGCCCGCGATGCCCGGAAGGAAGCTCGAGAACGGCTTGGAGTGGTTATAATTTTCAATTATGAATTCGTTGTCCTGCCCGAGTTTATATGCCGGTGCTTTCCCCATTTTGCTCTTTTGCTCTCCTATCGTTTCGCGCAGCTCTTCCTTATTATCATCCTGGCCGGTATCTTCCTGGATACCGTGCCTTTCTGCAGGAGCGACTCGACGGCCGCCTTTCCCATCTCCTCGTACGGCTGCCTCGATGTCGTCAACGGGGGTTCCGCGCTCGCGGAGGCCACAAGGTCATCAAAGCCGACTATCGAGACATCCCGCGGGACCGCTATCCCGTTCTCCCTGAAATATTCCATGCCGCCGAAGGCCATGAGGTCGTTCGTATAGAATACGGCATCCGCACTGCGGCCATTCGAGAAGAGTTCTGCGGTCGCTTTCTTCCCGCCGGCCTTATCGTAATTCCCGTCCAGCATAAGTCCGGGATCCTGCTCTATGCCCTTCATCCGCAGGCAGTTCACGAAGCCATGCCTCCTGTCCTGCGTGTCATACCTGTCCTCAAACCCGCCTACGAACGCGATGCGCCTGTGCCCGAGCTCCGCAAGGTACGCGGCGGCTTCATATCCCGCCTCGAAATTATCCACATCGACGTATTTCGTATCGGCCTCGAGCTTCCCGCCGACACACACGAGGTTGACCTTCTCCCCGTGCAGGAAGAGGCCTTCCTTCGCGCCCATAGCCGGCGCGATGAAGACGAACCCTTCTATTATCCCCGCCTCGTAATAATTTATGAGGTTCTTGAGCCTCTTGATGTTGCCGGCCTCGTCGTCGCCCAAGCTCACGATTATTATGTCGTAGCCCTTAGACCTCGCGCTGTTGCTTATAGCGTCTGTCAGGTTTATGAAATATTCAGTCTGGAAGAAATTATCGTATTTTGTGAGGAGGCATATCATCCTTGCCTTCATCTGGATGTTCTTGGAGAGGCCCCGCCCGAACGGGTTCACGCTGTAGTTGAGCTGCTTGGCGACCTTGAATATCCTGCGCCTGAGCTCCTCCTTGACATACGGATGGCCGGCCAGCGCGCGCGACACGTGCATCGGCGATACGCCTACTATCTTGGATATCTCTTTAAATGTGACTTTCTTCATATTATGTTACCGATAACATATAATACCATCGGCGCCGGATTTGTCAAGGGTGTTTATTTACTTCGCAACCTGCAGGTAGGGGGAGAACTTCACCTGTAGGAATGATTTTTTTATCTCCGCAAACGCTGCCGAATCCCCGGCAGGCGCGTTCGGCTTATAGCTCGAAAGCTCTATCTCCTGCGTGTTCTGGTTCGGGCTTGCCAGGTCGAAATAATCCGGGTCTACCCCGTCGTCGGAGGTCGTCGCTTCGCCGCCGCCGCCGTGCCAGTCGTCCGCTTCCTTATATATCTCGCGCAGGTGCTCCTTGTCTTCCGTGCCCATCGCTACCACGAACCTCCAGGTCTTGCCGGCCGGATTGCCTACTATCTTCAACGGCACTTGCACCTCGACCGCGACAGCGTTAGAATCCTTTATCTTGAATCCTTTCGTATCGGTCTTCTCGCCGGTCGCTTTCGCGACAAGCTTTCCCTTCGCGTCCCATATGCGGCCTTTATACGTGCCGGCTATGCATATTACATAATCGGCCGAAAGCGATTTCGATACCCTGAGCTCGCCGAAAGTGCCCGTATCGGCATCCATCGTATTTATGTCGCCCTGCTGTATGACCTGCTTACCCCTCCTGCCGCCGCCCATGCCGTCGGTATCTATCGCTATGACGCGCACGGGAGACCACCAGTCGCCGGGCTTCGATGACCTGATCAGGAAATACATGTTCTTGCTGTCCCACGTGATGCGGAATTCTTCAAGGTCCGCGGATTTCGTGAACGCGGGGGTCTTCGGATACGTGTACTTCCCGTTGCCCGTATCGTCTCCCTGCATGTCTTTCCAGATGAATTCGCCCTTGCTTATGACGGAGGAATTCGGCCTTGCCGGGGCCGATCCGGCCCAGTCCGCTACGGACCCGTCTACCCTTATGGGATGACCGGTCAGGGAACCGCTGCCCATGTCGGCTGACAGGAAATCACAGAATGAAAGAGCTACGACGAAAATGACATACACGGCAGTCTTTTTTGTCATCCTCCCGTCCTTTCTCATGCGTTCGTGCGGAAGGATCCTCGGATCGATCCTTCCGCACTCCCGGCAATCTTTACGCCGCCCTTACTTGCCGAACTTGACCGTAAGGAACGACTTGTCTATCGTCGCGAAACTGCCCGCGTCTCCCGGCTCTCCGTCGGCCTTGTAGCTGCCGAGTTCCTTCTCCTGGGTCGCCTTGTCCGCTCCCGCGAGATCGAACACGTCCGGATCGACGCCGTTATCTTCGCTCGATTCTCCGCCGCCCGCGCGGTATTCGCTTACTTCCTCTTCGACTTCGCGAGCGAGGTCATTGTCCTGCTGGCCTATCGCGACCACGAACCTCCAGGACGTGCCTTCGGCGGGCTTGCCGCCTACCAGCGACCACGGTATCGCGACTTCGACCGCGTTCCAGTTGTAATCCTCTATCTTGAAGCCGGCCGTATCATCGGGCTGGGCTTCCTTGCGCGCTATCATCTTGCCTTTCGCGTCCCATATGCGTCCTTTGTACGTCGAGGATACCGCGACTACGTAATCGCACGCGAGTTCCGGAGATACCTTCAACTCGGCGAAGCAGCCGGAATCAAAAGCATATTCGTCCATGTCGCCCTGCGCAAGCACCTGGCTGCCGTTCTTGCCGCCCGAAGCGCCGTCGGTATCTATGCCTATTATCCTGTAAGGCACCCACCAGTCGCCGGGCCTGTCGGTCTTGATCAGGAAGTACAGGTTCTCGCTATCGAACGTGACCCTGAATTCCTTCAGGTCTCCGCCCTTCTTCAGGGCCTTGTTCTGCGGGTACACATACTTGCCGTTTCCCGCGTCGTCGCCCGCAGCGTCCTTCCATATGTACTCGCCTTCGCTGACCGCGGCGGTGTTTTCCGCTTCGGGAACGGCGCCCTTCCAGTCGCGTATCGCCTTATCGACCGCTATCTTATGGCCGTTCACGGCGACGTCTTCGGCATTGGCCGCCGTCCAGAACGGGCAGAAAGCCAGCGCCGCAACCAACACTACCAATACCCTTTTCATTCTGACCACCTCCTGTTTTGTTATCGGTTCACTGTTTCGGGCCAAAATAGACCGTCAGGTACGACTTGTCTATCGTCGCGAAACCCTCGGTGTCCCCGGGAGGGGCGCTCATCCTGAAACTTCCCAGCTCCCTCTCCTGGACGGCGCGTTCCGCGCCGGCCAGATCGTATACGTCGGGATCTACACCGCCGGCGTCGCTCGTCTCACCACCTCCTCCGTGCCATTCGTTTGAGACCTCTTCTATCTCACGCGCGATGTCGTAATCCTGCTGCCCCACCGCGACTATAAACCTGTATGCCTTGCCCTGCGGCTTGCCCCCTATCAGCGGCCACGGTATCGCAACTTCGATCGTATTCCAGTTTATGTCCGCAACCTTGAACCCGGGCGTATCCTCCGGCTGGTCGTCCCTGAACGCGACAAGTTTCGCGTTGGCATCCCATATGCGGCCCTTGTACGTCGAGGAGAGCGCCACCGCGTATTCGCACGCGAGTTCCGGCGCGACCTTCAGCTCCGCATATGTTCCCGAGTCCGACGAGAGCGTATCCAGGTCGCCCTCAGCCAAAACCTGCATGCCGCCCGTGCCGCCCGAAGCGCCGTCGGTGTCTATGCCTATCACCCTGTAGGGAGCCCACCAGTCGCCGGGACGGTTCGTCTTTACGAGGAAGTAGAGGTTATCGTCATCGAACGTGACCCTGAACTCCTTCAGGTCCGCGCCTTTCCTGAGCGCTTTGTCGAGAGGATAGGTGTACTTCCCGTTCCCGGTATCGTCGCCGACGGCGTCCTTCCATATATACTCGCCTTCGCTTACCGCGGCGGTGTTTTCCGCTTCGGGAGCGGTACCCTTCCAGTCAGAGAACGATTTGTCAGCTTCTATCTTGTGCCCCGCGAACGGGGTATTGCCAATATCTTCCGCACAACCCAAGGACGGACACAACAGCAACAGCACTACCGCAAGCACTGCCATCTTCCTGACCTTTCCCTACTTGGCCGGTTTCTCCTCGCTGAAGGTCACAACAAGGTATGATCTCTTTATCACAGCGAAACCGTCCGGGTTACCCGGCTCGCCCTGGGCATCATAGCTGCGAAGTTCAAATTCCTGGGTCTTCCTGTCAGGGCTCGCGAGATCGAATACGTCCGGGTCGGGCCCGAACATATCGCTCGACTCGCCGCCGCCTCCGCGCCACTCGGAAGCATCCTTTTCTATCTCCCTGAATACGTCGTTATCCTGCTGGCCGATGCCGACAACGAACCTCCATGTCTGGCCGTACGGGGGCGCACCGCCGAGTATCTTCCACGGTACCGCAACTTCGACCGAGCTCCATCCGTAATCATCGACCATGAATCCCGGGGTGTCATCCGGCTTGGCCTCCTTGGACGCTATGAGCTTGCCGTCCGCCCCCCATATCCTGCCCTTATATGAATTGAATATCCCCACCGTGAATTCGCACGCGAGTTCCGGCGCGACTTTTATCTCGCCATAGCAGCCCCTGTCCGGGCTCACGTCATCCATATCGCCGTGCGCGAGCACTTTCGAGCCGACCTTCCCGCCCCTCGCGCCGTCGGTATCTATTCCTATTATCCTGTAAGGAGCCCAGAAATCACCGGGCCTGTCGCATTTTATAAGCATATAGAGGTTCTTGTCATCCCACGTGATCCGGAACTCCCTGAGGTCGGAGCCCCTGCTGACGGCCTTGTTCGTCGGATACGTATAATGGCCGTTGCCGGTGTCGTCGTCTTTCTCGTCCTTCCAGATGAACTCCCCGTTATTGACAGTGGCCGTGTTGTCCTGCGACGGGGCCTCGCCCTTCCAGTCGCGGATGCTCTTATCTACCTTGATCGAATGGCCTTTCAGCGGTTCGGCTATCATGACCTTTATCGAGTCCGCGGTGACCTTGACAGTATCTATCGTGACGCCGCCGCCTTTTTCATACTCCCTGACTATGAGCACATGGCCGGAACCCGCCTTATAGCCCTCCGTGTCCCATTCGGCCGTATAGAGGCTCATCCCCGACGGCGACAACTGCGTGAACTCCGCGTTATCCACGGAATACTCTATCTTCTCGACCTCCCGGTTCGCCCTCGGCTCGACCATCAGTGTCGCGGTCTTGTAGATGCTCGCGCCCTCGAACGGGAATATTATCGTGACCTTGTTGACGACCCTGACCTCGACGGACTTCGTATTTATCTGGCCTATCTTGTCCGTCGCCTTTACGGCAACGGTATGGTTGATCCCCTGGAGGCTTGCCGTGTCCCATTGCGCACAATAACGGCCGCCGCCTTCATCTTTCATGGGCATCCAGTCGCCGGAATCGATGGAATATTCAACCTTCGCGATATCATCCTCTTTATCCTCGACCTCGACCTTCACGGTATCCCCTACGGAGGAGTTCGCCTGCGGCGCGATGATCGACGGCTCCGGTATCGCGTCGTTCGACACTTCTCCTTCGAGCGTCATCGCGAAGATGTGCAGTTTCGGCTCGGACGGCAGGGTTATCGACGAAAGCACCTTCTTGCTGTCCGGCTCTATCGTCTGCATATATATACCCGAACCGGGTTTGCGCTCGCCGCTCGCTTCATGGTGATGGGACGTCTTTATCGCAATATCTTCCCCGAAGACCGCGTTAGCGCCCCACCAGTCGGAGAACCCGACGAGGGCCTTCCCCTGCGTCCCGTCCGTATAATTCAGCAGGAACGGGACCTTTGCGCCGCCGTCGTGCATCGCGGCGAGTATATGAACCTTGCCGTAATAGCCGGGCGCGAAAGCCACCTTCTGCTTGCCGCACTCTACCGTGTTCTTCGCCCCGCCGGACTTGTCCCCGAACCTGAATTTGACCCTGTCCTTCCCGTTATATATGAACTCCGAATTTGACGCCGGCAGGTCCTCGGCCGCGTAATCCCAGCCCGTCCCGTCGGTATACCTGCCGTTCTCCGATATCCAGTCGTGGTCATACGGCAGGTCGACATATTTGCCGGGTTTGCCGTCTATCTTTACCTTTACGCTGCGTTCCGCCGCCTGCCCGCCCGAATCCGCCGCGATGAATTTGATCTCATGCTCCGAACCGTCGGCCAGCGCCGAGACATCCCACTCGGCCTGGTAGGAACCCTCTACTCCGCTCGGCATTTTTACCGGCTCCGCGCCGTCCACCGAATACGTCACTACCGGATCAGCCCTGTCGTCCGACGCGGACACGTTCAGCAGCACCTTGCCCATGACAAGGTCTCCGTCCTTCATTGTAATGTTTATGACGGGCGGCTCATCGGTATTATCGACGTTGACCCTTACGAAATCCGACACAAAATACCCTTTCCTGCTCTTGGCGCGTATGATGAGGGTCCTCATCCCGTCTTCCACCTTGGCGGTATCGAACTCCATCTGGTATACGCCCTTCTTCTGCGAGAGCCGCCCGAGCTGTTTTCCTTCAACTATCAGGTCGACGAACTCCGGCTTCTCCTTGCCGGTTATCTCGGCGGACACCTTAAGTTTGCCCTTCACGGTCTGTTCGTCTTTCGGATCTTTCAGGACGACCGAAAGGTCGCCGAGCAGCGTCGCGTACTGGCGCTGTATCTGGAAATACACGGGCTTCTGCAATTTTCTGTCTATCGTCAGCAGGCCCATATGCTGCGGCTCGTTTATCATCGTGTGCCAATCGGCTATCGTCCACCATGCGGCCCCGGTAACATACGGCAGCTCCGTGAACGCGGCGAACGTGTCCTTCGCGACCTCTATCTGGACCTTCTCCTGCGGCGTATCGCCGTACGCGGACCAGATGCCGTATTCGGTGGATATCACCGGTTTACCGGGAAACGCCTTGCGCGTCTTCTCGAGCGCTTCCTTCGTATCCGAATAATAGGAACTGCCGTAGAATATGCCGTAATAGGTCGTGAACCCTATGATGTCGCATTCCTTCTGGGTCGGGTCCGTCGGGTCGCTCCCGGAAGCCGACTGCGCGACGAGGCGGGTTCCGTCCACTTGTTGCGCGTTATCCTTTAAATCTTTTATGAATTCGGCCCTCTCCTTCTGCCAGCTGCACTCGTTGCAGGTGCCCCAGATAATCACGGAAGGCCTGTTATAATCGCGGTATATCATCTCGAGCCACATCTGCCTCGCGATGCCGCGCACGTTCTTCTGGATCATGAACTCGGGCCCGCCGAACCAGAATACCGGTATCTCTTCCCATACGAGCAGGCCCATCCTGTCCGCTATGGAATACGTCTGCTGTCCGTTCGGGTAATGCGCGGTCCTGACGAAATTCGCGTTCGCTTCCTTAATAAACCTGAAATCCTCTATGATGCGCGGGGGACCGAACTCTCCCGGGCCGGGCTCGCCGTAGAACGCCTCGTGCCTGGCTATGCCGCGCAGGAACACCTCTTTGCCGTTGAGCAGCAGCTTAGGGCTGTCCTTGTCCGCGCGGATCTCCCTGACGCCGAATTGCGTATAAAGCTCGTCGAATTTCTTCTTCCTGTCTCCGAGGGTGGCCTGCAGGACGTAGAGGTCCGGCGACTCAGGCGACCAGTGCTTCAGCGCGCCCGACTTCAGCGAGAAACTGACCGCGCGCACTTCGCCCGGTTTCAGCGTTATCTCTTTCGACGCCTCGCCCTGGACGGGCATCGCCCTTCCCGAAGCCACCTTCTTGGCCGAGGGCTCCCCGATATCCTTTTCTTTTATGCGGGCTGCCAGGACCTTCAACCCGACCGCCGTATTCACTTCCGCGTCGCTGCGATTATAAACGGTTACTTCAACTGTCAGTTCGGAGCCCTTCTCGCCCGATGGTTTCGAACGGACATCCGCGCGCACGACCGATACAGCGGGCGATATCTCGAGATAAACATTCCTCGTTATGCCGCCGTAATTCCACCAGTCACCGGTCGCGTAAGGGATTATGTTATGGTCGTTGGTCGCCTGCGCTTCTTTTGAGGAATCGCCGTTGGGGATCCACGGTATATTATCCACCCTGACGGCCAGGACGTTATCCTTGCCGTAATTAAGGTAAGGGCCCACATCGAATGCAAACGGCGTATACCCGCCTTCGTGGCACCCTACCCATTTGCCGTTGACCCATACATCCGTGAAATAGTTCGCGGCCTCGAACATCAGCTTGACGTATTTGCCGGCCGCGTCCGCGGGCACGCTGAAATGCCGCCTGTACCACGCGCCGTCCATGTACCTGTCCGGTGCGGGATTCTCGACGCCGGGTATCGCCTTCTCGTTCCATCCGGAATCATCGTATCCGGCGCTATGCCTTCCGCCGCCTTCCTTCTCGACGAGCGTGATATTATCCTGCGTCCTCTTATGCAGCGTGAGCTTATGGTCGGCTTTCTGCCTCTGCGTCTTCCAGTTCCCGTTCAGTTCGACGTACGCGCGTTCCTGCCTCTCCCATGACGGGAAAGGTATGCCGTTCTGGAACGGCACGTTGACGCCATCGACCTGTTTTACCTCGAAGGTCGGGCCCTGGGTATTATTTGCGGAGGCAGCCGCATCCTGTGCGAAGAGCGGCGCGGCGAACACCGTCGAAATGAAAAGGGCATAATACACCAATGGGTTGTGGCGCTTTATTAGCATGATTGTCTCTTTATGAGTTCCGGTTTGATGGCAAGCGTCTGCGGTTCAAAATTCTCGTCGTTCATCGAGCGTATCGCGAGGTCGACTGCCTTCTCTCCCATCTCCTGCAGCGGCTGCCTTACCGTCGTAAGGCCCGGTTCTACGTATGCCGCTTCAAGAGTATTGTCGAATCCCATTACGGCGATATCCTTCGGTATCGAGAGGCCCTGCTCCTTTATCACGCGCATCGCGCCGATCGCCATATAATCGCTCGCGGCGAAGACGACTGAAGGCCGCTTCTTTAGGGCAAGGAGTTTAGGCATCTCGCGTTCGCCGCTCTCGAAAGTGAAATCGCCCTGCGCTATCAGCTCCTCGTCCTGGTCGAAACCGAATTTTTTGGAGAGCGACTTATATGCCTGGAACCTCTCCGGGCCGTCCGCCGAGTTCGGGTTACCGGCGATGAAACCGACCCGCTTGTGGCCCTGCGAGGCCAGATATTCAAGCGCGAGGCGTACGCCTTCGTAGTTATCGACGCATACGGAGTTCACCTTCTCCTTTCCGAGGTACTTCGTCAGGAAAGAGAAGTATATGCCGTTGTCCCGGAGGTCCTGGATATCCTTGGAGATGTCCCTCGTATAGTCGACGTTCATGATTATCATCAGGTCTATGAGCCACTTGCGGGATATCTGGTAATACGACTCGCCTTTCGTCTGGTCGAGAGAGAAGAACATCAGCGCGCGGTTGTATTTCTTGCAGGCGTTCTGTATGCCCTCTATTATCATAAGGAAGTACGTTATGGTGAAGAAGTGCGGGTTCTCGGGGAATACGACGCCGACCGTGGACGATTTCTTGCTGATAAGGCTGCGCGCGACCATGTTCGGCATATAGCCCATATCGTTGGCTATTTTCAGGATCTTCTCGCGCAGCTTCGGCGACACGTGTTCCCGGTCGTTCATAACAAGAGAGACCGTAGAGTGCGCGACGCCCGCCTTTTTGGCTATGTCTTTTATGGTTATGCTGGACTTTTCGAAACGTTTCATTGCTTTTTGACCCTTTGATAAAGTTTACACGATGAATTGCGATTTGTCAATGTTATCGGTAACAGCCCGTTAGCGATGCCATCAGGTATCGCTATGCCTTCAGCCCTGTCAGGGCTATGCCTTTTATGAAGTACTTCTGGAACGCTATGAAAACTATAAGGACAGGAAGCGTCGCTATTACCGCTCCCGCCATTACCATCGCGAAGTTGGTGCCGAACTGCCCGTTCAGGACGGAGAGCGCGAGCGGTATTGTGCGCATTTTAGAGGAATATATCACAACGAGCGGCCATACGAAGTTGTTCCACTGCCCCATGAACGTGAATATCGCCAGGGAGGCAAGCGCCGGCTGTATCAACGGGAGTATTACCCTCCTGTATATAGTGAATTCGCTGCATCCGTCTATCTTCGCGGCATCGATCAGGTCGTCGGGTATGTTCATTATGAACTGCCTCATGAGGAATATGCCGAAAGCCCCGGACATAGCCGGTATGATAAGGCCGTAGAACGAGTTGAGCCAGCCGAACTTCTTGATTATTACGAAACTGGGTATCAGGTTGACCTGCCACGGTATCATCATCGAGCCGACCAGCAGTAGGAAGAGCTTGTCGCGGCCGAAGAAGCGGTGTTTCGCGAAAGCGTATCCGGCCAGCGAGCAGAAGAATATGTTCGCGAGCGTTATCGCGGACGTCACGATGAGGCTGTTCATGAAATACCTGCCCATCGGGATTATGCTGAAGAGCTCGATATAGGCCGCGAACGTCGGTTTCCTGATGAAGAAGCTCGGCGGGTACGTGTTTATCTCGTCGAGCGGCTTGAACGAGGTGACGACCATCCAGACGAACGGGACCACCATTATGAAAGACCCTATCGCGAGGAATATGTAGACGAATGTCTTAAGCATCCGCTGCTGCCTCGCCTTGCTTGAAGGCCTCGCGTCTTCCCCGTTGAACCTCTTTATCTCTTTTATGTCCATATCAGTACTCTATCTTCTTTTCGACTATCTTCATGTTGATTATCGTGACTATGAAGAGCACGAAAAAGATCAGGTATGCCAGCGCCGACGCGTACCCCATCGAGAACCTCTGGAATCCGGTCTCATAGAGGTAGGCGACTATCGTGAGCGCGCAATCGAGCGTCCCTCCCACCGCGCCCTCCGAGTTGTATGTCATTATATAGACCTGTTCGAAGACCTGGAACGCGCTTATTATGGACATTATGCTGACGAAGAGCATGGTAGGCCTCAACAACGGCAGCGTCACGTTCCTGAACTTGTCCCAGTCGCTCGCGCCGTCGACCTCCGCGGCCTCGTAGAAGACCTGCGGTATGCCCTGCAGGCCCGCGATGAATAGTATCATGTTATACCCGAGCCCGCCCCAGACGCTCATCATTATTATCGACGGCAGCGTCCAGTCGACGCCGAGCCAGTTGACCGGCGGGATGCCTATGGATGACAGGAAATGGTTGAAGAGGCCGTATTTCCCGCTTGCGTAAAGCCATTTCCATATGACAGAGATCGCGATGATCGAGGTGATGCTCGGTATGAAGAAGAACGTCTTGAACCAGTTCTTGAACCTGATGTTCTGGTCTATCGCCATCGCGAGCAGCAGGGATATAACTATGCTCGTCGGCACCGTGCCGATGACGAATATGACCGTATTCGTCATCGCCTTCCAGAAGCGCGGGTCGTGGAAGAGTATGTTCGCGTAGTTCTGGAACCCCACGAACTTCGGCGGCTGCAGTATATTGTATTCGGTAAAGCTCCAGTAGAGCGACGCGAAGACCGGTATGACGAGGAAGACCGTAAAGAGCAAGAACGACGGCGCTATGAATATATACGCCGACTTCTGCTTGTTGATCTCCTTAAGGACGCGGTTCAATGCTTCCTCCTGCTGTCGAGCTCCCTGTCCGCTTCGGCGAGGGCCGCTTTCACGTCCCTGCCCTTGAGCACTATAAGCTGTATGGCGGTATCGATGAACCTCGTGCTGTCATCCCAGCCGAGCACTGACGGCGGGCCCTTTGAATCCATCGCCTGCTCCTTCAGCGGGCCCTTGAAGGACGCGTCCATCGGCATTATGTCCCAGGTCTTCATGTTCGGGGGCAGGTACGTGTCGTGTGATTCGAGCGTAGCTTCGTAAAGCTTTACCTGTATATCCGCCCTCGAGAGGTATTTAATGAACTCCCACGACTCGTCCTTCAGTTTCGACATCGAAAATATCCCCATGACCCTTCCGCCGATGAACCCCGTGCGCTTTCCGGTCGGCCCGGCGGGAAGCGGCGCTATGGCCCATTTCCCGTCGAGTTCCGGCGCGACATCCGCGAGGCTCTTCATCTTCCAGTTCCCGGATATGAATATGGGGTGGTCGCCTACCCTGAAGCTCTGTTCGACCGGCTTGTTCTCGAGGGGGACCTGGTATTTCTTGTAAAGGTCGGTGAAGAATTTCATCGCGGCCGCGGCTTCTTCGGTATCGAGCGTCGCGGAGGTCCTGTCCTTATTATAGAAATCCCCGCCGTTCTGCCAGAGGTAAGGGCAATAACCAATCCATCCGAGCCCGCCCCAGTCGATTATCATCGACTTGCCGGAAGCGTTAAGTTCCGATAGCAGCGATGTCAGTTCCTTCCATGTCCTCGGCGGCGATTTTATCAGGTCGGACCTGTAGAACATAATGTATTCGCTTATGTCGAACGGGACCGCGAAGACGCTGTCGTTGAAGCGGATCGATTCCGCCAGCCCGGGGAATATGTTCTTCGATATCTGTTCGAGTTCTTCCGGGTACTCCTTGCGCAGGTCCACCATCGCGCCGAGGCTGCCGAACTCCGTCCCCCACGTGAGGCCCATAGTACCGATGTCCGGGGTTACCTCACCGACGACGGAGGTCAGGTATTTCGAGTGCGCTTCGCCCCACGAGATCGCCTCGCAGCTGACTTTAACGCCGGTCTCCCTGTAGAAATCAAGCCCGAGCTCGTTTATCTTCTGGGCCTGCTTCTCCGAGCCGACGAGCCACATCAATATCTCTTTTTCACCGGTCTTTTTCGCGCAGCCCGGCAGGCAGATCATGAGGAGGGCCGCCAAAGGCAAAAGGAGGCACCCTGTTTTTTTTACGGTCTTGTGGCCGCGCATGGTTTTATATTAATTTCCTGCCGTTTAAAAGTCAAGGATTAGTTAATTTTGCCTGCTCGATGAAGGACTTGGAATTGACAAGAAGCTCCTGCATCACCAGATTAAGCATCTCCGCCGGCCTGTTGTCGGGCGACGGCGGCGCGCTGAAATCGATGCCGTTATCCTTACAGAGCCGTTCCGTATAGCGCACCAGGAGCTTGCCGAGCGTATCGACTATCATCATCTTGATGTTCTCCTGGGCCGCGTAATCCATGACGAGCATCTTCGACCGGTAGTCCGCGTCGAGGTCGCCTATCTTCTTCACGCGAAGCCGGAGATCCTCCGAGAACGCGTCCCATTTCGCCTTATTGAATTCTTTTTTCTGCGAAGCGTATTCGTCGTTCAGCGCGAGGTAAAGGGAGTCGAGCTCCTTGAGTTCCGTTATCAGCGCGGCCCTGCGCTTGCCGGTCGTGACCTCGAAATCCTCCTGGTTGCCGACCCTCAGTTCCGCGGAAGCGACAAGCTTGTCCGCGCCGGAGAGTTCCTGCCTGACCGCGCCGCTCTCCTGCCTTTCGGGGAGACACGACACCTCTACCACGTAGATGCCCGGCGAAAATTTCTTGTTATCGAAAGGCCCGAACCTTATCGCGAACTCGGGGCCCTCTACCGTCTGCTTGCGCGTTACGAGCACCTGGTCAAGCGAGCGGACCGACATGTACAGCACCGTCATGCGCGGCAGGTTCGTCTTGTATTTGACCAGCACCGCGTCGCCGTTCGAAAGCCTTTTCGCCTGCGCCGTGACGCTGAGCTCGTATTTCGAAGAGGCGGCCCTGCCGTAGCCCTCCGCCTTCAGCTCGACATCGCGCGCGGGACCTATAGTTATCACGTCGGCTCCGGCCGCCGGGGCACAGGCGCAGGCCGCGGAAAATGCCGTCATGACCAATATGAGATAGCGCTTCATTTACAGCTCCTTCCAACAAAGGATCTCGGCCCTGCTGAAATACGTTATAGTCACGTCGTCGAGGACCGGCGTATCATAAAGGCCGCTGCCGGTCTCTATGAAATACGCCCTGTACCGGACCGCGCCCGCGCCGGAGGTGACCATGCCGAGCGGGTTGCCCGCAGGGTTCGACCTGGACGCGCTGTTGCCGAGCCACGCCGCGCCGTCGAATATATCGAACGTCAGGTCTGCGCCCGGGACGACAGGGTTTCCCGAGGCATCCGCCGTATGCTCGGTCCACGATATGGTCCCCAACCTTACGGTTCCGAGCGTATTGGAGGAAGACAGGAACTCCGCGTCGCCCACGTCGTAGTATACCCCGACCGCGTAATCCATTCCGGGCGATGTCGCGCCGCTCGATGCGAATATCCTTGCCTCCCCGTAAGTCGCGTTCGGCGGCTCCTGGTACGGAGTATCGCAGCCGAACTCGAGGCCGTTATCGCCGAGGAACTGTTTCGGAGCATCCTTTATGTTATATGACATGACGCTCGCGCCGTCGATATAGAATGTCTGGGCGCGCGCGGGGTCGTTCAGGAAATCCTCGTAATCCCATGTTATCGCGATATGGTGCCATGTCCCCGGCTTCCACGTATTCGGCATGGCCGTCTGCAGCGTGTACTGCGAGCCGTTCTTGTTGTTTATCCTCCAGCGTATCGTGTCGTCGTCTGCGGCTATGTAGATATCCATCGAGGCGTTGCTCCAGTTTGACCCGCCGCCCCCCGTGCCCCTGTCCTGCGCCTCGAAGACCTTCGCGGAATGCCACGCGTTGTTGAAGGTCGCGTAGTGGTAGTGCCAGTTCGG
>Ga0209507_1001098_pt1 | contig 23096 bp, 14 predicted proteins | sample AD_UKC028_MetaG_FD_184414 | JGI IMG/M metagenome (GOLD analysis project Ga0209507, IMG submission 184414) | Active sludge microbial communities of municipal wastewater-treating anaerobic digesters from USA - AD_UKC028_MetaG (SPAdes) (version 2) | ecosystem: Engineered > Bioreactor > Anaerobic >...
GATTGATGAAGTTGAGCACCTCTTGCTGGGTGAATCGGTGGTGATCGGCGAAGCGTTTGCTGTAGACCAGCTCGGCGCCAAGGGCTGCCAGGCTATGCTCGAAGCTGTCCGGCTGGGCGATACCGCTCAGCGCCGCCAGGGGGCGGCCATTGACGAAGTCCAGCCCCTGGCGTTCGCCGGTGAAGAGATCCTCGAAATAGAGAGGGTGATGGACGCATTCGATGATGGCGGCGCGGGGGTTGAGCTGGGCGAGGCGGGCGCGGAGCTCGGTGCTGCGGCCGTTGCTCTTGGTGATGAAGATCGTGCCGGCCCGGGCCAGGTGCGAGGGGGGCTCGCGCAGCGTCCCGCGGGGCAGCAGGAAGCCGTTGCCGAACGGCTGCTGGCCGTCGACCAGGACGATGTCGCGCCGCCGGCCACGCAGTTTCCAGTATTGAAACCCGTCATCCAGCAGGAGGGTGTCGCACCCGTATTTCTCGATCGCGTAGCGGCCGCTCTTCACGCGGTCCTTGTCCACCAGGACCACGACGTCTTTGAGGTTGGTGGCGAGCATGTAGGGCTCGTCGCCCGCGGTCTCCGAATCGAGCAGGAGTGATTTCCCGTCGGAGACGATGCGGGGCGGGGTGGCGTCCTGGCGAAACAGGATCCGGTTCCAGAGGCGGCGGCGCAGGGGCGGAGGTTTCGACCGGTAGCCGCGCGAGAGGATGGCGACGGTGCGGCCTTGCTCCTGGAGGGCGCGGGCGAACTTCTCGACCACAGGAGTCTTGCCGGTGCCGCCCACGGTGAGGTTGCCGATCGCGATGACCTGGACGCCCAGGGTCGAGTCGCGCAGGATCCGGACGTTGTAGAGGAACCGGCGGAACTTGACGGCCAGCGCGAAGAGTTTGGACAGGATGTAGAGGGCGGCGCGAAGGGCCGCGGCCCTCTTGCCACGGCGCTCTCCGGATATCACCTCGAGCACGAAAGTCTCGGCGTTCTCCGTCCGACTGCGGAACCATTCGCGCATGCAAGCGCCAGTTTGCCAAGGGCGCCCCGAGGGAGCAAGGGCAAGTCGCAAGCCCAATTCGAATCCGGGGATCAGGGCGGCGCGAACGAGCGGCGTCTTTTCGGCATCGCGCGCGCACGCGGCGCTTGCATTCTGGCTGCGGAAGCCTGATGCTGGGCTGAGTCGAGGCTGCGGCGCCGCCGCGGCAGTGAACGCATGAGCAACGAAACGAATCAAATCGACCTGGACCTGCATTTCTTGCCGGCATGGGCCCAGCAATCGGCTGAAGTCAACCGGTATGCTGATTACGAGGGCGACACAGGGGCAAGATCGGACCGGCGCCGCGGCGATCGCCCCCCCTTCCGGGGGCGTTCGGAGGGGCCGCGGCGCGAAGGTCCAAGGCCTGAAGGGCGCCCCATCGAAGGCAGGCGGGAAGGCCGGCCTGAGCGGCGGCCGGATCGGCCCGGCCGCCCCGGGTGGCAGCGGCAAGGCGGCCCGGGCCGGGGCGACCCCCGGGAGCGCCGCGAAGCCCCCCCGCCCTTGCCGCAGGTCGAGGTGAACATCGTGCCCGAAGAGCACGGCGTGGCCGGCCTCGCCCGGCAGATCAAGCTGACTGGACGAGCCTACCCGCTGTTCGACATCGCCCAGTTGATCCTCAAGAAACCCGAGCGCTACGATGTGCGGTTCGCCGTGATCAAGAAGGCCGAGGGCCAGATTGCGCAGCCGCTGTTCCTGTGCTCGCTGGATGACAGCCTCTGGCTGTCCGAATCGCAGGCGGCCGAGCACGTGCTGCGGCGGCACTTCGACACGTTCTACCAGACCGATAAAATCCCCGCCGAAGCTCCGAAGGGGGTGTTCACCTTCGTGGCACAGTGTGGCATCAGCGGCGTGATCCTGGGCCCGCCCAACTACCACGATTACCAGACCAAGCTGCGCCGCCTCCACGCCGAGCGGTTCGCCCACATGCCCTTCGAGGCCTACCGGGCCCGCGTCCGGATCGTCCGGGACGAGGCCGTCGTCAAGCAATGGCTCGAGGAACAGAGTTTCCGGTTCGAGTACGTCTGCCTGAACGTGCCGGACCCGCTCAAGCTCCAGAGCCGCGAGGAGGTCGAGAAGCACTTCCGCGAAACGCATCTCCCCAACGTGGTCCAGCAGGTCGAAAGCCACATGATGAATGGCGCCGCCGCCCGATCGCTGCCCAGCGGCCCGATGCAGGCGCTGGTCCGAGCGGCCTACGAAGACCAGCGGCGCTTTCCGCTCCGGCTGGCCACCGTGCTCAGCCAGATGTTCGCGGCCGAGGGGCTCCAGTTCTTCAAGGTCAACAAGGCCGTCACGCATGTCTCCGTCGCACGCCCGCGCCACCTCGATATCACCTCCGCCCCCGTATCGGACGGTATCAAGCGGATCATGATCTTCATCCTGGAGCATCCGGGATGCAATCGGCGGCAGCTGATCGAGACCTTGGCGCCGCCGCCGCCTCTGCCCATCGTTCCACCCACACCCCCGCCGATGCCCGGCCTCGAGGCTCCGGCACCAGCGCCGGCACCCGCCGAGCCCCAAGCCGCAGAGACACCCCAAGGCGCCCAGCCTGCCGAAGCCGCCGCACCCCAGGGGCAAGGAGCCCAACCTGCAGGAGCCGGCACGGGCGAACCACCGCCGACCGAAGAGATGAAGGCGGTGATCGGAGATCTGCATTGGCTGGTTCACCAGGGACATGTGATCGAGTTCGCCAACGGCTCGCTCGAGACCGCAAAACCGCCGCCGCCACCCCCTCCGCCCCGGCCGCCCAAACCGCCGCCTCCTCCGAAGGCTGATCCGACGGCAGCGCCCGCCGATGCAGCGGCCCCGGCCGCGCCGGCCGCGGGTGATTCTGCCACGGCTGCGGTGGAGCCCGCGTTCACGGCGCCGCCTGAACCGCCGGCCGACAGCACCGCCGCGCCTGAAGCGGCTGCGCCGCCATCTCCAGCCGATACGGCTCCGGCCGCCATCGCTGAACCCGGGCCGTTGCCGGCCGAAGAGCAGCCCGCGGCCGCCCAGCCGCCCCCAGAGCCGCCACCAACAGCGTAGCCAAGTTCAGTCGGGAGGCCGCAGATCCGGAAATTGTTGTCCGGCCGGCGAGCCGTTGGCGGGAAGCCGTGTGCGCCTCATTGGATGTCTTTGAGTCGAAAGAGAAAGGATTGCATCCATGAAACGGAATCGACATGCATCATCGGGAGTCTCACCTCTGCAAGCCGGCCGGGGAGGGCGCGGCAGGTTCACGGCTCGAGCCATCGGGATCATCGGGCTCTGGATGGCGGCCGCCACGGGATGGAGCGCCGGCTTGGAGCTGGCCTACCGGGACCTGGTGGGGCGGTTGACGGATCTGGAGATCTTGACGCAGCCGCCGGTCGAGGGAGAGCGTTGCGAACAGTGGTCGAGCTACGACCGCGCCAGCCGCTGGGACGCCGCGACCGGCAAATATGCGGGTTGGGATGCCAATGGCGATGGAGGCGGCTACATCCGCAAGGAGGGCGACTCGTTCGTGCTGGCCGAGATGGCCGGACCCGGCTGCATATGGCGGATATGGTCCGCCTTGCCCGAGAAGGGCCATGTCCGCATCTATCTGGATGGCGCGGCCGCGCCGGCTGTGGATCTGCCGTTCGTGGGCTATTTCGATCGCGAGAACGAGCCGTTCACCCGGCCTGCTTTGGTGCACACCGTGGCCCGCGGCTGGAACAACTACACGCCGATCCCCTACCAGAAATCGTGCAAGATCGTCGCGGATGCGGGGTGGGGCAAGTATTACCAGTTCGTCTACAGCACGTTTCCGGCTGGCACGCGGGTTCCGACATTCCGGCGGGCGGTCACCGCGGCGGACGCGCGAGCGCTGGATGAGGCCAACGCAAGGCTCGAGGCGGGAGATCGATTCGCCCCCAGGATCCCGGCCGGCAGCCCGATCGAGAGATACCGCCCCGTGGTCCGCGTGGGGCCGGGAAAGCGGGCCGTCATTGCGCGGCTGAGCGGCGCCGGCGCAATCGTCAATTTCCGCGCGCGGCTGGATCTGCCGGAGTCGCCGGCGGATCGGACCGTGCTGCGGGAGCTCGCCCTGCGGATGGCCTGGGATGGCGAGTCGTCGCCGAGCGTCTGGTCGCCATTGGGGGATTTCTTCGGGACGGCAGCCGGCGCCAACCGGTATGAATCCCTCCCGCTGGGGCTGGCCGAGTCCGGCTGGTGGTATTGCCACTGGTGGATGCCGTTTGCCGATGGCGCCCTGCTCGAGATCGAGAACGACGGCTCGGAGGAGCGCGCCATCGAATTCGAGGTGGACCGAGTCCGCTGGCCGCGCGAGCAGGCGGAGGGCCGCGCGCGGCTTCACGCCAAATGGCATCGGGACGCCTTCCTGCCCGCCGAGCCGGAGCGGGCGATCGACTGGACCATCCTCGACACGGCCGGCCGCGGGCGCTTCGCGGGAGTCATGCTGCACGTCTGGAACCCCCGGGGCTCGTGGTGGGGCGAGGGAGACGAGAAGTTCTTCGTCGATGGCGAGAAGTTCCCATCGACGATCGGCACCGGCTCGGAGGATTATTTCGGATATGCATGGTGCGATCCGGCCTTGTTCCAGAACGCGTTTCACAACCAGACCATCTCGATGGGCAACAAAGGCCATGTCTCCGTGAACCGGTGGCATATCGCCGATGCTATCCCGTTCCAGAAATCGTTTGCGGGGTTTATCGAGAAGTATTATCCGAACCGCCGGCCGACGCTCTATGCCGCAGTGGCCTATTGGTATCTGATGCCCGGAGGCCGGGACCCGTATGAGCCCCTGCCGCTGAGCGAGCGCGCCGGCTACTGGACCGAGATCGCCGCCTGGAAAGCCCCGGGCGCCATCGAGGGCGAACAGCTCCGGATCCTGCGCAAGACTGCCGGCAACCCGCACGAGCAGTCCCTCGACCAATTCGACGGCCAATGGAGCAATGACGCGCATTTGTGGTGGATTCAGGCCAAACCGGGCGACCAGCTCGACCTGGCCATCCCCGTCCGGCAAACCGGAAAATATCTCCTGTCCGTCCAGATGACCCGCGCGCCCGATTACGGCATCGTCCAGCTGCGTCTCGACGGCGCCGACCTGGGCCGACCCATCGATCTCTACCACCCCAGCGTGGCCCCGACGGGATTGCTGAATCTGGGCGAGCACGCCCTCTCCGCCGGCCAACACCGGCTCACCATCGAGATCGTGGGCGCCAATGCCCAGGCCAAGAAATCCTACATGGCCGGCATGGATTATGTGAAGCTCGACCGGCTCGATCCATGACCGGTCGGTCACGATCGCCTGCCCCATCCGAATGCACCGCCATGCCAGCTTATCCTTCCGCGAGCTTCCCCGCGTATCGCATGCGCCGGCTCCGGCGGACGCCCATGCTCCGCCGGTTGGTGGCCGAGACCAGGATCAGCGCTGACCAGCTTGTCTGGCCGTGTTTTGCCCGGCCCGGCCGGCGGCAGCGCCGGCCTGTCCCCACCATGCCGGGGGTGTTCCAGCTCTCCCCGGACGAGCTGGTGCGCGAGGCGGGGCGCGCGGTCGAGGCGGGCGTCCCGGCGCTTCTCCTGTTCGGGATCCCCGCCGCCAAGGATGAGCGCGCCAGCGGCGCCTATGCCCGAAACGGGATCGTCCCCCAAACGATCCGATCCCTCAAGCGCGAGCACCCGGATCTCCTGGTGATCGCGGATGTCTGCCTCTGCGAGTACATGAGCCATGGACATTGCGGCATCGTGCGAACGGGGGCGGGGGGGCCCCGCGTGGACAACGATGCCACGCTCGACCTGCTGGCGCGATCGGCCGTCTGCTACGCCGAGGCCGGCGCAGATCTGGTCGCCCCCAGCGACATGATGGATGGACGCGTCCGGGCCATCCGGGAGGCCCTCGACCGCCAAGGCTTCACCGACACCCCCATCCTATCCTACGCGGCCAAGTTCGCCTCCTCGTTCTACGGCCCTTTCCGCGAGGCGGCCGAATCCGCGCCGCGGTTCGGGGATCGGCGGAGCTACCAAATGGATCCGCGCAACGCCGAGGAAGCCGTGCGCGAGGTGGCGCTGGATATCGCCGAGGGCGCCGACCTGGTGATGGTGAAGCCGGCTCTGGCTTGCCTGGATCTGATCCATCGGGTGAAGACCACCTTCGGATACCCGACCGCAGCCTACGCGGTCAGCGGCGAATACGCGATGATCAAAGCCGCAGCCGAGCGGGGCTGGCTCGACGAGCGGGCCGTGACGATGGAAACCCTGCTGTCAATGCGGCGGGCGGGGGCGGACATCCTGATCACCTACGCGGCGATCGAGGTGGCGCAGTGGCTGCGCGAGGGGTGAAAGCCGAGCTCCGCAGATCCTAGCCGGCCCGAATGATGGCCCACAGGAGAAGACCCACCACGATCACGCCCAGCACGATCCCGGCCACGGTGAACGCCAGGTTGATCTTGTTGCTCTTCTTTCGGAACAGGGCGTCGGTGGGCAGGTTGGCCGGTTTGGCGCCCGGCTCGAGGGAGGACAGCTTGACCCCCGGGTGCGTCGACTCGACGACTTGCTTGGGCTTGGCGGCCGCGCCCTTCTCGTCCTCGAAGCGGAGCTGAATGCCCCCGAGCTGGAGCACTTGGCCGGGCTTGAGCGCTGCCTCCTTCACGCGCTCGCCGTTGATGAACGTCCCGTTGGTCGAGTCGAGATCCCGCACCATGCAATCCGCGCCGCGAAACTGGATCTCGCAGTGGTGGCTCGACACAGAGGGCTCGGGGATCTGAAAAGCATTGTCCTCCACACGACCGATGGTGGTTTTCTCTCCCTTCAGGTCGTAGGAGCGCCCCGCAAAACCCTCAGTCAGCACAACTAGTTTGGCCATAGGACGGTCAGGTGGGTAGAATTATCTTCAGCCGTCCCTCCAAGTCAATCGGTTTTATGTGCCCCCCCGCTTTTTCTCGACCGGCGAGGCCTCCGGATCAGGATTTCTCGATCGTTTGCCGGAACTGATCGAAGAGCGATGTCGTGTCGTGCGGGCCCGGCGAGGCCTCCGGATGATATTGAACGCAGAAGATCGGCCGCTGCCGATGACGCATTCCCTCGACCGTCTGGTCGTTGAGGTTGATCCGATCCACCACGATCTCCGGGGGCAGAGAGGCTGGATCGACCGCAAATCCATGGTTCTGCGAGGTGATCTCGACCTGGCCGGACTCAAGGTTCTTGACCGGCTGGTTCCCGCCGCGATGCCCGAACTTGAGCTTGAACGTCCTCCCACCCATCGCCAGGCCGAGGATCTGGTGGCCGAGACAGATCCCGAAGATCGGAATGCCAGTCGGGATCAGGTCGCGGACTGCCTGGACCGCGTACCCGAGCGCCGCAGGGTCGCCCGGCCCATTCGACAGGAAAATGCCTGCTGGCCGATGGGCAAGCGCATCCGCGGCCGGCGTGTGGGCCGGCACAACCCGGACCTGGAACCCCCGCTGGCGCAACCGCCGCAGGATGTTGTATTTGATCCCGAAATCGTAGGCCACGATCGGGATGTCCGCTGGAGGCAGCGGATCCCGAACCTGGCGGGGATTGCCAGTCGTTTCAGCGGTGGCGAGCCGGAAGTTGGCGCTCGATGCATCCTCCCACACGAAGTCGTTCGGGTGCGTGACCTCGCGCACGTAATCCACCCCGGCCAATCCGTGCCAGGACCGGGCCTGTTCCAGGGCGTCTTCGTCCGCGATGCCTTCGGTCGAGATGACCCCCTTGAGGGCGCCGCGGACCCGCAGTCTCTTCGTCAGCGCGCGGGTGTCGACCCCTTGAATGCCCGGGATGCCGTGCCGAAGGAGGTAATCCCCGAGCGGTTCGTCCGCGCGCCAGTTGCTGTGGAGCGGGGCGAGCTCGCGGATGACCAGGCCGCCCACGTGCGGCTGCCAGGACTCGATGTCTTCGACGTTGACCCCGTAATTGCCGATCAACGGATACGTCATCGTCACGATCTGGCCTTTGTAGGACGGATCGGTCAGGATCTCCTGGTAGCCCGTCATCGAGGTGTTGAAGCAGACCTCCCCTCGAGCGGTGCAACGGGCGCCAAAGCCCTCGCCGCCATAGACGGTGCCGTCTTCGAGTGCCAAAATCGCCTTCATCCCATCGGCTGCCCCTTGCCGGGAGGCGCCTCCAGCCGCCCGGCGCCCGTTGTCAGGAAACGAGCCAGCGCCGCTCCCCTACTTCCTTAGCTTCTCCAGCTCGGCGATGAAGGGCTTGGGACCGCCCCGCATATACCCCAGCTGCCCCGCCTTCTTGCCCTGGCTGTCCAGAACGATCACGGTCGGATAGCCGCGGATGGCGTATACCTGCTGCAGGGCGCGGTTGGCCTTCTTGAGGTCATCGGGCTGCTGTTTCTTCCGGGGGAAATCGATCTCGACCAGCACCAGATTCTTGGCGCTGAACTCGGCGAACTCAGGCGTCTTGAAGATCTCGTCGCGCAGTTTGAAGCACCAGGGGCACCAGTCCGATCCGGTGAAGTTGATCAGAACAAGCTTCTTCTCCTGGGCGGCCTTTTGCTTGGCTGCGGGAAGGTCGGTCGTCCAGGCCAGTTCGGCCGCGTTCAGCGCCGCCATCATCCAGGCCATCGTCAGTCCGAGAATGAGTTTTTTCATAGGCATCGTGTCAACCGCGTTAATGTGCGCTATTTTTCGACATTCGCAAACCGGTTTTGTTCGCTCCATGCAAGCCGGCCGCACACGAATGTGGCGACCGCCTTGCCCCGCAGGGGCCACCGGTCGAAAGGCGTGTTCCGGGACTTGCTGGCGGACTGGCTGGCCTCGAACGTCCATGTCAGGTCCGGATCCAGCACCGTGATGTCGGCTTCGGCCCCGATCTCGAGCGTTCCCCGGCGCAAGCCGAGGATTCGGGCCGGCCCGGTGGTGAACCGGGCGATCAGCTCGGGCAACGGCATCCGGCCCGAATGAACGAGCTGCATCAGGCTCAGCGCCAGCGCGGTCTCCAGCCCGATGATCCCGAAGGGTGCGTAGTCGAACTCGACCTCCTTCTCGAAGCCGCAATGCGGGGCGTGATCGGTGGCGATCACCTCGAGGGTGCCATCAGCCAGGGCGTCCAGGATGGCGGCGCGGTCCTCGGCGGTCCGGAGCGGCGGGTTCATCTTGAAACGCGTGTCGTAAACGGGCCACGCGGGGCGCGCCGACCCGGCGGGCAGGCCAGCACCCAGAATGTCGCGGCCATCCGCTTCCCAGAATGCGTCGCTTCCGGCCACCGACGCATCCGTGAGGGTGAAATGGTGCGGGCAAGCCTCTCCCGAGACGGGCAGGCCGCGCTGCCGGGCGGCTCGCAGCAGGCGGACGCTCCCCGCCGTGCTCACGTGCTGGCAATGCACCCGCGCCCCCGTCAGATCCGCCAGCAGAATGTCCCGCGCGACGATGGTCTCCTCGCCGATGGCGGGCCAGCCCCGAAGCCCCAGCACCGTGCTCCAGTAGCCTTCATGGGCCACGCCGTCCGTCACGAGCGCGTAGTCCTGGCAATGATCGAGCACGGGCAGATCAAAAAGGCGCGCATACTCGATCGCGCGCCGCATCAGCTCGCTGTTCTGGACGCACTGGCCGTCGTCGGTGATCGCGGCCACACCGGCGCGCTTGAGCGAGCCGATGGGGGCCATCTCCTCGCCAGCCAGGTTGCGGGTGATGGCGCCGGCCACAAGGACGTTGGCGAACGCCTCGCGCGATGCGATCTCGTGGATCAGGGCCACGGTGCCGGCGGTGTCGACCGGGGGCGATGTGTTGGGCATCGCCAGCACCGTCGTGAAACCGCCTCGGATGGCGGCGGCGGTGCCGGTGGCGATGGTCTCCTTGGCGGTCTGGCCGGGCTCGCGCAGGTGCACGTGCATGTCGATCAACCCGGGGCAGACGACCAGGCCTCCGACATCGATGCGGCGCGCGTCCCGGGCAGCGGGTTCGCTGGCGAGCGGGCCCACTGCGGCGATCTTGCCGTCCCGGACCAGCACATCGGCGCGGGCGTCGAGGCGGCTGGCGGGATCGATGACCCGTCCGCCGGCTAGCAACAGGGCGTTCATGGTGGCGATTGTCATCCGGCCGGAGCCGCCCGGCGGTATCGGCTGGGAACTAAAGCACAGCCCCATTGACAAGACAAGCGCGCTTGTTAGACTGTGGAAGTCGCAGGCAAGTTCGATTCGAGGATGCGGCCGCCTGTTCGGAGCGCCGGCACTCATGTCGGTCTTTGAAGTAGGCTGCCGGTTCGAATCGCGCGCAGCCCAGGCGAGCGGGTGTAGCTCAATGGTAGAGTTCCAGCCTTCCAAGCTGGTCACGTGGGTTCGATTCCCATCACCCGCTCCAACTTCCAAAAACCCAGTAAAATTAGGCACTTACAGCGTTTCCGCCCTTCCGAAAAACCGCTACTGTTAACGCATAATGCTAACAACTTCCCCGAAGTTGAGGGTTGGCCCGCTGCCTCCATCTGAATCCTGGGCAGATCAGGGGATTGGGGTCGTCGAAGGAGGATCAGCGGCCGATGAAGGTGACGCTTTTCGCGTATGGGGACTGGGGCCGGGATGGGACAATGGCGGTGGTCACGCGGCATCTGGGTTGGAGGCTGGTGGAGGTGGTGAGGCAGGTGCGGGGATTGAAGTATGCGGCCGCGGCGCAGCGGATTCGGCGTTTCTGGCGCTGGGCGGAGGAAGATGGGCAACTGGCGCAGTTCGCTGGCCGGCTGAAGGCGACAATGTCGATAGTCACTGTTGGACCCCATTGCCCCCTTAGAGTCTGTGCAAAAATTACTTCCGATTTTGGCGGCGCCCCGCCCCTGCGGGCTGGGGGCCTTGGGCGCGCTGGCTGTGTTGCTCCTCGCTCACAGACCGCGCGGGTATGCTTAGCCCAATGAGGCCAGATCCATACATATTACTAATGGAGCGCCTTGAGGGTCACCCCTTGCCGCCGCTTCTGCGGCCTCCGCTCCCCCAGCCTCCGCCGCAGCTCTTCCACAAACCGCCGCTTCGCCCCGTCGTCGGCCAAGCCCGCCGCAAAGCGCCGCACCGCCTGCGCCGCCGCCCCATACGTCAACCCCCCAACCGCGCGCACGACCTCCGCCAACGGATGCCGCCCATACCGCACCGCCACGTACATCGTCCCGTCCCGACCCCACTCGCCCCACTGCTCCGCCATCGCCGCCCATGGCTTGCCCCGCAACTCCTCCGCTGCCCCCACGATCTCAGACCACTCCATTCGCGCCGCCCGCTCGATCTGCCGCACCGACGTCTGTGCCCCGGCATCCGGTCTCGGAGCCTTCCGCCGTTTCAGCAACGTCTGCGCATACTCCGGGTCACCCAGCACCACCCCGCCCACCAACCCGCCCCACGGACTCTCCAGGCGACCCTCTCGCACCGGTGCCTGGGTCCATTCCCGCAGCGCCCGCCGCTGTTCTTGGCCGCTCCGCCCTCCGCACCCCGCCGCAATCACCCCGGTATGGAGCCACCCGGGCGCCGGCTCCGCCCCCTGATACACCCGCCACGAACTCCACCGATATCTGTGGAGCTCCCGCAAACGCCGCCGCACCAACTCCGCTCCCGGGTCAGCCACGCCCATCTCCTTGGACTGGCGTTGCCGCTCCTTGCCCAGCGCCAGCCGCCCCACGCGCACCGGATTCAGATGCACGTAGCGCGCCACCTCCACCACCCCGCGCTCATCCTGGATCAACACCGCCTTGTACCGGCCTCCGAAGAGGTGCCCGCACTGCCCATGCGCCCAGTTGAAACGACTGCTGTAGCTGACGTGCAACCAGCGCATCGCCTCGCTCAGATTGGCCTCCAAGGTCCGCGCCAGCAGATGGTAGTGGTTGTCCATCAGCACGAACGCGTGCACCTCCAGGCCGAAACGCTCCGGCAACACCGCCGCCAGCCCCAGAAATCGCCGGCGATCTGTGTCGGTCCGGAAAATCGCCTCGCGGCGGTTCCCCCGACTGGTCACGTGATACCACCCGCCCGCTATTTGAATTCGCCATGGTCGCGCCATGCCGAGAATCTCTCCGCATCGTTCTATTCTGTCAACAATATGGATCTGACCCCATTGGTTTTCGACAACACGAAGGGGTTCGATCGGGGTTGGGAAGCGGGCGGCAACAAGCTGGCATTGTGCCGGGGCGTCGTCCTCGAGCGAAGCCGGTTCCTCCGAAACCGGGGCAACGGAATCTGGTTCGACATCGGCAACACCAACTGCGCGGTGCGCCAGTGCCTGATCGCCGACAACGAGGACGCCGGCATTTTCTACGAAATCTCCTACGCGCTGCACGCGCACGACAACGTGATCGTGGGGAACGGATTCGCGGCGACGGCGGGCGCATGGGGCGCCCAGGCAGGCATCTCCATCTCGAGCAGTCCTGGATGCGTTATCGAGCGCAACCTGATGGCCGGGAACCGCGAAGGCTTCAATTTTCGGGAGCAGACGCGCTCGACGCCAACGATTGAGGACCGAGCCGGCCGGCCGGTATGGAACCACGACGAGGTCATCCGCCATAACCTGATCGTGTTCAATCGCGATGCCCAAGTGTGGGGCTGGTTCGACATCAAAGACGACCGGCATTGGCCCGCGGATCGCGCACCAGTTGTTCCGGAAGGTCCAGACGGTGCGGCGACCAAGCCGGGTGATGTCGCCGGAGCGTATGCTGCGAGGCCTGCCCAAGGCCAACCGCGGGACCTGACCCTCGAGAAGCTCCGCTTGCGATTCGAGAACAATGTCTATTTCGCCGGACCTGGCCATGGCGGGTTCAACTGGGGCCCGACCTGGGCGCGGCACAAGCGTTACGGGGGACTCGCCGAGTTTCAGGCCGATCTTGGCATCGATGTCGGTGGCCGCGAGCTTGATCCGCACTTTGCCAGTTGGCTCGAGTTGGATTTCCGGCTCGGCGCCGAGTCTACAGAACTGCTCCAGGCAACCTACCCGCACGGCCCGGTCCCAGGCGCGAAGTTGGATTTGTATCTCGATGTCCGATGACGGCGCCTCAGAGCGTGTTTGGAGCCATGTCATCCAGCAAATTGATGTTGCGTGCCGGCAAGATCCTGTGTTGCGCCGTTTGCTCTTGGCGAATCCTATGGTTGATCCGTTCCAAAGTGATACACTGCCTCCGATGAAGTCCGGTCTATTCTTGCTCCTGGTGACGGGCATTGCCGCCGCAACGCTTGCATCCGAAGAGGGAGCACTTGTCACGGTCGTTCCCAAGCCCAGCCACGGCGTGCTGCTGAATCCGGGCAAGGGGTGGTCAGCGGGCGGGCTGCCGGAGCGGCATCCGCCGGAGGTGCTCGATCTCTTGGGCATGGGTGTGATGCGCCTCGATTGGGCGAGCATCGAGCCGCGGGAAGGAGAGTTCAACTGGGCCAATCTCGACCGTTTCCTCGATGCGTGGGGCAGGCTTGGCAAGGTGTGCAACATCGGGGTGATGTGCGCCAACACGCATGGACGCGATCCCGAAGGCTACGTCACGCCCCGCTGGGTGTTCGACACGGGCGCCAAAAAGATCGAGATCACGCTCAATCCCGAACGGTCCACGACTGGCACGCCCGGCAAGAAGATCGCACCGGTGTTCGACGACCCGGTGTTTCTCGAGAAGTTCCAAAAGTTCCTTCGCATGTTCGCGCAGCGATACGATGGCGATCCGCGAATCGCCGTGCTCGATATCCGGTCGTACGGCAACTGGGGCGAGGCGCACATGCACCCCTTTGGCGTGCCGGACATCGCGCCCGAAAAGTTCCGACAGCACGTCCAGATGCACCTCGATGTGTTCCGGAAAACCCAGCTCTGCCTGTCGCGCAACGCGCACCTGGGCCGGTTCGGCCCGCTCCGGCCGATCTTCGACTGGGCGGTGATCGAAAAGCATGTCGCGCCGCGCCGCGACGGCATTTGCGGGAACAGCGACGGGATCGAGACTGCGATCGGTTTCGGGATCGCCCCCGGGGTGTTCGAGTTGTTCGACAGCTATGACGGCGTCAAGGAGCGCGGCTGGTGGGAGGGGAGGAAGGACAAGAACGGCTGCGGCTTCACGCTCGAAGAGTGCATCGAGAACGGCAAGCCGACCTGGGTGGACCTGGGCCGGGGCGGGCAGTCGGGCCTCCGCATGGTTCGCGAGAACCGCGCGCTCATCGATCGCCTCTCGAACCGAATCGGCTATCACTTCCACCTCCAACGGGCCGCGTTTCCTCGTCGAGCGCATCCGGGCGGATTCGATCTCGAGCTGGCCTGGACGAACCAGGGGGTGGCGCCCATCTACATTCCCTGCGCGGTTGCCGTCGCATTGCTGGACAAGAGCGGGCAACGAGTGGCGACGATGTGGCCCGCCGAGTGCCGGCCGTCTCAATGGATGCCCGGCAAGCCGATCGCCGAGAAAGCCCGGGTATTGTTCCCGAATGCGCCCCTGGGCGAGCATCGGCTCGCGCTGGCGCTGACGCGCAAGCCGTGCGACACCACTCCCTACGTCCGCCTTGGCACGGACCTGCCGACCGCGGATGGCTGGTATGTCCTCGGCCGGATCGACCTTGTGCGGCCGCCAACGGCCGCATCGCAGTGATGATCCCAATCAGGCCGCTCGGCAAGCGCATGATGAAAGGTTGTGCATGGGGATGTGGAGGGGTGGCTCTGCTTTCCGTTCTGCTGATCGGGCTGCTGTTTCTGCTCCTGGATCGAGTTCCACGAACTTACCCGCAACCTGCAGTTCCCGTGGATCCGCCGCAGCCCGGCGATTACGCCACGTTCGACCTGGACGGATTCGAGTCGCCCTACCTCGGCCACACGGGGAGCTGGGACGGCAAGGGCGGTGCCATGTGGGGCGGCTCGAAGGTGCCCGACCTCGAGAAGGAAGTCGCCATGGGGCTCCGCTGGACGTTCATGCCGGTCTACTGGAGCGCGATGGAGCCGGATCGTCCGGTGGATCTGAGCCGGGAAATCCCCCCTGCGTGGCAAGCTCTGGATGCGTTCGTGATCGAAGCCCAGAAACGCCGGCTGAACGTTCTGATGCAGGCGCCGGTGGTCGGCGGCAACGCCGGCGGGCCGCCCTCCTGGGCCGGCCGGCGCGAAAAGGGCAAATCCGCCCCTCTCGAAATGGAGGCATTGGCCGCCTTTGCCGGCAAGCTCGCCCGACGATATCGCCCGGGCGGCACGCTTGCCGCATCTCGAGGGTGGGGATCTTCCTATGGCGTGCGCGCCTGGGAGCTCGACAACGAACCGGAGATGTATCGGACGCACTGGAAAGGGCAGGCCGCCGATTACGCCGAATTCGTTACGCTCGCCGCCGCTCAGATCAAGTCCGCGGATCCAAAGGCGGTGATCGTTGCTCCCGCGCTCGCATCCGGAAAACAGGGGCTTTCGTGGCTCGAATCCGCCCTCGATCCCGGAGCGATGGCGGGTTCACCCGTGTTCCGCGCCCGCGGCAGGTGTTTCTCGATCGGACTCGCAACCGATGTGGTGAGCTTCCACAATTACGAAGGGCTCGATTCGTTTTTTGCGGGCGGACCGCGCGCGGTCGGCCAAGTGTTCGAGGATGTGCGGTCCGTGTTCGAGAAGTGGGAGCAGCGCGCGCCAGGCTTCGAGTATGCGCGCAAGCAGGAGTATTGGCACACCGAAGGCAACTTCGATTTCATCGGCGCTCTCTCGGCTGAGCGCAGGGCGGCATGGCGGATGCAATTTTTCACCCGGGCGTTTGCGGCGGGCGTGCGCAAGGTCTGCGTCATGGATGCTTCCGAGAAGGAACGGACTGCGGTGCGCGCTTACGTTCGAATCCTTCCCTGGCCGTTCCCCATGCGCGCTGCCGACACCGAGGCGAAGATCCTGTCCGGACGCGCCGCCGTGTTCCGGCATCGAGATGGCACTGAGCCCACCGCCAGCCAGGTGTGGATTTTGTGGGCCGATGCCAACACTGGCGATGCGCAAGTCGAAGTGCCCGTCTGCAGCGACCGGGTGCGCCTCGTCCATGTGGACGGCTCGGAATCGGCCACGAACGCCCCCGGCCATCGGCTTGTGCTCGAGCTCGAAGGCGACCGCAAGATGGCGCCGCCGGTCATGGTCGTGGATCGTGTTGGCTATGTGGAAAAAGGCCGGGTTGACCAGCCCGATCGGAGCGGGGAGAGCAGTGGGGCCCACCCCGTCGTCGCAGGCGGCCGGCTCTATCTGCGCGATCAGGACATCCTCCTCTGCTACGATGGCAGCGACCCGAACGCCGCGCGATGATCGAGCGCGGACTTGATTCCGCAAGCGGAGATTCTCTCCCCGCTGGCGCGGGGCGAGGGGATCGGAATGGGCCTGCAATTGGCCTCGGCGAGCAGTGACGGGACGAGGTCCGGATATGGAACGTGGCTAACCACACCGAGTTCTGGCTTGCAGACATTCGAGCACCGGCTATCTTTCTTCCATGCCGGTTGACGAGTTCTACCTTAAGGTTCGGATTGAACCGCTCGACGAAGGCGGGTTCGTGGCCACGAGTCCGGACCTGCCGGGGTTGGTAGCGCAGGGTCGCACGCGGGCCGAGACGATGGAAATCGCGCAGGACGTCGCTCGCCGGCTCATCGAGTCGCATCTAGAGCATGGTGATCCTCTCCCGCCAGCCGTTCGCAGGGCCATCAAGAATGCGCGGCGGGTCTCCACGGTAGCCATTCCGGTTGGTCTGTCGCTGCCCGCCATCTGGCGTTGTCCCGCCGACAAGACGACGGGGGTCAATCCGCAGGGTCAGCGGGTGCCGCGCGTTCGGAGCTACAGCATCAATCCGCCTGTCGGCGGCCCTTCGGAACGCAGTTGTGGAGGAGTGCCCTGGCTCGATTTCTCTGGCCTCACCGTTTACTACAAGCTGAGCGAAATGCTTGATCCTGGCCCCTCGCAAACCTTCGTTTTCCTGGACGAGCGCGTGGAAACGCTTGGCGAAGGCGTTTTCTACCTCTCAATAGCCGGTGCTCCCGGCCAACCCGGCACGGCGGCTTTCTACGACTACCCCGCCTGCGGTCACAACGGCGCCGGCAGCTTCTCCTTTGCCGACGGCCGCGTGGAGGCGAGAAGGTGGAGGGACCCCCGCACGACGCCCAAGAAACTGACCCCCTCCGGCTCCTCGTACCCTGCGGAGGCACCGTCGCCCGGCAACCCGGATCTCCGTTGGCTCCAGGAACACTGCACACGCCCACTCCGATCGCCTCCGTGATCGACGACCTCGGTCGTCTGCGTCGTCGCAGGAGCCTGCGCGGACCGAATCCATTGATTTCGTCGGCGGTGGAGAAGGCGATACGCCGAGCAGCGCTCAGCACATTTCGGCTGGCCCGAGTGGGTGGATCATCCCGCTCGCTTTTACCGCCTGCGCTCAGAGTGACGGGGGCCGATACGTTGGCATCTCCGTCAGTGAACCTGGGTTGATGCGGTCCGCGATACTTTGGGCTATGCGAGTTGTGCCGCACCAACAACCTTCAATCACTCGCTCCAGTGGCCAAAACGCCAGAAGACCCAATGTGTCCAAGGGTCAGACGCATGTTGACCGTTCTCGGGTCGCGGTGCAGCCGAGCAGGACTTCGCGGCGTCAGGTGTCGGCAGTTGTCGGCAAGGTCGGGGGCTCGGCGTGGTGCTCAAACAAGACCCGGGGCCAGAGGGCCCAACGACAACCGGCGGCGGCTGCCGCAACGGGGATTCCCGCCCGTTCCCCCTCGGCGCGGGAGGCTCGCAAAGGCCGGACCTGTCTGCGTGCGGACACGCACAGGCAGGCGGCAGGCAGGTCGAGAAGATTCTGCGCCACTGCGGACTGTGCCTGCCTGCCGCGACGGCTGCGGCGCAGGCAGGGGACGAGCCCTCAGCTCGCGCCCCGCCCTCGGCGAAGGTCCCGGTTACGGGCTGAGGCTCAGGACGAGCAGAACCCGTGGAGCGGCGGCGCCGCGCGTGAGGCGGGGCATCGGCTCGACGGTGAACTGCACCCTGGACGGCCAGCGCCAACACCGTTTCCAGGCGCTGTGGTGCCCTGAGCGGCCTTGCTGGAGGCTACGACCGCCTTTCGGGGCTGGAGGGCGGCCGCCCAGCAGCCCCGAAAGGGCGACCAGGCGCTAGTTGGGGACAATTCTACTTGTTGAACCCCTTGTGGTTCATGAACTCCCAGATGCGCCCCATCCAAGTGTAGCTGCCGGTTCCGGGGGCGGCCTTGTTCTGAAAGCAGTGCTCGCGTGTGGCCAACGTGTGAAGATCGGACTGGATGCCCATGCGGCGGAGCTGTTCCCAGCACTTCACCGAATTCATCGCCGCCCAGCCGTCCGCGTCGCCGTGGATGAACAGGATCGGGCACGTCGCGAGGTCGAACGAGAACTCGGGGACGAGCCGCGCGTCGTCCTCGTTGCCGCCCCGGGCGTTCGGTTTATCCGCGCCGTCCGTGAGCGCGTATGCGGGATAGATCGCGACCGCCCACTGCACGCTGCAGGAGAGCTCGTCGAGATCGTCGATCGGCCAATAGGAACGGCGTTTCGAGCTGGTCGCGCCCATGAGCGTCAGGTGCCCGCCGGCCGAGGAGCCCATGATGCCGATGCGGTCGGGATCAAGCCCCTTGGCCGCGGCCCGGCCGCGGACAATCCGCACGGCGCGCTGCAGGTCTTGCCACGCGGTCGTGTGCTTGGCCAGTCCGCCCAGCGGACGCGGCGTGCGGTATTTCAGCGTCACGACCGTCATGCCCTTCTCGTTCAGGTAACGCCGCGTCGGCGCGACTTCGAAGCCTTCCGGGCTGTTGCCACTGTAGCCGCCGCCGGAGTAGATGATCTGGATCGCCTTTGTCTTGCGCTCCTTGGGCATGTGCCACTCGAGATAAGGCAGGCACTGATTCGTCTGCGCGTCCGGCATCCGGCCTTCCGGCCAGAGCGGCTCCTTGAGGGTTTCGCCGCGCGCGTCGTCGTTCGGATAGCGGGCCATCAGATCCTCTTCCGCGCCGAGACGCCCGTCGAAATTCATCTGGCGGAGGTACTCGGCGATGCGGTCGAACCAATGGTCGTAGGCGGTGCCGTCCTCGCCTTTGTTCGCGTTGCCCATGAAGCCGTGGGGACGATCCGCGAGGAGGTGGAGCTCAGCCGGAATCTTCATCCTGCGGAGCTGGCGGTAGATCTGCGTGGAACCGTTCGGCGAATAGGCGTCCGTCCCGCCGTGGAAGAGCGCCATGGAACACGTCTTCGCGTCGAACTGGAACACGTCCGAGAGCCGAACGTCGATCGCGTCGCCCTCGCGCGTATTGGGGCCGGTGAGTCCGTCCGTGAGCGCGTAGGCGGTGTAGATCGGCACCGCCCAGTTGACGTGGCACGGAAGCCTGTCGAGCGTGTCGACCGGCCCGTACGCCGGCGTGAGCGCGCTCGTCGCCAGCAGGACCGTCAGGTGCGAGCCCGCGGAAAACCCGAACGCGCCGATCTTCTCCAGGTCGAAGCCGCGCTTCTGCGCCTCGCTACGGACGAGGCGGACGGCGCGCTGCCCGTCCTGCCATGCGCTCCGGTAGATCGGTAACCCTTGCGGACGCGGCGTGCGGTAGGTGAGGCTCACGCAGACAAATCCGAGCTCCGTGAACTTCTTCGCCACCCAGTCAATCCACACCCCGTCGCAGCAACTCTGATATCCGCCACCGGAAATGAGCAGCATGCAGGCGCCGTTCTTTGCCGCCGGCGCCTCGTACCAGTCGAGATACGGCATCACGTGTTCCGCCGCCTTGAATCCCGGAGCCTTCACCTCCTCGGTGGTCGCCGCGATCTGCTGGGGCTGGAAATCCGGAATCTTCCCCTCCGGCCACAGCGCGGCCCTTTCCCCGGCGGACGCCAGAACGGTTACCCCTAACCCAAAACAAAGAATCAGCGTTGTTCTCATCGCATCGTTTCCTTCCCTCTTCTCTGAGCGCCACTGCGTTTCGATTTCTGCAGATGGGAATCTGGGTTGATCAAAAGTGCCCCTTCCCGCGACCGTTGTTTCGTGGACTACTATCCCAGGCACGAGCGGAATGCATTGTTGTTCCGCACATACAATCCTCACCGATTCAACAAAACGGCCGAAACGTCAGAATGGCCAATGTTTCCATGGGTAAAACGCATGTTCATCATTCATGCCTTCTTGCGCGGGCACCGGGTGCTGGCCGTGAAAAAGAACACCGCCACCACGAGGCGCTGGCTCGCCTCGGTGGCGACGTCACGTTCCGCATCAGTCAAGCTGGACTGGTCTCGGTTCGCCAGGGACCCGCTCAATGTTGGCCGATCCATGCGGTGTTCATCGGGCCGTTGTATGTATCCGAGGCAGCCCGCAAGGGACGGCATGGGCCACAGGTCGCTCAGACTCGGCCAAGGGCCAGGTAGACTTTCCGGATGGCCTTGGCGACGTCCTTGACGTCGTCATCGTTGAACTTGGGGTCCATAATGACGCCCCCGGCACGATTGAGGATGCTGATGGTCCGCGGGCAGCACTCGCTGCCGTATTGGATGGCCCGGCCTCGGGGGCTCTGGAAAGAAGGCCAAGCGGGGTGGACGGTCGCCTTCTTCTCGATTCGCGGGGCAATCGGCAGAATGACCGAGCCGCCCGGCGCCGAGGCCGAGATGCCCTCGGCATTCATGGCCCGGAGGAACTTGTCGCGACGTTCCTGAGTGCCCAAGTCGAGAAACACCCCCACCCCCAAGTCCCCTTCAAGGTCTGGGGACTTGCGGAGCTTGAGTCCGGGCAGGTCGGCGATTGCCTCGCGGACTCTTCGGGCGTTGGCGCGCAGGCTCTGGCAAATGGTCTCCAGTTTCTGCAGCTGGCCACGGAGAACCGCACCGGTGAACTCGTTCATGCGGAAGTTGCATGCGGCGAAGGCGGCGAGCAGCCCGCCCCCCAATGCCTCGGTGTAAGGCGAATGCAGGGTGCCGAAGTCATGAAACCGGAAGGCGCGTTCGAAGAGCTTCGGATCGCTGGTGATCACGGCCCCGCCCTCGCCCGCGGTGATCGTTTTGCTGAGCTGAAAGCTGTTGATGCCGATGTCGCCGATCGTGCCGACATATTTCCCTTTGTAGCGTCCGCCAGCACACTGGGCGCAGTCCTCCAGCACACGGAGTTCATGCTTCCGGGCGATCTCAAGGATTGGGTCCATGTCGCACGGGCATCCTTGAAGATGAACGGCCATAATCGCCTTGGTTTGAGGCGTGATCTTCCCCTCGATGTCGTTCGGATCCAGGTCGAACGATTCATCAATCTCAGCGAAGACTGGCAGCGCCCCGGAAAGAACGATGGCGTCATAGCAGGCGTACCAGGTCCATGCAGGGAGAATCACTTCATCGCCCGGCCCGACCTCCAGCGCGGCCATGGCCGTGTAGAGGGCCGTGGTTCCTGAGGTCACCCCAAGGGCGAACTTCGCGCCGAGGTGAGCCGCATACTCTTTCTCGAACGCGAGGACCTTGGACGATGGCCCTCTCGACCAGCGGAAGGGGACCCTCGACTCAAGGACTTCCAGGAGTTCTTGCTTCTCAACGTCGTCGTAGAACTGCGGTCCATAGGGACGAGCCCCAAGGAGGGAGGTCCGCACCGGCTTACCGCCGTCGAGTGCGAGCTTCTGCTCCGCTCCGGCGGCGAGGTTTCGCAGAGGCACTCCCGATCCCACAACGATCGATGCGGTGCCAATAGTTTCAAGAAACTTGCGGCGGTTCGTGACTGGTTCTCTCATGCAACTCTCCGGTGATGCGAATTGTCGATCTTGCTGGAGGGATGATGTGCGACAGTCCTTCGGTTCAAGCCCTCAGCGCCCCGCGCGGCAGACGGGCTGCCCCATTCTGACTGCTCCATCGTCAGGCTTCATGCTGATAGCCCTCAGCCTACGCCGCGAATCCAATTCGTCAACACCGTACTCAAACATGCCCCCATCAGAGGACGCAGTCTCCATAGACTGGCTGGTACATCGCCGCCTGCACTTCGCTCAGGGCATCCGCCGGCCAAGGGCCCGGCGGCATCCCTTCGGCGCGCAGCTCGCGGAACATTGACTATTCTGTTGGGATTTTGGGCAGATGGAGCAGGCTAGTGAGCTTGCTCAAGCGTCAGGATGGCCGCGAGTGTGGCTCGAACGGTCATGGCTGCGTTGGGGACATCGCAGCGTTCAGGCACATCACCTGCGACGTGGTAATTGGGATCACTGTAGGGCCAGGAGCCGATGTTGACGACCGCCGCCCCGAAGCCGGCCCGGACGAACGAACCGTCGTCGTCGCCGGGGCTCGGCCGCTTGACCGCGCGTTGCTCCAGACCGAGGGCAAAGCGCGCGTTGACGGCGCTCATCAATCCCGCCAAGCGTTCACCGGCAGGTTCCGTGTACGCCGTGATGTTGGCCTTCTTGCCAGCCGCAGTCTCCGCCGCCGACTTGGCTCCGATGCAGTCCAGGTTGAAGACGGCGACGATGTGGTCCCCGCGTGCCCTGGCGTTCTGCGCTGCCGTCACACTGGTCCAGGGCGTGTGCTCTTCGTTGCAGAACAGAAAGCGGATCGTCCGCTCGGAGGGATACTCGGCCAGCACGCACGCCAGCTCCAGGATGCCGACCGTGCCAATCGCGTTGTCGTTCGCTCCGGGAGAATCGACCCAGCTCTGCGAGTCCTTGTGCGCCAAAACGAGGATGATTTCGTCCGCCCGCGAGCGGCCTTTGCGTTCGGCGTAGAGGTTGTAGGCCGTGTACCATGGGTCTTCGGGCATCGGTTGCGCGTACTGGTGTTGCAGCGGCTTGGTTGTATCCCGGCGATAGGCCTGGACCGGCACCGCCTCGCGCTGGACGTGGTATCCCCATGACTCCAGTCGGCCAGCCAGGTAGTCGTCTGCCTCATGCAATGTGTTCTTGGTGTGGCCGGGCAGAGTGTAGTTGAGCTTCCGAAACGGCAGCGGATCCTTCGCCAGGCAGAACAACTGATCCGACATCCGCTGCGGGTTGACGGCATCAATCAGGCGCGCAATGCGCGCGCGACTTTGCGCGCTTTCCCAGACCTTGATCCAACTCGGGTCCGGCTGGCCTTCCTCGGGGTCTGTGGGGGAAGCGCGGCTCACGAGGGCCAGAGGTGCCAGCTGCCAGCGGCGGTCTGAAAACGGATTGAAAGCGGCGAGTTGAAAATGCGGTTTTCTTAGTACTGGATCTTCTTGGCCATTCGATCGAAACATCTCTT
>Ga0209507_1001099_pt1 | contig 23089 bp, 21 predicted proteins | sample AD_UKC028_MetaG_FD_184414 | JGI IMG/M metagenome (GOLD analysis project Ga0209507, IMG submission 184414) | Active sludge microbial communities of municipal wastewater-treating anaerobic digesters from USA - AD_UKC028_MetaG (SPAdes) (version 2) | ecosystem: Engineered > Bioreactor > Anaerobic >...
AAAATTTAAAGCCATGACACACATTGCCTTAACATCAGATCGCACGACAGATGCCACCACACTGTACAATCCTTATTATCTGTCATTCCAGCCGTATGAAAAGCTCTGCGAGCTTGCCGACTGCACCTTTTCAGAAGCAATGAGCTATGGTCTTACACGCCAGATGCTAATTGACCTTCTCTCCGAATAACTCCCAGGGGCTGCCGGATGACCGGCAGCCCCTTTTTTTATGCTCATGCTTCACTCCCCGAAGAAAAATGAAGGCTATCCTTTTTGCCAATCCATTTAAAAGCATATCAGTACAAATAAATGCATTCAATGCAGTTTTTACCCTACACACATTTATACTTGTTCACCGCAGGTTGGGCTACTTTTTATTCAAATAAAAACTCCGCGAAGTTACTTCGCAGTCTAAAAATCCGTCAAGGACGGGGAGAGGATCTCAGAACATACGAACATTCGAAGTTGAAGTAGAACTGAAAGGCGAGGGAGAATTGCGATTGGATCGCAGATCTTAGAATTCTTCCTTCAATTCAAAAATCGACTTCTACTTTAACATCGCCTTCACCTTCGTATGTTCGTATGTTGGATATTTAATTGTATATCCGCCCGTAGGGTCTCGTCATTTTCTAAAGAAAGCTGACCGATCTCCTTGACCTATTGTTATCCTGCTCGTGGAGCTTACTGGCGTAATTTTTTTTAATAACCAGTAGCCCTTACACGGCTGCACAAAACCAATTGCCATGAATGCAACAGAAAACACCACTGCCATCGCAGCTCAAAGAGCATCATTGAAAGTCTTAACCCAGAGCTTAAGACCGAAAATCACCGCTGGTGAATTCAAAACCGTCAATGACGCCCTGCTGGCGAGCTATGCCACAGCAAAGCACACCATCTTCAACACCTATGAAGGCTGGGTCAAGGCCGGAAAGGTCGTTAAGAAGAACTCCAGACCTTTCCTCATCTGGGGTCGCCCGGTTGAGCGGACGGACGAATACGGAAAGTCCTATACCTATTTTCCGGTACGCTACCTGTACTCCAATGCCCAGGTAGTGGATCAGGCCAAGTCCTGATCAGCTGGCCACTTCGCGGTGCGGCCATAACGGCCGCACCTTTTTTTTGTTCACAAATATTTAAGTATGTCCTTTTCTTTGTCATGATACAAAGAAAAGGACTAAAAGAAAAATCTAGACTGGACTTCTCGGCGACCCACATACGGCTCAATGGCTAAATGAAAATAACTCGCCCCTCCTTTCAGTCGGGGCTCAAACAGATTTTCATTTGCTTCGCACGCCATTTTCGCCGTGTGGGTGCCCCGCCTGAGAAGTCCTAGGTCGTTTATAAATACAACTGAATAATTCGCTCTGCATAATTATCAGTTATGGCGGAGCAACCTAGGGAAGCGGACTGAGGCCTCCCGCTACTCGCGGGATAAACTGCGGGCCGAGGGAGCTTTCCAGTTGCGAAGTCATAACGCGGCCATACGGCCGGGGAGCAAAAAGTACCGGAAAGTGGTACCGATCGCAAAAAATTACTTTCTTTAAATCAAAGTTTAGTATAAAATCAGTCTTGAGATTTCAATAAAAACCTTAAACCATATTTAAACCGCAGGTAAACTGCATATGTTTTTCGAAAATAAAAAACCCTGAAATCTTTGGTATTTCAGGGTTTCGGGTTGTGGGGCGTGACAGGATCGAACTGTCGACCTCATGCCTGTCAAGCATGCGCTCTAAACCAGCTGAGCTAACGTCCCATTATTTAGATTTTATCCGCTCGTCATCCTGAGAAAACTCAGGACAGCTGAGCTAACGTCCCGTTCACAGTCAGCAGTCAACAGTCAGCAGTCATATGCAGCTCCCGAGTGTTATGCTGAACAGGCTGCAAAATTAGGGGATTATTTTAAGATATGCAACAAATATTACCTGTCACACGCACGCGAAAACAATTTGAATGTGAAGGCCACTTTTAAAATATTTGTATTATTGTAAGTCAATTCACCAATGTACCACTTCTAAAACACAAACTATGAAACGCAACATCATCTTATTAACGGCAAGCCTGATAATGATTTCAATGTATTTTTACTCCTGTGATCTCCTTGACGTGGAAAAGGAGTTCTGGCTCGAACATACATTCATCGTACAGGGCAACAACGCTAGCTTCGACGAAGACTACCTGCTGGATGCAGCAGCAGAATCGGATGTCATCGAGGAATATGCCGACCTGATCAAATCCATCGAAATCCTGGAAGTGACCTATGAGGTCACATACCAAAACGGCACTGCGACACAGCAGATCAATACAGCTACCCTGACCGTGTCTGACGCCTCCGGCGGCGGACCGGTTACCATCGGGACGGTGACCAACCAGAACCTGGCGTCACTTGTCGGAAATGTCCAGAACCTTGCCTTCAACCAGGCAGGTGTCGATCGGGCAGCGGATCTTATCAAAAATCCTCCTCATTCTTTCCTGCTCAACCTGGCAGGCAGCGCCAACGAAACACCCCTGGATTTCGGGGTCAAATTCAGGTTTAAGGTGAAAATGGTGGCGAATCCAACCTAAAATCAAATTTCAAATTTCAAAAAGCAAAGAGCAAAAGTATTGTTGATTTTTGATCTTTGATTTTTGATTTTTGATCTTTGATCTTTATACAGGGTAACGTTTGAGGGGGATGGGGGATTAATGGATAGGAAATGAATTGTTTTCTGTCCATTTTTCATGATGAGATCAACACTGGCGATTTATGTTGCGGGAATTTTATTTCTAACAACCACTGTGCATTCCCCCGCACAAAGAGGGATAAGGATCGGGGAAAGAACGACCGGGGGAGCACCTTTGTTTGAAGGTTTTGCGGACCGGGAAAGGGACACATCGGGCATACGGATCGTGTTCTATAACCTGGAAAACCTTTATGATCCGCACAATGACTCCCTGACCAATGACGAAGAGTTCACACCGGAAGGTGCAAAACACTGGAATTATACCCGTTATATCACTAAACTGCAGTACCTTGGTAAAACCCTGCTGGCTGCAGGCGGATGGGAACCTGCTGAAATCATTGGCGTATGCGAAGTGGAGAACAGGAATGTACTCCTCAAACTTATTTATGACACGCCTTTATCAGCCGGCGGGTACCGGATCATCCACCATGAATCTCCGGATCCCCGCGGGGTGGATGTTGCTCTGCTGTACAGGCCTGCCAGGGTCATACCGCTTTTTGAGAGGGTCATACCCGTCATTTTTGCACCGGATACCATCGCCCATACAAGGGATATCCTGTATGCAAAGCTACTGGTCATTGGAAATGACACCATTCATGTGTTCGTGAATCACTGGCCTTCCCGGTTTGGCGGTTATATGCAGACTGTCGAAAAACGTGCACAAGCAGCCGTTACCCTGAAAAGGACCGTTGACTCGATCCTGCGTTCAGATCCCCTGGCCAATATCGTGATCATGGGCGATCTGAATGATGATCCGGGAGATGAAAGCATTTCAGGGATATTGCTGGAGGGAGACGGGAAGCAGGAGGCGGGATTGGTCAATCTAATGACCGCGAAAACGATCAGCGGCTATACCGGAACGCTCAAGCATGGGGAAACGTGGCACACGTTCGACCAGTTCATCGTCTCAACATCCCTTGTAAAGGGATTGTCACACCTGTGCCTGGATCCTGCACAGCCGCTCATCTTCCATGCGCCCTTTCTGCTGACCGACGATCCCGGGCGATTCGGAAACAAACTGAACAGGACGTACCTGGGTCCCCGCTACCTGGGCGGATTCAGCGATCACCTGCCCATATACCTGGATATCAATGTGAGATGACCACAAACATAAGTTGATTAAAATAACCGGTCATTCAAAGGGATGATCTTGCCAGATAAGACCTTTTATCGTATCTTTGTCCCAAAAGCATCCCCCGTGAAGATATTCCATTACCTGGTATTTTTTAGCATTGCACTGGCGCTGCTTTTTGCGGCCTGCAAGGAGGAGGATACCGACGAGGCAGGCTATTCACTCAGGTCATATATCAAAGACAATGGTGATCCCGTCATCCAGATGGATTCGATCCTGGCGTACGCGACAGAGAGCATACCCTCCTTTATGGAAAACACCGGCGATCCCATCAGCGTTTTTTATTTACCACCGGAGAACAGCACCGAGTACATTATATTCGAATCGGACAAGTACAGCATCAATGTCAATGACCTGACCACATTCTATGAGATTGCGCTGGAGTCACGAACGGAGTACGACGGAGCGTTTGTAAGGTTCCTTCATCCTGCATTGGAATTCCCCCGCTGGGCAAGGATCAGCTGCAAGAAGAACGGGCAGATCCTGATTTCGAATGCATTTTTGATCAATACCATGTCGGACTCCACAAAATACTGCCCCGGCCTGGTTGAGATCGATTTTGACCAGCTCACTCAGCCTCTTTTTTCATGGTATAACGATTCTATCCCCGGTACATCCATGTACCTGCAGATCGTTGCAACAGCAGATCAGGAGATGTTGTCCGGCACATTCACGACGGATCAGTATTTTCAATTCTATGTACTTGACAACGTCATCCGGAATATCCACGACGTATCCCCCTCCCCTGTCCTGACAAAAGGTCAGACGTACTCGTTCACCGTCCTGGGTATGGGTGCGGATTACTGGGTAGAGATGGTTTCGGATTCGACTTTTCATATTCCTTAAGATTTCTTTTCCCATCATACTGGGTTTATATCCTGAAAACCCATAATTTTGGTATCCCCTTTTCGGCAGGAACATCAGAAAGATCATTATGAAAAAAGGAACGTTCGATCCAAAGGAGAATTATTTCCAAAGCCGTAGTGCGATTGGATATGTTACCCGCAGGGAAGCCACACAGGCAGATTATGACCGGATAGGATTTAAATCAGGACTGGAAGTACATCAGCAGCTTCTTACAAAATACAAGCTATTTTGCCGTTGTCCGGCTGGTGTTTACAATCATGATCATGAGTACGATGCTGAACTGATACGACATATGCGCCCAACGCTCAGTGAGCTGGGTGAATACGACGGCACGGCCCTGATGGAGTTCAAGACCAGAAAAGAGATCGTTTACCGGATCAAGAATGAAACGGCCTGCACGTATGATGTGGACGACACTCCCCCCTTCAAGATCGACAGTGAGGCCCTCGGGATTGCCATTGAGATATCTCTCCTCTCCAGATTGAACATTGTCGGGGAAGTTCATATCACGCGCAAACAGTATCTTGATGGCAGCATACCTACCGGATTTCAGCGTACCGCCATCATTGGGGTGGAGGGTGAAATTCCATTGAAGCATAAAAAGATCCGTCTGATCCAGCTCAGTCTTGAAGAGGACGCATGCCGCGAGATGTGGGATGTAGGCCATCAGAGGGGCTTTAAGACCGACCGGCTGGGCATGCCGCTGATCGAAACGGTTACCTATCCTGATTGTTTCAATCCGGATGAGGTCAGGGAGGCCTGCGACTACATCCGTTTCCTGAACCGTTCCACGGGAAAGGTCCGTACCGGGATGGGTGCCGGCCGCGAGGATGTCAACGTGAGCTGCCGGGGAGGATCGCGTGTGGAGATCAAGGGTGTGGCACATACGAAATGGATCCCCGAGCTGACGCACAATGAATGTTTCCGGCAATGGGCGCTGCTGCACGTGCGCGAAATGATCCGCCAGCGCGTCAAGAATCCTGCCGAATGGAAGATCGCATCCAGGGTGATTGCCTATAATACCTTCAATTTCCGGTACAAACCCATCCGGCTGGCTGCCAACGGGAAGAACAGGATCATCGCCATCAACCTGCCAGGTTTCAAGGGGGTACTCTCTTTCTTTACCCAGCCGGGTAAAATGTTTGCCGATGAGATCAGCGACCGTCTGAAGGTCATTGCCTGCATCGAAAAACCGCATATGTGCCATTCCGAGGAATTTACCGCCAACATCTCCCTGAAGGACTGGGATTCGATCCGAAGACTGCTGAAATCCAAGGAGAACGATGCGCAGCTGGTGATCTGGGGGCCGGAAGCGGATATGCCTACTGCTCTTGAAACCGTGGAGGAAAGGTGCCGGATGGCGTTCGAAGGTATTCCCAATGAGACGCGGAAATCCTTCGGGAATGGAACAACTATCTTCGAGCGGGTTCTGCCGGGGGCCGACAGGATGTACCCGGATACGGATTCCGCACCCATTCCGCTGGAAGATGAATCGATTGAAGAAATCCGCAAGAATTTGCCATCGCAGGTGATCGACCGGTATCATCAACTGAAAAAATGGAACGTACCCGAGGATACGTATCATTACATCTTCTCAAGAAACCTTTATCCACATATCGAGCGGATCATCAGGGAACTGAAGGTTGATCCCCGGCTGACAGGCACCTTCTTCGGCCACCATCTCAAATTTGTGGAAGGTCATTATAAAAAATCCGCGGAATTTACCTATGACAAACTATTCGACCTGCTGAGATACATCAGGGATCAGCATCTGGATGTGAGGATTGCCGGAGATATGCTTCCCGTTATTTTCGAGCATCCAAAGATGGATCTTGATTCGGTTCTTACCAGCATAAAATTCAAAAAGGTAAGCAGGGAAGAGATCCTTGCCAAGGTGGACTTTCTGATCGAAAAATTCAGGAAGGTGGGTCGCTCGCAGCTGCCTGATATTGCCATCCGCTGGATCATGGGTGAGTTGCGGGGGCTGGCCACGGGAAATATTCCACTCAGGGAATTGAAGGATGAGATCGGGCGGAAGATGGGGATAGCTGATTAACGATTAACGGCTTGCCCTGATGACAATCAGGGATATTTGATATTTGATTTTTGCTGTTTACTCTTTGACCTTAATTTAATTATCAGTAAAAGATAATACCCGCAATACAGATCAATATGTCAGACGATATTTTTCAGGGGTACAAGGGAGAGGCGCTCGAAACGCTGAAGAAGTTCAACACACGGGTATGGGGCCAGGCCAGGATGGAAACAACGCGCGGCACCTTTGTGGGGACCATATTGCCAAGGGCGGAAAACGACGACGATAAACATATCGTCTTAAAGATCCCCACAGGGTACAACATCGGGATCGACATCAGGACCATTACATCCATCACGGAGACCGGTTACAAAAAAGCGGTGTACAAGATACCGGAAAAGCAGTTCCCTGTGACGCCTGGCCTTCCTAAGGTAAAGCTCCTGGGCACGGGCGGAACCATAGCTTCCAGGCTGGATTACAGGACAGGTGCCGTCATACCGGCTTTCACGCCGGGTGAATTATACGGTGCGGTTCCTGAGCTGGCAGATATCTGCAACCTGGAAACGGAAAAGATCTTTGCCGTGTTCAGCGAGAACATGGGTCCCAGACAGTATGTCGCACTCGCCCAGGCCATCGGGAAAGAGATTGAAAAAGGAGTGGATGGCATCGTCATCGGACATGGTACCGATACGCTGCATCATACGGGGGCGGTGCTGACCTTCATGTGCCAGAACCTCCCCATTCCCATCATTCTTGTCGGTTCGCAGCGCTCCTCCGACAGGCCAAGCTCCGATGCGGCCCTGAACCTGATGCATGCCATGCATGCCGCCGGACACGGGGATATCGCTGAGGTCATGGTATGCATGTTTGGCCCGACTTCCGACGAATATGGCCTGTTGCACAAAGGAACCCGCGTAAGAAAGATGCATTCCTCCTACCGTTCCACATTCCGGACCATCGGCGATGTTCCGGTGGCTCGTGTGAGCCGAAAAGAGATCATCCCCATTCATAAAAAGTACAATAAAAGAAGAAACGATAGGAATGTAAACATTTACCCCTACTTCAGTGATGAGGTGACCATGCTCTATTACTATCCCGGTATCAAGCCTGATACCCTTGACTCCATGATCAATGCGGGTTACAGGGGGATCATCATTGTCGGGACAGGGCTGGGACACGTCAACAAAGAGCTGTATCCCGCCCTGGAGAGGGCAAAAGCAAAGGGAGTACACGTCTTTATGACCGTCCAGACGATCTGGGGATATGTACACATGTTCGTTTACGATACAGGCAGGGACATGATGGCCAAGGGAGTGATCCCCGCAGGCAACATGCTGCCCGAGGTCGCATGGGTGAAACTGAGCTGGATCCTGGGCCAGACAGATGATCCGCAAAAGGTCAGACAGATGATGTTCACGCCTGTCAACGATGAGATCACCCTCCGCGAACCCTATAACGGGTATCTGGTATACCAGGGAGGAGTGCCGGAAGTGGAGGATTTCATCCGCAGGGTACATAAATAACCATGAACCTGAACATGCTCAACCGGTACCTCTTTTATCAGAGGAAAACATTTGAAAGATGTTTTCCGAAGATCCAGGATGTTACCGATGACGATGCCATTCATGATATCAGGGTCAGCATCAAGAAAACCCGCACACTATTGCTCCTGCTGGATTATATCTATCCAGGTACCTGGGATATCGGGGAACATTACCGGCCTTTCAGGAAAATTTTCAAACGCCTTGGACTCATACGCGACCTTCAGGTGCAGCAAAAACTGGCCGTCTACCTTCATCAAAAATGTCCGGGAAATATCGAGGGATATAGTGCGTATCTGAAAGACCATGAAAAAGTCACCAGGTCAAACGTAAACAACTGGCTGCGGATGTATTCCTCGCCCGATTGGCAATCCCTTGAAGAAGATATCCGTACCTTTTATTTCCGGACAGGTAAAAAACAGATCATTCTGAAAGCCAATGACTATATCGAACATAAGATAAACCATGCCAAGGAAATATCACACCAGAAAGACCGGATCACCATCCACCTGATACGGCGTTTACTGAAAGAAGCCAGGTACATGATGGAGATGATAGGTTCTGTCGTAAAAGAGACAGCCGATTACAAACCTCTTCAAAACAAAATCAAACCCATCGAGAATTACCTTGGCGATTGGCATGACCGTATGGTGGCCCTTGATCATATCTTTCAATATGAGAAGTCCATGCATACGTACTTTCCCCATAAAAAAATCAATAGCCAGTCTATGATCAAGCGGATCATCCAGGAGAACAACAGTCTGGTCAACAAAGCATTGCGTGAGCTGAACCGAATATCAACCAATCCCTTAATGCACATTTCCAAAAACCAATCCCATGGTACACATTACAAAATTTCTGGAGATCCCCTTTGAGGAGGCTATAAATAAAGTTACCGAAGCCCTTAAGAAAGAGGGTTTCGGAATCATTACCGAGATTGACGTAAAAAAGACCCTCAAGGAGAAAATCGGCGCTGATTTCAGGAAATACAGGATACTGGGTGCCTGTAATCCTAACCTGGCCTTCCGGATGCTTCAGCAGGACGATAAAGTCGGGTTGCTGATGCCCTGCAATGTGATCGTACAGGAACATGATGATGGAAGGACAGAAGTTTCAACATTCAATCCCATCAAGTCGATGCCCTTGGCCACCAACGCGACCATCGAGGAGGTGGCGGATGATATAGAATGCAGACTCACCGCCGTGATTAAAAACCTCTGATCCAAATCATCTGTCTTGAATGCATTCATTTCCAGCGCTTTACAAATGCGCCTTCCTCTGACGTATCATAGAAGCAAACGCCGGCCGCTTCTGCTTCTGCTTTCCATTTGTTCACCCGCCAGCGGGAATTGGAATTATCTGCAATGATACATTCTGCATCAACCACCTTCATTACCTCTTTTAAAGATAGCTGCGCATTGTTCCTTAAAAGAATAAAACTCACCTGCAAAGGGTCGTCCTGTTTCTTCCCTATCTGGAATTTAGTGTCGATCACCATAATACCCTTATCGTCAAGGCAATACAGTGAAAGATGATCCATTTTACGGCTTCTTACGAACAGATTCGTATTTAATTGCGGTTCGGTTATCGGCAGGAGCCGGGGCTGTCGAATGCGTCTCTTTATCCAGTGCCCTTTCAGTTGCATAGTAATCCGTGAGGGATCCCTGTAAAGCGCTGAATCCAGTATGAAAATGCCCTTCCTTTCATGGATCAGGCCAATCGCTGTTGTGCCTGTCACCGAATATACGACCAGTTCTTTTTGATCCCTGACCCGTTGCAAAAGCCAAAGCTTATACCCCGAGGTTATTACCAGTGCGGCCAGCAGGAAAAGAAGAGCCCTTTTCTGCCTTAAAACCAGCAAATTGGTTGCAGATAAGATGACAATATACAGCAATACCATTTCGGCTGCATCCATCGGCAGTCCTCTCAGCGTAGAATAAGGCAGCCGTTCGATAAAGGAGACTGTTTCGTTCATGCCCCTGACCATCCATCCAAAGATCCAGCACATCAGCTTCCAAAGTAAAGGTACAGGATGGGTAGCAAAAACCAGGATACCTGCATAAATGATGAATCCTGAGAGGGGTACCACCAATACATTGGCGATAAGGAAATAATTGGGAAACTGATGGAACAGAAAAATGGTAAGTGGCAGGGTCAGAAGCTGGGCAGCCAGTGAGACCGACATCAGCTCCCATATCTTTTTCACCAACCATCCTTTTACTGGCAGCAGGTCCCTTATCCATGGCTGAAGGCTGACGATGCCGATGACCGCCAGGTAGGATAACTGAAAACCTGTATCCATCAGCATGGTGGTATTGGCTGACAGCAGCAGAAGTGCAGACGATGCCAGGGTGTTGTAAATGTTGGTACTGCGACGGAAGGCCCTGCCGATGATAAGGATGGTGAACATGACGGTTGCCCTTAGCACCGATGGGGATAATCCCGTGAGGAACGCATAGAACCAGATCAGAAGGATGATCAGCAGATACCTGACCCATCGTGCTGATTTGTTTGCCGGCAGAAAGCCCAGCAGTAAGTCCAGGATCAGGTAGATAACTCCGACATGCAATCCGGAAACGCAAAGGATATGTATCGTACCCGAAGAGGAATAAGCCTGGTAGGTCTCCTCGTCGATCTGGCTCTTATCGCCGAGCAGCAACGCCTGCGCAGTGGCGCGTTCCCTTTCCTCCAGCCCGGATTCTTGAAGTATGCCAGCCAGCCGCCGGTGTACCATGAACGCAAGTTTCTTCACAGTCCATTTCTTCATAGGGCCCATGACCTGAGCACTGCCAGGTGTGAGATAGGACTGGTGGTAAATGCCATTCCGCTCCAGGTATTTCCTGTAATCGAACTGGCCTGGATTCTTTGGCCCTGAAACAGGCCGCAGACCTTCCCTGATCATCAGTGTGTCACCGTAGGACAGATCAGGAAAAGGGGAACTTTTTTTTGCATAAACGATGACCTTCCCTTCCACCCTGCTCCATTGATCCTGGCCCCGAACGCATATCAGGGAGAGTGTGAGACGGCTTGTACTCCTGCCGGGCCGGGGAGGTTCGGTGACCGTTCCGATGCAAACATTCACGGGATCCTTCCTGTGGATCAGATGAAGCGGATGATTCACCGGATGATCAGCAAAAGCGAGCAAATAACCACAGAGCAGATAATAGAGTGCGATCAGTGCTCCCGGAATCCAGCGGCATGAATGTGACAGATGCCCATAAAATACAAGGCAAAGCAATCCAGTGAAACTGCCCAGCAGGATAAAGGGCGGAATAAGCGGCAAAACGCTTGCCAATGCTGCCAGCCTGTACAGAATGATCCCCGCCATGAACCACAGCAACAGCCTGACAAGGGAAAGACGGAAACAGGACCTCATCGGTAAACCTTTATGGTTTATCCGAATTATAGGATTTTGTTACCCTGTCGTAAAGAATTGTTTTTATCAGACTACCCTGCAACGAGAAATTTTCTGACAACGGGTTGCGGATCAGCAATGATGACCAGCAGATAAATGCCTGGTTTCAGGCGGAGCGGCAGTATGTTTTCCTGTTTTTCATCCAGAGGAAGGTCGAGAAGACGCTGGCCGGCCATGCTGATCACCGAGGCCTGTGAAGGAAGCAATTCAGGATGGTCGCTGCATATATGCAGGTTGTGGTTCTCCAGGAAAAGGCCAATTTGGATTGTTTGAGCCGGTACCGCAGAAATCCCGGCCGACTCCAGTGTGTTGCTGGTCAGATCCTCCCAGTAGTTGAGCACTTCCTCCGAGATGGTCACCGACAGGCCGGGATAGCTGCCTGCAGTGGTAGTGATATTCAGGGTGCAGGTGGAGGCAGTAGTATAAGTAACCGTCTGGATATACACCCCATCAGGTACGTTATTCAGCCTGAAGTCCTCCTTTTTCAGGTCCTTTCGTCTGAAATAATCTCCATGGAGGTCAACACGGATCAGGTTGGCTTCACTTGAAATCGCCACCCAGGGCTGGTTGATGTTTCCGGGGAGGTTATAATCCATCCAGCCAAGGCGGCTGAAAAGGAAATCCTCAAAATAATCCACTTCATCGGCATAGGTATTTCCGTACCAGTCATAATTCGGCCACACATACTGCCCGAGGATAGGCCAGCGCTCGTAATTACGATCTTTTGCTGCATCAATATGCAGAAGGATGGAGTCGATCACGGCATGGATGCCCTGCGTGGTGAGTTCATGCTGCCGTAGCCAGGCCCATCTTGTTTTTGCCATGTCTCTGAAATAACTATCCTCCATCAGTCTTTTCCACCAGAACATGACACTCCAGTCGTAGGGTTCTACCCTGTCATAAGCCCAGCCGGTATAATCGATGCCGGGTTCCCAGTAATCCACATTGCCGTAACCGAGGTTAAAATCCCAGGCTGGTCCGGCAAAGAGCTTACCTCCATCACTGTCCCTTTCCTTGTAGAAGTAATTGCTGTACCTGTATTTATCCACCTCCTTGGATACTTCGCTCAGCAGCATGAAATCGATAAAAGAAAGGACATCGAAATACTGCTGGTATCCCTGGTCGGGATCCCTGAAATTACCGGAAGTGAGGGTATTCTCAGCAGTTGTTATGAATTCCCTGATGTAGGCACTTTGCTGGGATACAAGTTCACCTGGTTCTGGATCGTAGTACTGAAAAATAATATCCATTGCATTGGGGTAGGCCGGAACCGGATTGGATTTCCATCCGTCGATGCCAAAGACGAAATCCCAGTCCACCTTATCCACCCTGAGGATATAACCGCCGGTCAGGCCGTCACCAGAGATATCATCCGGGTCTAGGGCGGCAATGTTCACACGGTTCTTATCCCTCTTGATTTTTTCCTCCATCACATAAACTCCCTTATAGTCATTATTCAGGACAACCTCACAAAAGATGGTGCGTGTGCAGTAATGGCCCATTTTCCGTCCCATATCAAAGGTCACAACGTTGCGGAGCATGGATTTATCGGTATAGGGAGCATACAGAATCCAGTCGTTTTCTGCGGGCATTCCCAGCAGGGAAACGTTCAGGTTATCACCATTGCTGTCGCGGGTTTCGAACGCATAGGACTTCTTGGGAAACATCTGTGTTGACTGGCCTCTTACCTCGATGCCGATATCACCGTCATAGTCCGTGAAGGGATCCTTCAGGTTATTCATCATGCCCTGACCGTTAGCGATGATGCCCATGTGTGCGTGTATCTTCGGTTCGTCGGGGATAGAGGCGCCAAAGGTATTGATCACGACAATAGGCAGGTTGGACTCAAGTTCCGGAGGCGGAGGGATCTCCTTCAGCACATCGTCGAAATACCAGCTTATACCCGATGCAGTACCCTCAAAATCCCAGAAGATGACCATGCGGGTCAGATCCCCGTAATCCAGGCCTGAAAAATCAAACAACAAATCCGTCCATTGCCCGGGCACCGGCGTCATGGCGATCTCATGCGAGTGTGTATTGTTGAAGTTCTCGAATTTCAGGGCGACAAGTCCTCCCGAAGCAGGGGCAAGCACCTTGACGCGATACCGTGGGAAGGCATCGAAATCAGCTCCCCCCTCCAGATCACAGATCATGTAATCATACATCCCCACGCCGGAAATGACCTTAAAGCAATGTTCGGAGGAATTGACCGCATCGGGGGCCGGGTTGGTCACCACCATGGAACCAAGGGTGGATACATACCAGTCCTGAACAATACCATCCCAGTTGGAAAGGGTGTCGTATGTTTGCCCATGGGAAGCAAAGGAGAAGAAGACCGTACTGCCTATTATCCCAAAAAACAAAGACCAAAATCGCAGATGGATTTTCATATCATTGATTTTTAGGAATTTATAAAATTTACCCTTGATGACCTCTCCCCCTGTCCCCCTCCCCTTCAGGGGAGGGGGTGAAGGGGGTGGGGTCATTACCAATAGACCTACTTACAAAATTGCTCCAGGTACCTGGAAGCATCCGACACACCCATTTCAAGGGCTTTTTTAAAATCGCTGCATGCTTTGGTGTTATCCTTCAGGGCAAGATAGGATCTTCCCCTGTTATAATACGCATCACTGTAGTCGGGTTTGATCTCGATGGCTTTTGTGAAATCCCGTATGGCCTTGTCGTTGTTTTTCATCAATTGCCTTGCGGCACCACGGTTATTGTATGCCTCCGGATTTCCGGGTGCCAGCTGTATGGATTTGGAATAATCCTCGATAGCTCCTTCATAATCCTTCAGCATGGTCCTGGCATTCCCCCTGTTGTTGAAACTGTCGACGCTGGTTGAATCCTGTTCGATGGATTTGTCGAAATCAACGATGGACGCTTCATAATCCCCAAGATTTGCCTTGGCCAGTCCGCGGTTGTAATAGGCTTTGGGGAATTGTGGTTTCAGCCTGACTGCTTCGTCGTAGTCACGGATGGCGAGGTCATAGCGCCTCAGGTAGAACTGGGCTACACCGCGGTAATTGAAAGCATCCGCAAAGTCAGGGTTCAGTTGGATAGCCCGGTCAAAATCAGGCAGGGCCTGTGCAAATTGTTTCAACTCCGTACGGCAGATCGCCTGAAAGAAGTAAACCTCAGGGCTGTCGGGAAATCTCTGGAAGAATGGCCCGATGCGGGCCAGTGCCCCTGCGTAATCCTTGGCGTCAATCTGCTTGAGCACTTGTCTAAAGGCCGAATCCTGCATGATGGAGGATGATTTGACAATGACCCCGTCCTTTGCCTTCTCCTCGGATGGTTTATAGGTAACAATGGCTTCATCTCCTGAAGGTTTAACAGGGATCAGGGTGGACAGGGAATCGCCCTTGCTCTCAGGTTCCTTCTTCGTGGATGTGTTGCAGGATATCATTCCAACGACGGATGCACCTGTCAGTATGATCAATAAGGTTTTTCTGATGTACATGTCTGTCTTCAAATGTTAAGGGTGCAAAAATAATGAACTTTACGATATTTTTTGAAGGAACCGGTAAATGGATGCCGCTGCCCTGGCGGAGGCTCCCCTGCCGCCCAGTTTCACCTTCAGCTTCTGGTAATCAAGAAGCATTTCATCTCTTCTGTTGCCTACCTCAAGCACCTTCTGCAATTCGGCGATGAGGTTCTCCCGCGTCAGCTTATGCTGGATCAGTTCACTGGCCAGCTCTTTACCCATGATCAGGTTAACCAGTCCGATGTAGGGGACTTTGATCAGTTTTTTGGCAATCAGGTAGGATAAGTGCTCTCCCTTGTAGCAAATCACCTGGGGAACTTCATGCAGGGCCGTTTCGAGCGTGGCCGTGCCCGAAGTCACCATGGCTGCGGTGGCATTTCTTAAAAGCGAGTACGTCTGGTCATACACGATCCTGGCCGGACCAGAGCCTGTAAAGGTCTGGTAAAAGGCGGGAGTCAGCTCCGACAACCCCGCAATAACAAATTGATAATCACTAAACTGTGCAACAACCGACAGCATAATGGGCAGGATCCGTCTGATTTCCTGTTGACGGCTGCCCGGCAGGATGGCAATCACAGGTCGGTCGTCGAGGGAATGGATCGAACGGAAAGAGGATGGTATAGTGTCACGGGGAGGGCCGATGGCATCAAGAAGGGGATGTCCGACATATTCAACAGGGTAATCGTACGTTGCATAGAAGGCCTCCTCAAAGGGAAGGATCACGATCATATGATCGATCCATGCTTTGATCTTCCTGATACGCGAAGATTTCCAGGCCCATACCTGTGGCGAGATGTAGTAAATTACGCGAAAGCCCTTGCTGCGGGCGAACCTGGCAATGCGAAGGTTAAAGCCGGGATAGTCGACCAGGATAAGCACATCCGGATGGAACAAGAGTATGTCTTTACGGCAAAAGGCGATCAGCTTCCGGATTTTCGCCAGGTGGAGCGCTACATCGGTAAAGCCCATATAGGCTGTCTCTCTGTAATGTTTTACCAGTTCGCCTCCCTGTTCCCTCATGCGTTCACCACCCCAGCACCGGAAGGTTGCGTTTGCGTCCAAACCTTTCAGTTCCTTCATCAGGCTGGAGGCATGAAGATCGCCCGACGCCTCACCGGTGATGATGTAGTACCGCACGTATTGATCCCTTTATCGTTTTGCGAGGAGAATAAAAAACAGCATCATATAAATAAAGGTCACGACAAGGATACCCCTGCCGGTCCTGTCGTACTTGAGTTTTACAAAGTAGTATCGCATGATGATCAGATCGAGGGTGATGCTGACCAGTACCAGGGAGTTCAACCGTATGTACAGCTGGTGCACGATGAATTTTTCGATCAGAAGGTTGATCAGGTACAGGATGCCCAGGAAAATCCCAGGTGCAATGGCACCGATGAGGGCTCCTAACGGAAACGAATCTCTACTCAGCATCCCAGCTCCATTTTTTGATCAGTTCGATGGCAGGATAGGCCGTCAGATCCATATGAGCCGGTACGACGGATACGTAGTTGTTCTCCAGTGCCCAGTCATCTGTATCCCTTCCGTTGGGAATACTTGCAAATGCACCAGTAAGCCAGTAGTATTCCCTGTTGTGCGGGTCCTTCCGTTCGTCAAACTCCTCCATCCACATACCCTGACCCTGTTTGCAGATCCGGACGCCCCTGATCCTATCGGCTGCCACCGGCGGGATATTCACGTTGAGGCATGTGCCGGCAGGCAGTCCATGGTTCAGGACATTTTCCACCACGATCCTCACATATTTTGCGCAGGCAGAAAAATCGGCATGATAGGAATAGTCGGCCAGTGAGAATCCAATGGAAGGCACTCCGCTGATGACTCCCTCCAGCACAGCTGCCATGGTGCCGGAATAGAGGATATTGATGGAAGCGTTGGAGCCATGATTGATCCCTGACACAAGGAGGTCGGGTTTGCTGCGGAGCACTACCTGGATGCCCAGTTTCACTGCATCAGCAGGGGTACCGTTGCAACTGTATCGTGAGAAACCTTCCTCCTCTTCCAGTTTCCGCAGACGAAGCGGATGCCGCACCGTCACTGCATGGCCCATCCCCGACATGGGTTCCTGGGGAGCTACGATGCATACGCGGCCATAATTCCTCATCACTGCTGCCAGTACATTGATTCCGGGGGCATTCACCCCATCGTCATTGCTGATCAGTATAGTCCTGTCATTCATATTAATGATTTTCGATCTTTTTCAGTTCTTCATAAAGCTGGTGCACCGGCAATCCCATGACATTGAAATAGGATCCTTCGATACGCTCAATACCAATATAACCTATCCAGTCCTGGGCGCCATAGGCCCCAGCCTTGTCCATGGGATGATAATGATCCACATAAAAAGTAATTTCTTCCTCGGTGAGCTCCCTGAACCAGACATCCGTCAGGCAGAAGAAAGACCGGCTGAACGAGTGTGTGCGGAGGCAGATTCCGGTGATCACCTCATGCTTGTTACCGGATAACATTTTAAGCTGATGGATGGCCTCATCCCGGTCTGCGGGTTTACCTATGGTGCGGCCGTTAAGCCAGACAATGGTGTCGGCGGTGATCAGCAGGGTATCATGGTTCAGTTCTGATTCGGGATAGGCATTTGCCTTGGCTGTGGCCAGATACAGCGCAATTTCCTCTTTTTTCAATCCTTCCGGAAACGACTCATCGATCTCGAGGTCCACAGCTTCAAAAGGGATGTTCAGTTCTTTCAACAGGTTCCGTCGCCTGGGCGAGCGGGAGGCCAGTACAATGCGGTACTTCTTGAGATGTTCAGGTGTCAGCATGCGTCAGACCAAAGCAATTATGAATATGGTTACCACGTAAATGCCAGGTGGTTCATCCACTTCCCCTGGATCTTCATCACCTGTTCGATCACATCCCTCACACAGCCATGTCCTCCCCGGAAGCCTGAAATATATTTTGCCACCGACTTGATCTCTTCGGAAGCATCGGCCGGACATGCCGGCAGACCCGCGACCATCATCAGTTCAAAGTCGGGTATATCGTCACCCATATACAGAACCTCCTCTGAACGGATCCCGTAACGGGTCAGGTACTCGTTGAAGACTTCGATCTTGTTCTCCACTCCAAGAAAAACATCATGGATCTGCAGCGCGTCGAAACGGTGCTTAATGGACTGGGAGCGGCCCCCACTTATGATGGCCACATGAAAACCATTTTTTACTGCCAGCTGCAAGGCATACCCATCTTTTACGTTAGCCATGCGCAGGGCATCTCCATTCTCGGTCAGCAAAACACTCCCATCGGTCAGTACACCGTCGTAATCAAAAACGAATGTGGTGATGCCATTCAAAAGCGTTTTATAATTAGGCATGGTCATGTGGTTTATTTTTATTGGCCAGGGAATCCAGAATGCATTGTGTCAGAAACGAATACAGTCTTGCGTAGGCAGTATCCCGGCCCAGTCGTTCAATATGCTGCGAAATGATGGCATGATCTTCACGACTGGCAGGCCCTGTCTGAACCTGACGGGGAGACTGACGCTGAACCTTCATGGCGGTTTCACGGATCAGTGGTTTGACCAGGTCAAAAGGAAGCTTTTCCCCGTGCAGAATATCTTCTGAGACCTGGTAAAGATAATTCGGAAAATTATTGGCAAAAACTGCCGCCAGGTGCACTGTCTTTCGCTTCTCTGTATCCATGATATAGATCCTGCGTGAAAAATGACGTGCGAAGTCCTTTAGAAGGGCAAGATCGCCTGCCGTGTTTGCTTCCAGGCAGAGCGGTACGTTGCTGAAACGGACAGGATGTGTCCTGGAAAATGTTTGGAGGGGATAGAACACACCGTAACGATCGGAGGCGATGCGGAGGATATCCATGGAAGATCCGGCGGATGTGTGTACAATGAAGCGGTCGCGTTGCAAGGATAACAAGGACATGATCTCAGGCAGTGCGTGATCAGGCACGGCAACAATATACAGGTCTGCATCCGCTGATAGGTCATCCAGTGTTGTGGTAAACGGCACTTCCACCCTTTCGCCCAGTGTACGTGCAGATACTTCGGTACGGCTCCATATCTGGACAAGCTTTACCTGGCTGCTGCAGAGATGATACGCCAGATGGGTGCCCACATTTCCGGCGCCCACAAGTACCACACGCATGATATCTGTATGTTTCATACCTTTCAAGAACGGGCAAAGGTACATAATTTATCAGCAAATAGCACGAGAGGGAACCTTGTCATGTCCCCTCTCACGAATTCCATTAAGGCTGCAGGATTATTGCGGAATGAACCTGAAATTTTTCCCCGGATATCTGGCGGAGTTGCCAAGGATTTCTTCAATGCGAAGAAGCTGGTTGTATTTTGCGATCCTGTCGGAACGGCTGGCTGAACCGGTTTTGATCATGCCGGTGTTCAGTGCCACGGCGAGGTCAGCGATAGAGGTATCTTCCGTTTCGCCTGACCTGTGGCTGATGATCGCCGTATAACCATTTTTATGTGCCATTTCCACGCAGTTGACCGTTTCAGTGAGGGTGCCGATCTGGTTGAGTTTGATCAGGATGGAGTTGGCCACACCCCTTTTGAATCCCTCTGACAGACGTTCCATATTGGTCACAAAGATATCGTCGCCCACGAGCTGAATCTTCTTCCCCATGACATCGGTCATCCGCTTCCATCCATCCCAGTCATCTTCTGCCATACCATCTTCGATGGAGATGATAGGGTATTTATCCACCCAGCTTTTCCAGTAGCTGACCATCTGTTCAGGTGTAAGCTTTTCTCCGGTCGATTTCTTCAGGTGATACACATTCTCCTCAGGGATAAAGTATTCGGAGGCAGCTGGATCCAGTGCGATATACACATCTTCACCTGGCTTGTAGCCGGCTTTTTCTATGGCCTGGAGGATCACACGGATGGCTTCCTCATTGGATTTCAGGTTTGGAGCGAATCCTCCCTCGTCACCCACATTGGTTGAATAGTTCTGGGATTTGAGTACCGCCTTCAGGTTATGGAACACTTCGGCGCCCATACGGATCGCTTCCGTGAAGGTTTCAGCACCCACGGGCATGATCATGAATTCCTGGAAATCGATGCTGTTATCGGCATGTGATCCTCCGTTCAGGATGTTCATCATCGGGATGGGGAGCACCGAAGCGTTGACACCACCGATGTAGCGGAAAAGGTATTGCTGGGATTCCTGTGCGGCGGCATGGGCCACGGCCAGTGAAACGCCGAGGATGGCATTGGCGCCGAGCCTGCCCTTGTTGGGTGTGCCGTCGATCTCAATCATCCTTGCATCGATCTCAGCCTGGTCCGACAGAAAGTATCCCTTCAGCTCCTCGTTGAGGATCTTATTGACATTCTGCACTGCTTTCAGTACGCTTTTACCTAGGTACATGGATTTATCTCCGTCCCTGAGTTCCACAGCTTCATGGACTCCGGTGGAGGCGCCGGAAGGTACCGCGGCCCGGCCAATCATTCCCGAGCTTGAATAAACATCCACCTCGATGGTAGGGTTACCTCTTGAATCAAGTATCTGGCGTGCTGAAAGATTGATGATCGTACCCATATTACCTACTAATTTATTGTAAATCAATTTATTTTACTTCAGAACCTTCATCCGTGGTTTCTTCTTCAACTTCTCCGGTCGGCTGAGCAGGGATTTCAGCTTCTTCTTCTTCCACCTTTTCCTGTTTCTTTCCGGAGGCGGCTTTGGTCGTGGCGGCAGGGGCCGCTCCGGCGGCCGTCTTTTTCCTTCCCAGCCCGCGTCTTCTTCTGGCGCCGGCCTTTTCCTTCTTTTCGTCGGTTTTTGTCCCGAGCATGTATTCGTTATAATCCACCAGTTCGATCATGGCCATTTCTGCGCTGTCTCCCAGCCGGTTACCGGTTTTAAGGATTCGTGTGTATCCACCGGGTCGGTTGGCCACCTTCTGGGAAATATCCCTGAAAAGCTCGGTGACAGCCTCTTTATTCTGAAGATAGCTGAACACAACCCGCCGCGACTGGGTAGTATCTTCTTTCGAACAGGTGATGATCGGTTCTACGTAGACCCTGAGCGCCCTGGCTTTGGCAAGCGTCGTATGAATCCTTTTCTTCAGTATCAGGGATGACGCCATGTTGGATAACATCGCCTTCCGGTGCGTGGACGTCCTGCTCAAATGATTAAAATTCCTCCTGTGTCTCATGGTGATTATTCCTTTTCTAATTTGTACTTTGCTGTATTCATCCCGAAATCAAGGCCTTTCGATTTCACCAGCTCTTCCAGCTCAGTGAGGGATTTCTTTCCAAAATTCCTGAACTTTAAAAGATCCGTTTTATTGAAGGTGACCAGGTCTCCCAGCGTTTCTACGTCGGCTGCCTTCAGGCAGTTCAGGGCACGGACGGAAAGATCCATGTCGACCAGCCTGGTTTTCAGCAGCTGCCGGATATGCAATGTATTCTCGTCGAATTCTTCAGTAACGGATTTTTCTTCGGTATCAAAGGTGATCTTTTCATCCGAGAACAGCATGAAATGCTGAATCAGGATCTTGGCAGATTCTTTCAGTGCTTCTTTCGGATGGATCGAACCGTCGGTAGTGATCTCCATGACCAGTTTCTCATAGTCGGTCTTCTGTTCCACGCGGTAGTTCTCCACGTGGAATTTCACGTTCTTAATGGGAGTATGGATCGAATCCAGGAAGATGACGCCCAGGGGGACATTCATCACCTTGTTTTCCTCTGCCGGCACGTAACCTCTTCCCTTGTCGATGGTAATCTCCATATTCAGTTTGACATTCGGTTGCATATGGCAGATGACCAGATCGGGATTCAGTACCTGGAAGACCGACAGGAATTTGTTCATATCACCGGCTTTGAAAACCGACTGATTCTGGATCACCACGGTCACTTTCTCGGTGATTTCGGAATCCAATTGTCTTTTAAAACGGATCTGCTTCAAATTCAGGATGATGTCCGTAACATCCTCCACAATTCCTTTCATGGACGAAAACTCCTGATCCACTCCTTCTATCCGGATGGAGGTGATGGCATACCCTTCCAGTGAGGATAACAGTATCCTGCGCAGGGAGTTGCCGATAGTAATACCAAAGCCGGGCTCAAGGGGTCTGAATTCAAAGGTACCCTTGAACTGATCGGCTTCGATCATGATGACCTTATCAGGTTTCTGAAAAGCTAGGATGGCCATTTGTCTTATCTGTAAGTTTTACAAAAACGATTACTTCGAGTACAACTCAACGATCAGCTGTTCCCTGATGTTTTCAGGGATTTCTGATCTCTCCGGGTAATTCATGAATTTCCCGATTAGTTTATCCTCATCCCATTCCAGCCATGAAAATTTCTGGATCCTACCTGCCAGTGAATCGGTGATCATTTCGAGGGATTTGGAGCGGTCTCTGACACCCACCAGGTCGCCTGGTCTGACTGAATACGAAGGGATATTCACCACTTCGCCGTTGACGACGATATGACGGTGTGTCACCAACTGCCTCGCAGCAGCGCGTGACGGAGCTATTCCAAAGCGGAACACCACGTTGTCAAGACGGGCTTCACAAAGCTGAAGCAGTACCTCCCCGGCGATACCCTTCTTTCGGGTTGCACGGTAAAAGGTATTTTTAAACTGGCGCTCCAGAATACCGTAGGTATACTTCGCTTTTTGTTTTTCCTGAAGCTGTACACCATATTCCGATTGCTTGCGTCTTCTTTTGGTGGCGCCATGCATACCTGGAGGGTAATTTTTCTTCTCGTATGATTTGTCGGGTCCGTAGATCGGTTCCCTGAATTTGCGGGCAATTTTGGTTCTTGGTCCAATATATCGTGCCATACCCTTATTGATTTAATATTGTTGCGGTTTTATACTCTTCTTCGTTTGGGCGGTCTGCATCCATTATGAGGGATCGGGGTGATGTCGCAGATCTCTGTCACT
>Ga0209507_1001102_pt1 | contig 23032 bp, 27 predicted proteins | sample AD_UKC028_MetaG_FD_184414 | JGI IMG/M metagenome (GOLD analysis project Ga0209507, IMG submission 184414) | Active sludge microbial communities of municipal wastewater-treating anaerobic digesters from USA - AD_UKC028_MetaG (SPAdes) (version 2) | ecosystem: Engineered > Bioreactor > Anaerobic >...
CACCGGCCTGTCCCGGCGACGGCACGCCGAACCAGTTCATTCCCAGGACGCCACCGGATACCAACCCGCTGGAAAACGAGTTCGAAAAATATCCGAAATGCCCGTATTGCGGCATGGATCGCAAGCAGCACAACGCCACCCGCATGATGGTCCACTATTCAGACAACCTGGCCGACGGCACCTGCTCGATTCATTGCCTGGCGCTCAGCCTCGGTCTCAATGTCGACCGCGAGCCGAAGGAAATCTGGGGACCCGATTACGCCAACAGTGCCGATCCGCGTCCGCTGGTCCAGGTCGACAAACTGACCTATCTGATCGGTGCCGACCTCAAGCACGCGATGACCAAGCGCAGCAAGCATTCCTTCGCTTCTGCCGAAACCGCCAAGGAATTCCAGGGCAAGCATGGCGGCACCTTGGGCAAGTTCGACGATGCACTGCGCGAGTCCTATCTCGACATGGCTACCGACGTGGCGATGATCCGCAAGAACCGGGCCGAGCGGCGCAAGAAAATGGCCGAGCAGAAAAGCTGATTATGATTTCCCTTGGCCGCCTGCTTCGGTTGACCGGCTTGCTCTGGGTTCTGGCGCTTTCCTCCGGCGCCAGTGCCGAGGGTGGGCTTTCCGGCATCCCCAAACCGGCGGCCAAGGATCTTTGCCCGGTTTGCGGCATGATCGTCTCGAAGTACCCGAACTGGACAGCGACGGTACTTTACATGGATGGACATGCCCATCATTTCGATGGCGCCAAGGATATGTTCAAGTATCTTCAGGACCTGCCGAAGTATGCGCCGGGACATCGCAAGGAAGACATCAAGGCAATCGCCGTCACCGATTTCTACAACCTTGGCAAGGTCGATGCGCGCCTGGCGCATTTCGTCATCGGTTCGGACGTCCTCGGCCCGATGGGGCACGAGTTCATCCCGCTGGCGAACAAGATGGACGCCGACGATTTTCTCAAGGATCACAAAGGAAAGCGGGCGCTCACTTTCGACCAGATCACCGCACCGCTTGTCGAGCAGGTCGATAACGGCAAGTTCTAGGCGTTCAGCTTTTCCAGCGCTTCATGTAGCTTGGCCGGTTCATCGAGGCGCAGCATGCGACGGACGAGGGGCGCCAGCACTTCGATTTCCGACTTCAGTACATGGCTCTTGACCTCGAGTATCTGCGAGGGGTGCATCGAGAAGATGCGCAGTCCCATGCCAAGCAGCAGCCGCGTCAGCCTGGGATCGCCGGCCATTTCGCCACACACTGAAACCGGAATGCCGACTTTTTCGGCACTTGCCAGCGTATGGGCAATCAACATCAGCACCGCCGGGTGCAGCGGGTCGTAAAGACTGGAAACTTGCTCGTCGGAACGGTCGATGGCCAGCGTGTACTGGATCAGGTCGTTGGTGCCGATCGACAGGAAGTCGAGACGGCGCAGGAAGAGACCAATGGCAAGGGCCGCTGCCGGAATTTCGATCATGCCGCCGACTTCGATGTTTTCGTCGAAGACCACCTTTTCGCCGCGCAGGCTGGATTTGGCCTGTTCGAGCGCGGCCAGCGTCTGGTCGATTTCGTGGGCATGGGCCAGCATCGGGATCAGCAATTTGATCGGCCCGTACTTCGAGGCACGCAGGATCGCCCGCAACTGGGTCTGGAACATGCGCGGTTCGGCCAGTGACAAGCGGATGGCCCGCCGCCCGAGTGCCGGATTGGTCTTGACCCGGTCGGCACACATCTCGTCCGGATGAATATCTTTGTCGTTGCCGAGATCGAAGGTGCGGATCGTCACCGGGCGCCCGTCCATGCCCTTGACGACCTTTTTGTAGGCCTCGTACTGCTCGCGCTCGTCGGGCATATCACCGCGGCCGAGAAAGAGGAATTCGGTGCGGAACAGGCCGATCCCCTCGGCGCCGGCTTCGAGCGCGCCCGGCACGTCACCCGGCAGCTCGATGTTGGCGAACAGCTGGACGGCAACCCTGTCAATGGTCTGTGACTTGGCGGTCTTGAGGTGCTTGAGCTTGGATTTTTCGAGCTCGATCTGCTCCTTGCGCAACCGGTATTCGTCAAGAACGCGCAGATCTGGATTGACGATGACGACGCCGCGCGTGCCATCGACGATCAGCTGCTCGCCGTCGCGGATCAGCGTGCGCGCATTTTCGAGGCCGACCACCGACGGGATCGCCAGGCTGCGGGCGAGAATGGCGGTATGCGACGTGCCGCCGCCGACATCGGTGATGAAGGAAGCGAAGCGGTGTTCCTTGAAAGTGATGACATCGGCCGGCGACAGATCGTGGGCGACGACGATCAGCATTTCCTCGGTGACCCCCTTGGGTGCCTTGGCCACTGCCCGACCCGGACGCCCGAGCAACTCCTTGATCACCCGTTCGACGACCTGCACGACATCGAACTTGCGTTCGCGCAGGTAAGGATCGTCGAATTCGTCGAACTGGCTGACCAGGTGCTCCATCTGCTGGACCAGTGCCCATTCGGCATTGCAGCGCCGTTCGCGGATGATGTCGCGCGGTTTGTCGACCAGTTCCGGATCTTCGAGGAACATGGTGTGGATGTCGATGAAGGCGGCCAGTTCGGGCGGTGCGTGCTCGGTTGTCACGCGCATCGTTTCGAGCTCGCCCTTGACCACTTTGATGGCCGCGTCGAAACGTGCTATTTCCTTGTCGACCATGCGCGGCGCGAGGGTCAGATGCGATACCTCGAGCGTCGCATGCGACATCAGCATGGCCCGCCCGATGGCAATGCCCGAAGATACCGCCAGACCGTGCAGGGTGAAACTCATGACCTGACCCTCCGCCGGGCCGTCCCAAGGAAGGTCGGCGCCCCCGCAGGGGGCAGCGAGCAAAGCGAGCGTGGGGGTCGATCCATTTATTCCCCTTCACCGAAATAGTCGGCAATCAGGGCGAGCAGTGCATCCATCGCTGCCTGCTCATCGCTGCCGTCGGTTTCCAGCGTAACTTTCGAGCCCTTGCCGGCGGCCAGCATCATGACGCCCATAATGCTCTTGGCGTTGATGCGGCGCGGCCCCTTGGACATCCATACCTCGCACTGGTATTTGCCGGCCAGCTGCGTCAATTTTGCCGAAGCCCGCGCATGCAGGCCCAGCTTGTTGATGATTTCAGTTTCGTGGGTCAGCATGGTCAATGGTCGAGCATGTTGAAAACCCCGTCGCGGCCGCCGTCGCGGGCACGCAGCAACAAGGTTTCCATGCCTTTTTCGCGATAGTTGATGGCGCGCAACAGCATCGGCAAATTAACGCCGGCGAGGCCCTCGATACGACCGCGTTCGAGCAGCTTCATGGCCAGATTGGCAGGGCTGGCACCGAAAATATCGGTCAGGATCAGAACACCCTTGCCATTGTCGACCAGTTGCACCATTTTCTTGCCCAGCGGCAACAGGTCGAGCGGATCATCCTGCGCCGAGACGCCGAGCTGGTTCAACTGAACCGGACGTTTGTTCAACACATGGCAGGCGTTCTGGACGAGCGCCTCGCCGAAACTGCCGTGGGTAATGAGGAGGATTCCGATCATGTAGCGGATTCTAACCCGAAGCGCCCGGCATCATCGGCGGCTGACGATCAGAATCCCGACAACGACCAGGGCCGCCCCGATCATCTGGGCCAGCGAAATCGATTCGTCGAGCAGCCACCAGCCAAAACCGATGGTCAGCAGGGGCCCGACCATGCCGAACAGCGAGGCACGCCCCGCGCCCAGCCGGCGGATCGCCGCCGATTGCGCGAACACCGGCACTACAGTGGCGAACAGCGCCATCGCCAGTCCCCAACCATAAACCGGCAATGGCTGGATGAACGCGGTGAACGGCTGAACCAGCGAAAAATGCAGCAACGTGACCGCCGACGATACCAACATCGCCAGCGCCGAAAATCGCATGGCCCCGAGGCGACCGATCATTGGCGCACTGCCCGACAGGTAAAGGGCATACGAGACACTGGAACCGAAGACCAGCGCGCCGCCGATCCACACTTCACGCGCCTCGCCCTGACCGAGATCATGGATGAAGGCGAAGCCGATGCCGGAATAGCACAACAACACGGCAACCACTTCCCGCCGCGAGAACGGCTTGCCCTGAAAAAGCACGCCGATCATGATGGTCAGCGTCGGGTAGGTGAACAGAATCAGCCGTTCGAGACCGGCGGAAATATACTGCAGGCCCCAGAAATCAAGAATACTGGCTCCATAGTAGCCGAGCAGGCCAAGCACGAAAAGCCGCCCCCAGTCACTGCGGGTCAGCGGGCCACTGGCGGCACGCCGCTGTTCGGCGAGACCGATCCACAGGAAAATCGGCAGCGCAAAACCCATGCGCAGAGCGAGCAGGGTAATCGCATCGACGCCATAGGGGTAGGCCAGCTTGACGAAAATGGCCTTGAGCGAAAAGCCAAGGGCGGCCAGCAAGGCCAGTCCTGCACCGTAAGCGTTCGATTTTTCCAAAGCCATGGTCCCGGGTTATTTTTCGCTTCCCATTGAATACGCTACCGAAAGGCTTGGCAATTGGTATTATTCAACGCGAGCCTTCGTTAGGGACGAAACCATGATCTACGATCTTCCCGACTTGCGGCTGGTGGCGGCAATCGCCGACAGCGGCAGCCTGACCCGTGGCGCGGCACAGGTGCATCTGGCGCCATCCTCGGCCAGCCATCGGCTGACGCAACTGGAATCGGCGCTTGGCGTGCCGTTGTTCACCCGCCATGCGCGCGGCCTGAACCCGACCAGTGCCGGCGAGTCACTGCTCCGCCATGCGCGCCAGGTATTCGCCCAGCTCGAACAGATGCATGCCGATCTGGCGCCTTACGCCAGCGGCCTGCATAGCCAGGTCACGATGTTCGCCAATACCAACGCGATCAACTGTTTTCTGCCCGAAGACCTCGGCGATTTTCTGCGTGATCATCCACGGGTCAGGGTCAGCCTCGAAGAGCAGCCGAGCCCGGCGATCATTCAGGCGGTAGCCGCCGGGCAGGTCGAAATCGGCGTGGTCGCCGCCGGGAGCGATCTTGGCGGACTGGAAACCCGACCCTACCGGCACGACCGTCTGGTGCTGGTCGTGCCGGCAGCGCACGAACTTGCCGAACGGACGCAAGTCGCCTTCGCCGAAGTACTGGGCGAACCCTTCGTCTGCCTGCACGCCGGCAGCGCGATTCATACCTTCATGATGAACGCCGCCGCACAACTGGGCGGCCGGCTCGACGTGCGCATCCAGGTACGCAGCTTCAACGCGGTCTGCCGCATGGTCGCCGCCGGGGTCGGGATCGGCATGGTGCCGCGCTCGGCGGCAGGACTGGCGGAAAACGGAAACACTGCGGTCGACAGCGAAAAAACGGTAGAAATCAGCGATTCGTGGGCGCCGCGCGACCTGCAGTTGTGCTTCCGCGCCTACGCCAATCTCAGCCAGGCAGCGGCGGCCCTCGTCGACCATCTGGCCGGCAAGGGCGCCGCGCTGGAAATTACAGCGGCCGCTTGACCGTCAAGGCACCGCGAATCTGGCCCTTCGAGTAGCCAGTGGCCAGGTCATGCGGGTAGAACTTGCTCAGTTCGGCCTTGACGCCGGCATCGATGCCATCAGCCGGGCCGTGGCACTTGAGGCAGACATCGCCGACCGGCAGGGCCTTCATGTAACGGAACACCTGCTTGCCGTCGATGGTGACGATCTCGCTCTTCTCCATCGTATCGAGCTTCTCGCCGTTGGCGGCGCGAATGTCGAAATCGGCCAGCACACGCGCTTCCCAGAGATCCGGCGTGCCACGCTCGGCATTGCGTGTCTGGAGGCTGACCCGGCGAATGTCCCAGCCTGTTTCCTTGCGCTTTTCCTTGACCAGCGCCGGCGCTGTTTCCTTGCAGATGGGAATCGCCCCGGCAACACCCTTGGCGGCGACCGCCTCCTGCATGGCATTGACCACCTTGGGCACGACCGGCAGCACGGTCTTCTTGGTATCGGCAGTCAGGGCAACGACATCCTGGGCGGCAGCAGGCAGGGCGGCAAGCAACAACGAAAGCGAAAGAAATTTTTTCATGACTGGCTCCGTAGAAAATGTGGGCACCCTTATTCTACGGCGTCCAGCCAGAAATTCGTCAATTTCGTCGAGCGCGGTCGACCTGTCAAAAAGCACGAAAATGAAAATGACGGCGGGAAATTGTGCGGAATCGCCCAAGCGCGCGAGATGGCGGAGAACATTGTGGCGCACACGGTTCCGCCACCCGCAAAAAACAAAAGGTGGCCACCTGGACACCTTTCGTTATTCGATCAAAGCTCAGTCGAAGTTACAGACCCACGATGGTCGCCACCGGGTCAACATTTCGCACCATGCCCAGAATCTTCATGCCATCGACGGTGTCCGGGTCGTATTTCACGATCAGCGCATGGGGATGCGCATGATGATTGAATTCCGCGCAATCGATGCCACTGCAACTTGCCAGCTGTCGTTCCAAATTGCTTCTTGCCGGTACATCCAGCTCAGGATGCACATGAATCAACATATCTGCGACGTTCATGATGATCTCCTCAGGTTGGTAAAAACAAGGGCCGGGCAAAACTGCCTGACCTCGCGAACCGTTCCTTACCTGTAAACCAGCAACCTGATGTTTGGACCAAAGCATGGGGCAATCGTTCTGTAAATTCGTGCGTTCGGTCAGGCCGCCATATTTGTGACTATCGGAAAAAATCAGGATAGGCCACGGTTTTTCAAGAATATCTTAATTAAGCTTGCAGACGAAAAACCACCGACTGCGCACAGAAACCGGGGAATCCATGTCTCCTAATTTTCGAATGCTACTCGTCAGGTATCCGGCAATTTTATAGAGGCTCAAGACCTTCAAATTTTGATAGTAGCAAGTTGCCTCGGTAGAGTGGAGCGGCAACTTTTCCTTGTGGGTCAAACGAATCCTCAAAACTGGCAACAGTGACCGATGCAAAGAATCCAACGTTGCTCACTCTGGCACATGAAAGTTTGATGTCTTCGATATTGGTAGGGCGCGCTGCATTTTTCTTGGGGTAACGATCGGCTCTTACAATAACCCAGGCAGTGCAGTTCTTATCTTTGAACCAGATGGATGGATCGATGCGGCGCGACGATTGCACCGCGAACACGTTTTTCCCTTCTTTTTCCAAGTGCGACTGAACTATTTGAATGGCGAACTCATGCACTTCCCAATCTGACATCTCAATTAATTCGCTGGAAACCAAATCGGTTGGGTTTATGGAGGAACCTGTGACTGGATCAACGAAGCCCCATCCAGCATGGGAAGGCTCAAATGTTACTGTGCGCTGCTCCATCTTCAACACGCATGGTGTTGCCTCGGCCTCATGGCACTCGCCAAGGAACATCTCCTTACGTTTTCCGACAAACGGCAACACGTCTGTATCGACATAAACGAAGAACAATTGATTGCCAAGTCGAAACGAAAGATGCTCCGCCATCGACAGACTTGAAGGTGTGAAGAACCCCTGCACCGCGTCTTGCCCCATATTTTTGATGTGCCTTCGCGCACACTGCCAAGCAATTTCGAATTCTCTTGGAATTTCTCCCTGTTCAACTTCGTACATTCATGAGCCCCTCTTCGATAGAAGTACCCGCCTAGTCATAAGCGCGATTCACATGACGTTACTACCACCCGGCCACCTCTCCGTTTTGAGCCACAGTAAGCAGGCGAATGCCCGAGCGTTTAACGAGTGGCGCCTCTCGCCAACGAGCGCTCAGCGTAATGAAGCGCTCACCGTGTGGAACAGCTACGGCCAAGACCGCATTTTCTGGGGGCGCTTCGAGCGTGAGCAACTGCCCAAGCGCTTCGCGTAGCAAAGGGTATTCGCTTGAACTCCTACATTTGCCAATAGTCCCTTTTTTCGACTCCACCACTAAGGGCTCGCCTGTAGCGAGCGTAGCAGTAACATCGCCACGACCTGACTGAGAATGAACGACTATGCTTTGTGCGGCCGATGAATTGCGGTATTTGCACTGCCAACGTGGCGACTCCTGCTCGGGGAACCAGCCGAGCGATTTCAAAAAGCACGGGACATCGAAATGCTGCGTCTGGCCGATCCTTACCTGAGCACCGTCCAACGCGACCTCAACATCGGATTTAACACGGCCAGACATGACCAAGTGAATAGCCAGACGCAAACTCACCTCGGCTTCCGACATGCGATGCGACGGCACATTTTCGCTGTCGCTAATAAGACAATCGGGAAACACGGTTTCGTCGTGAGGCCGCCCTTTTTTCACCGCCTTCCCCCGAGAATCGACCCCAGCACACCGCGCAGAATCTGGTTGCCCAGCCCGCGACCGACGCTGCTGGCCATGCCGCGGGCGGCGCTCTTGGCAGCGGCCTCGATGACGCCTTCGCGGTGACCGCCGCGCGGGCCGGTGCTGCCGCCGAGCAGGTCGCCAATGCTGTCGAGAATGCCGCCGCCCGATTCCTGCGCGGCCGGGGTGCTTTGCCTTTGTTGCGGGGCAGGGCGCTGCGGCGCCTGCTGGCCGGCATGGTTGCCCCAATCATTGGCATCGGGGCCGCTGCGGCCGGCCGGCGGGGCGGGAATGGCACCGGGCGCGGGCCGGGCCGCAGCCGGCTTGCCACGCAGCTTTTCGTAGGCGGATTCGCGGTCTACCGTCTGGTCGTAGAGGGCATGGAAGGGCGAGGCGGTGATCATTGCCCTGCGCTCTTCGGCGGTCAGCGGACCGAGGCGGGAGGCGGGCGGAAAGATCATGCTGCGCTCGACGACGTTGGGGCGGCCCTTTTCATCGAGGAAGGAGACCAGCGCCTCGCCGACGCCGAGTTCGGTGATGACGGCGGCGGCATCGAATTTGGGGTTGGCGCGCATGGTTTGCGCCGCCGACTGGACGGCCTTCTGGTCGCGCGGCGTGAAGGCGCGCAGCGCGTGCTGGACGCGGTTGCCAAGCTGGCCGAGGATTTTTTCCGGCACATCGAGCGGGTTCTGCGTGACGAAGAAAACACCGACACCCTTCGAGCGGATCAGGCGGACGACCTGCTCGACCTTGTCGGTCAGCGCCTGCGGGGCATCGCTGAAGAGCAGGTGGGCTTCGTCGAAGAAGAAGACCAGCTTCGGCTTGTCGAGATCGCCGGCTTCCGGCAGTTGTTCGAAGAGTTCGGCGAGCAGCCAGAGCAGGAAGGTAGAGTAGAGCGCGGGCGACTGCACGAGCTTCTCGGCCGAGAGGATATTGATAACGCCGCGGCCGTTTTCGTCGACCTTCATCAGGTCGTGGATGTCGAGCATCGGCTCGCCGAAGAACTGGTCGCCGCCCTGTTCCTCGAGGGTCAGCAGGCCGCGCTGGATGGCGCCAATCGAAGCGCTGGATACGTTGCCGTATTCGGTGGTGAAGCTCTTGGCGTTCTCACCGACATGCTGGATCATCGCCCGCAAGTCCTTTAGATCAAGCAACAGCATGCCCTGGTCGTCGGCAATCTTGAACACCAGTTGCAGAACACCGGCCTGCGTCTCGTTCAGGTTGAGCAGGCGCGCGAGCAGCAGCGGCCCCATGTCGGAAATCGTGGCGCGCACCGGGATGCCGCCTTCCCCGAAGACATCCCAGAAGGCGACCGGATTGGCGTAGGGCACGAAGCCTTCGAGGCCGAGTTCGGCGATGCGCTTGAGCAGCTTTTCCGATGGATTGCCGGCCGCGCCGGCGCCGGAGAGGTCGCCCTTGACGTCGGCCATGAAGACCGGCACCCCGGCGAACGACAGGCGCTCGGCTATCGACTGCAGCGTCACCGTCTTGCCGGTGCCGGTGGCGCCGGTGATCAGGCCGTGGCGGTTGGCCATCTGCGGCAGCAGGGCAGGGTAGCCGTCTTCGGACTTGGCGAGATAGAGGGGTTCGGACATGGTGGCTGACTCCGGCGTGATAAAATGCTTCGATTCTATCAATGCTCCGCACTTTTCGAGGTAAACCATGGCCGGACACTCCAAATGGGCCAATATCCAGCATCGCAAGGGCCGTCAGGACGAGAAGCGCGGTGCCGCCTTCTCCAAGATCGCCAAGGAAATCACCGTCGCCGCCAAACTGGGCGGCGGCGACCCCGGCTTCAACCCGCGCCTGCGCGTTGCCGTGGACAAGGCCAAGGGCGTCAATATGCCCAAGGACAAGATCGATACTGCGATCAAGAAAGGCACTGGCGAGCTGGAAGGCGTCGAGTATGTCGAGATCCGCTACGAGGGCTATGGCCTTGGCGGCGCGGCGATCATGGTCGATTGCCTGACCGACAACAAGGTGCGCACGGTGGCCGAAGTGCGGCATGCCTTCAGCAAGTACGGCGGCAACATGGGCAGCGACGGCTGCGTGGCCTTCCAGTTCAAGCATTGCGGCCAGATGATCTTCGCCCCCGGCACCGACGAGGCGGCACTGATGGATGCCGCCATCGAGGCCGGCGCCGAGGACGTGGCGACCAACGAGGACGGTTCGCTCGAAGTCATCACGGCGCCGAACGACTTCATCGCCGTCAAGGACGCGCTGGAAGCCGCCGGTTTCAAGCCGGAATTCGGCGAAGTGACAATGAAGCCGGAAAGCGAAAACGAATTCACCGGTGACGATGCGGTCAGGATGCAGAAACTGCTCGACGCGCTGGAGAATCTGGACGACGTGCAGGAGATTTACACTACCGCGGTGATGGACGAGTGATCACCGGCGGGAAACCAAGGCAAGAGCAGGGCGGCGCAGGAAGCCGCCCTTTTCTTTGATGCAGCGCCTTTACCCTTTCCTCTTCGTTTTCCTGTGGAGCACCGGCTTCATCGGCGCCAAGTACGGCCTGCCTTATGCCGAGCCGCTGTCTTTCCTGCTCATCCGCTACGGTTTCGTCATCGCGCTGATGACGGCCATCGCGCTGGCGACCCGCGCGCCGTGGCCGAAAGACCCAAAGCAATGGGTGCACATCGGCGTTTCCGGCGTGTTGGTCCATGCGGTCTATCTGGGCGGCGTTTTCGTCGCGATCAAGCACGGACTGCCGGCCGGTGTCACTGCGCTGGTCGTCGGGATGCAACCGCTGCTGACCGCGTTCGGCGCCGGCTGGCTGCTCGGCGAAAAAGTCAGCGGCCGGCAGTGGGGCGGACTGGCGCTCGGTTTCGTCGGCGTCACGCTGGTGGTTTCCGGCAAGTTCGGCGAGGCAGCGCTCGGGCCGATGCTGATTCCAGCACTCGTCGCGCTGCTCGGCATCACCGCCGGCACGCTGTACCAGAAACGTTTCTGCGCACAGTTTGATCTGCGCACCGGTTCGGTGATTCAATTCGTGCCGACGGCGATCCTCACGGCAATCGCCGTCGCCTTGTTCGAGGAATTCTGCATCGAATGGACGCCCGATTTCATCTTCGCCCTCGGCTGGCTGGTGCTGGTGTTGTCGCTCGGCGCCATCAGCCTGCTCAACCTGCTGATCCGCAGCGGTAGCGCGGTCAATGTGGCCAGTCTGTTCTATCTGACGCCAATTTCCACAGCAATAGTCGCCTGGGCGGTATTTGGCGAAAAACTGACGTTGACCGCAACAGCCGGCATGTTGCTGGCAGTCAGCGGCGTCTATCTGGTGGCACGGGCAAAATGAGCGCGCCGCGCATCCTCGGCATCGACCCGGGTTTGCGGGTGACCGGCTTTGGCGTCATCGAGAAACACGGCAACCAGCTGGTCTATGTGGCGAGCGGCTGCATCAAGTCGAACGACAGGCAATCGCTGCCGGAGCGAATCAAGACACTTTTCGCCGGCATCAGCGAGGTCATCGCGACCTACACACCCAATCAGGCGGCGGTCGAAAAGGTGTTCGTCAACGTCAACCCGCAATCGACGCTGCTCCTTGGCCAGGCGCGCGGTGCGGCGCTCAGCGCGCTGGTCCATGCCGGGCTGCCGGTTGCCGAATACACGGCGCTGCAGGTCAAGCAGGCGGTGGTCGGGCAGGGCAAGGCGGCCAAGGAACAGGTGCAGCACATGGTGGTGAAGCTTTTGAGCCTGCCCGGCGCACCGACTGCCGATGCCGCCGATGCGCTGGCCTGCGCCATTTGTCACGCCCATGGCGGGCAGGGACTGGGCGCCATGGCGACGGCCGGATTTCGCGTTCGCGGCGGCCGGCTGATCGGTTAGCATAGCGGAATGATTGGACGACTGACTGGCTTCCTGGCCGAGAAAAATCCCCCGCAGATCGTGCTCGACGTGAATGGCGTCGGCTACGAGCTCGACGTGCCGATGAGCACCTTCTACAACCTGCCGGCCAATGGCGAAAAGACGAGTCTGCTGACCCACTTCGCGGTGCGCGAGGACGGCCATTATCTTTATGGGTTCCTGAGCGTAGCCGAGCGTTTCGCCTTCCGCCAGTTACTGAAGATTTCCGGGATCGGGGCGCGGACGGCATTGGCGGTGCTCTCCGGCCTGTCGGTCGGCGATCTGGCGGCGGCAGTGGCGCAGCAGGAAATCGGCCGCCTGATCAAAGTGCCCGGCATCGGCAAAAAAACCGCCGAGCGCCTGCTGCTCGAACTGAAGGGCAAGCTGGCCGAAACCACCGGCGTTGCACTGAACGCTGCGGTCGACGATGCAAAACACGATATTTCCAACGCCCTGCTCGCACTCGGCTACAACGAAAAGGAAGCCGCCACGGCGATGAAACTGCTGCCACCCGATGTCGGCACCTCGGACGGCATCCGTCAGGCACTGAAACTGCTCTCGAAGGTCTAGGAGATGATCGACACGGACGACCCCAAACGGTTGGCGCAGATCGCACTCGTGGCATTGTTGATCATCGGCTGCATTGCCGTGCTGCTGCCGATGGTCGGGGCCATTCTGTTCGCTTTCGTGCTCTGGATCTGCACCTGGGAGCTTTACTCGGAGCGCTTGCTGCCGCACATCGGCGGCCGCAAGACACTGGGCGCCAGCTTGATGACATTGCTGCTGGTGCTGGTGATGCTGGTGCCAATGATCTTCCTTGTCGGCAGCCTGGCGAGCAGCTTCGACAGCCTGCGCGAGGAAATCGCCCCGCGTTTCGAGCAGGCCCTGGCGGCCAAAACACCCAAATATCTGAGCGACCTGCCGCTCATCGGCAGCGAAATCGAGAGCAGCTGGCGCCGCATCACCAGCAACCGGGCGGAACTCAATTCAGCCCTCAAGAAACTTGCCGCCCCCGCCCAGGGCATTGCGCTGGCGACCGGCAAGGTCGCTGCCAACGGCCTGTTGCAACTGGCGCTGGTGCTGTTCGTCCTCTTTTTTCTCTACCGCGACGGCGCGGCCATCGCCGAAGCCCTTTATGTCAGCGCGCGCAAATTGGGCGGCGAACTCGGCGAGGAAATGCTCGACCGGACACGCGGTACCGTCATCGGCGTCATGCTCGGCCTGGTCGGCACCGCCGCTGCCCAGGGCGCCGTGGCGATGGTCGGCTTCCTGATCTCCGGCGTCCCGGCAGCTGTGCTGCTCGGCTTCGCCACCTTCTTCCTGGCGATGATCCCGATCGGCCCGCCCCTTGTCTGGGGCGGCGCCGCCCTGTGGCTTTACGACCAGGGCGAAACCGGCTGGGCGATTTTTCTGGTGCTCTACGGCCTGTTGCTGGTCAGCAGCATCGACAATTTCCTGAAGCCAATCCTGATGGCGCGCGGTTCCGGCATTTCCGTGCTGCTGATCGCCCTCGGCGTGATCGGCGGCCTGTTCGTCTTCGGCTTCATCGGCATCTTCCTCGGCCCGGTATTGCTGGCGCTGGGCCACATGCTGTTCGGACGCTGGGCGCGCGAGGAACAACCCGCATGATCGAAACCGACAAGCTTCTCGCCGCCGACCGCATCATCGCCCCGCAAGCCAGATCGGCCCAGGAGGAAGCGCTCGAACGCGCACTCCGACCGCGGCGGCTCGCCGACTACACCGGGCAGGTCAAGATCCGCGAACAACTCGAAATCTTCATCCAGGCCGCGCGCCAGCGCAGCGAATCGCTCGACCACGTGCTGCTCTTCGGGCCGCCCGGGCTGGGCAAGACGACGCTGGCTCACATCGTCGCCCACGAAATGGGCGTCAACCTGCGCTCGACCTCGGGCCCGGTGCTTGAACGCGCCGGCGACCTCGCCGCCATCCTGACCAACCTCGAACCGCATGACGTGCTGTTCATCGATGAAATCCACCGCCTGAGCCCGGTGGTCGAGGAAATCCTCTACCCGGCACTCGAAGACTTCCAGATCGACATCATGATCGGCGAAGGCCCGGCGGCGCGTTCGGTCAAGCTCGACCTGCCGCCGTTCACGCTGGTCGGCGCGACGACCCGGGCCGGCATGCTGACCAATCCGTTGCGCGATCGTTTCGGCATCGTCGCCCGCCTCGAGTTCTACACTGCCGAGGAGTTGAAGAGCATCGTCAGCCGCTCGGCATCATTGCTCAACGCGCCGCTCGAGGCCGAAGGGGCGCTGGAAATCGCCCGCCGCTCGCGCGGCACGCCGCGTATCGCCAACCGTCTGCTGCGCCGGGTACGCGACTACGCCGAGGTCAAGGCCGACGGCAACATCACACAAAACGTGGCCGATGCCGCGCTGGTCATGCTCGATGTCGACCCGGCCGGCCTCGACATCATGGACCGCAAGCTGCTGTCGGCAGTCATCGACAAGTTCGGCGGCGGCCCGGTCGGCGTCGACAATCTGGCCGCCGCGATCGGCGAGGCGCGCGACACCATCGAAGATGTTCTCGAACCCTACCTGATCCAGCAAGGCTACCTGCAGCGCACGCTGCGCGGACGCATCGCGACGCCCGCCATCTACCGTCACCTCGGGCTGGCCGAACCGGCCGGCGCAATGGTTCGCGACCTGCTTTCTGATGACGGCAAGTAGGCCAGGGTGGTTGCGAGGAAATGGGCTGCCACGGCGTGACCCCATCAACCAAATCCCGTCGCCAAGAGATTACGATTACTAACGCAGAAACAATCTGTTACAAACGATTGTTAGCAAATCAGGTAATATTGCGCGATGAAATATGAGCAGAGTGCCAACGCCTTTTCCATCCCCGTCCGCGTTTATTACGAGGATACCGATGCCGGCGGGGTGGTTTATTACGCCAATTACCTGAAGTTCTTCGAGCGCTGCCGTACCGAATGGATGCGCCAGGCCGGTCATGACCAGTGGCAACTGGCGCTCGATGCCGGAATTGCCTTCGTCGCGCGCAAGGCGAGTTGCGAGTACCTGAAGCCGGCGCGGCTCGACGACCTGCTCAGCGTCGGCCTTGAAGTTGAAAAACTGACCCGGGTGCGCGTCGTCTTCCGCCATCATGTCCGTCGTGGCGACGAGGAACTCGTCACCGGCATCGTTGAAATCGCCTGCGTCGATGTCGCCAGGATGACGCCGGCACCGATCCCCGAATTCCTGCACAACAAACTGGATGCCCTGAAATGAACGTTACCCAGGATATGTCGATCCTTCACCTGATCCTCAACGCCAGTGCGGTCGTGCAGATCGTCATGGCGCTGCTGGCCGGCGTCTCCTTCATGTCCTGGTACTACATTTTCATGAAGTGGTACACGGTCCGGCAGGCGCGCACCAAGACCGAAACCTTCGAGCGCGATTTCTGGTCCGGTGGCGACCTCAACAACCTGTTCAACAGCGCGGTCAACGACCGCCACCATGCCGGTTCCATGGAACGCATCTTTGAAGCCGGTTTCCGCGAATTCGCCAAGCTCAAGGGCCAGAAGAACCTCGATTCCAAAGACGTCATCGACGGTTCGCGGCGTGCCATGCGCGCCACCTACCAGCGCGAGATGGATGCGCTGGAATCGCACCTCGCTTTCCTCGCTTCGGTCGGCTCGGTCTCGCCCTATGTCGGACTGTTCGGCACCGTCTGGGGCATCATGCACTCCTTCCGCGGCCTCTCGAATGTCGGCCAGGCAACGCTTTCCGCCGTCGCGCCGGGCATTGCCGAAGCCTTGGTCGCCACCGCCATCGGCCTCTTCGCGGCGATTCCCGCCGTCCTCGCCTACAACCGCTTCGCCCATGACATCGACCGTCTGGCCACACGCTACGAATCGTTCATGGAAGAGTTCTCGAACATCCTGCAACGGCAGATGCGTTAAGCCATGCGCCAGCGCCGCCTCAAAAACGAAATCAACGTCGTTCCCTACATCGACGTCATGCTGGTGCTGCTCGTCATCTTCATGGTGACGGCGCCGATGATGACGACCGCCAACATCGACCTGCCATCGGTCGGCAAGGCGGCAACCGTGCCCAACGCGCCGCTCGAAGTAGCGATCAAGGCCGACCAGACCCTGACGCTGACCGATCGCTCGGGAAAAGGTCAGGAAATCCGCGTCGACCGCAAGGAACTGGTCGGAATGATCGCCGCCGCCCAGGCGAAGAACCCCGAGAACCCGCAACCGGTTCTGATCGCCGGCGACAAGAGCGTCAAGTACGAAGCGGTGCTCGAAGTCATGGACGATTTGCAGCGCGCCCAGGTCAAGCATGTCGGCCTTCTGGTGCAGCTCAAGGGTAAATGATCCGGGACCAGATCGAAGAGCCGGGCCGCAAGCGAGCGCTGGCGTTCACCATCCTGGTCCATGGCGGCCTGCTTGCCGCACTCTTTTTCGGCGTGCAGTGGAAGCGCACGATGGAGGACGTGGTCGAAGTCGATCTCTATTCAAGCAGGCCGACCGTTCGCGTCGCCCAAGCACCCCCGCCGCCACGCGAAGTGAAGCCGGAAGCCAAACCAGAACCACCAATACCTGAATCCAAGCCGACTCCCAAGGTTGATTCCAAACCCGAGTCGCCGCCAACTCAGAAGCCGGACATTGCGATCAAGGAAGAGAAGAAGCCACCGCCGCCAAAACCTGAGCCACCGAAACCTGAGCCACCGAAACCTGAACCACCGAAACCTGAACCACCGAAACCTGAACCACCAAAACCGAAGCCACCGACACCCGAGCCGCCAAAGCCGAAGCAGCCGACACCTGAGCCCAAGGTTCCGGATTTCAGCAAGGAACTCGCTCGCGAAACGGCACGACTGAACAGCCGTCCGAATGTGGCCGGGCAACAGCTATCCAATGCCGCGGCCGCCGAGGCCGAGGCGCGGGCTGCGGCCGGCAAGAGCGGAGGCGATTATGCGAAAAAGATCGGCAGCAAGGTCCGCGGCAACATGGTGCTGCCGCCCGGCATTCAGGGCAATCCGGAAGCCATTTTCACGGTCGAGCAGTTGCCTGGCGGTGAAATCCTCAACGTCAGGCTCAAGCGCTCGAGCGGCAACCCGGCCCTCGATGCCGCGATCGAACGCGCCATCTGGAAGTCCAAACCACTGCCTTTGCCCGATGACCCCGCCCAGTTCCGGCGCGACCTGGAAATCAAATACAAGCCGTTTGAAGAGTAGAATCACACGATCAAATGACGAAATCGAGTCCCATGCCCAAGATTTTCCACAAAATCCTTCTTTCACTGGCACTGATGGCCGCGACGCTGGCCCAGGCGCAGTTGACCGTCGAGATTACCGGTGCCGGCGCCAACCGGATTCCGGTGGCGATCGCCAATTTTGCCGGCGATGCGGCAGCCGCTCAGGTCGTCACCGCCACCGTGCGCGCCGACCTCGAACGCAGCGGCCTGTTCAAGCTGGTCGACCCCGGCGCCACGCCCCTCGACGAAAATGTGCAGGTCAATCTTGGCGACTGGAAGGGGCGCGGCGCCGATGCGCTGGCGGCCGGCAGTCTGGCGCGCGGCGCCGATGGCCGCATGGAAGCGCGCTTCCGGCTCTACGACACGCAAAAGCAGGTGGCGCTGGGCGGGGCGGTCTTCGTCACCAGCAACGACCAGTTGCGTGCCGCCGGCCACCGGATTGCCGACTACATCTACGAAAAACTGACCGGCGAGCGCGGCGTCTTCTCGACCCGGATCGCCTATGTGATCAAGTCGGGCAACCAGTTCCGCCTGCAGATCGCCGATGCCGATGGGCAAGGCGCGGCAACCGCGCTGAGTTCCGCCGAACCGATCATTTCGCCAGTCTGGTCGCCGGACGGCAGCAAGCTGGCCTATGTTTCGTTCGAGAAGAAAAAGCCGGTCATCTATATCCATTCGCTGGCTTCGGGGCAGCGCCAGGTCGTGGCCAACTTCAAGGGCTCCAACTCGGCACCAGCCTGGGCGCCGGATGGACAGCGCCTGGCAATCGTGCTGTCCAAGGACGGCAATTCGCAGATCTACGCAGTCAACGCCGATGGCACCGGCCTGCAACGCCTGTCGCAGTCGTCGGGAATTGATACCGAACCGCGTTTTTCGCCGGATGGCGGGACCATCTACTTCACCTCGGATCGCGGCGGCAGCCCGCAAATCTACCGCATGAGCGCCAATGGCGGCGGCGCCCAGCGCGTCACCTTCGAAGGCACTTACAACGTCTCGCCGCGCCCGTCGCCCGACGGCAAGAGCCTCGCCTTCATCGCCCGCCGCGACGGCCGTTTCCAGCTTTCCGTGATGGACCTTGCCAGCAAGCAGGTGCAGATCCTCACTGATTCACAAAAGGACGAATCCCCAAGCTTCGCCCCCAATAGCCGCATGATTCTGTTCGCCACCGAAATTGGCGGACGCGGCGTCCTCTCCGCTGTTTCCAGCGATGGCAGAATCAAACAACGCCTATCGATTGCCGGCGGCGATGTCCGCGAGCCGGCCTGGGGCCCCTTCATTCAATAATCTTCAACGGAGAACACCATGAAAAAACTATTTATTCCCGCCCTGCTGGCCGCCCTGATTGTCGGTTGCAGTTCCACCCCGGTCGATGAAACTTCCGGTGCGCCGGTCGAATCGCGCACTGGCGTGACGCCGGTGACCGCCGGCGGCCTCGACGCCCGCGGCCTGCCGCGCGAACTGAGCGATCCAAAGAGTGTGCTGTCGCAACGCAGCATTTATTTCGATCTCGACCGGTACGACGTCAAGGACGAGTATCGCGATCTGGTCGCTGCTCACGCCAAATACCTGGTCGCCCATCGCGACTTCAAGATCCTGATCCAGGGCAACACCGACGAGCGCGGCAGCCGCGAATACAACCTGTCACTCGGTCAGAAGCGTTCCGATGCGGTCAAGCGCTCCCTGACCGTGCTCGGCGCCAGGGAAGATCAAGTCGAATCGGTCAGCCTCGGCGAGGAAAAGCCGAAGAACCCCGGCCATGACGAACTCGCCTGGTCCGAAAACCGGCGCGCCGACATCCTGTACCGGGCACCGGACGGTCGCGGCGAATTCTGATGATCCGCCCGCTGAAAATCGCCCTCCTGATCTGCGCGCTCGGTGCCACCCAGGCTCGGGCGGGCGTCTTCGATGACGAGGAAGCACGACGACTGGTCACCGATCTCAGGATCAAGACCGAAGCGCGCTTCGATCAGCAGGGCAAGACGCAGCTCGATCTGGCCAACCAGATACAGAGCCAGTCGGAAGAAATCTCTCGCCTTCGTGGTCAGGTCGAAACGTTGACTTACGAACTGGATACGGCCAAAAAGCGGCAACAGGATTTCTATCTCGACCTCGATACGCGACTGCGCAAGCTCGAGCCACAGGTTGCCGGCACTGCTGCGGTCGACCCGGCCGGCGCGGCAAATCAGCCACCTGCTACCGATTCGGCGCAGGAAAGCAAGGAGTACGAAGCCGCGCTGAATCACTTCAAGGCGAACAAATATAAGGAAGCGGCGTGGGGTTTTTCGGCTTTTGTGCAAAAGCACCCGAACAGTTCGCTGGCTCCCAACGCCCAGTTCTGGCTCGGCAATGCCTGGATCGCCCAGCGCAATTGCGCCAAGGCGATCGAAGCACACAGCGTGGTCACGACAAAATACGCCGACAGCCCGAAGGCAGCGGATTCCTGGCTGGCGATGGCCAACTGTCAGCAGGAAATGGGTAACTCGACTGCAGCCAGGCGCTCGCTGGAATCCCTAGTCGCCAAGTACCCCAACTCGCCGGCAGCGGAAACCGCCCGAGAGCGCCTGAAGAAGAAATAGTTGGCGCTGCGCCTCACCGAAATATTCTTCTCGCTGCAGGGAGAGGCTTCGCGCGCCGGGCTACCGACGGTTTTCGTGCGGCTGACCGGCTGTCCGCTGCGCTGCGTCTGGTGCGACACCACCTACAGCTTTGGCGGCGGCAAACCGGCCACCATTGAATCGGTGCTCGCCGAGGTGGCGAAATACCCGGCCCGCCAGGTTTGCGTAACCGGCGGCGAACCGCTGGCGCAGAAGGAATGCCTGACCTTGCTGACGGCACTGTGCGATGCCGGCTACGAGGTTTCGCTGGAGACCTCGGGCGCCCTCGACATCACCGGCGTCGATCCGCGCGTGGCACGGATCATGGACCTCAAGGCGCCGGATTCCGGCGAATGTGCCAAAAACCGCTGGGAAAACCTCGAATTGCTGACCCGAAGCGATGAGATCAAGATCATCATCGCCTCGCGCGCCGACTACGAGTGGGCTTGCGAGCAACTTCGCGAACGACGCCTCGACAGCCTTTGCCCGGTGCTGCTGTCGCCGGCACAGGGCCTGGTCGATCCGGGGTCGCTCGCCGAGTGGATTCTCGCCGATGGCCTCAATGTGCGTTTTCAGATGCAGCTGCACAAGCTGCTGTGGGGCAACGCTCAAGGCCGGTAAAGGCGAGAGCAGGGGGTCAGATGCCCAGATAGCGGTGCCAGATGCCGTGGTCGGCTGCCAGCTCGGCCGACGCGCCATGCCAGACGACGCGGCCGCGCTCGATCAAGGTCTGGTGGTCGGCCAGCGCGATCAGCTTGTCCACATATTTGTCGACGATCAGGATGCTTTGTCCCTCTGCCCGCAGGCTGGCGAGGCAGGCCCAGATTTCCGCGCGCACCAGCGGCGCCAGGCCTTCGCTGGCTTCGTCGAGAATCAGCAGGCGCGGATTGGTGACCAGCGCGCGGCCGATGGCGAGCATCTGCTGTTCGCCGCCGGAAAGCTGGTTGCCGAGATTTTTCCGGCGTTCGAGCAGACGCGGGAATAGCGCGTAGACGCGGGCCGGCGTCCACGGCAACGCGACACGTCGCCGATTGGCAAAAAATGCCAGCAAATGCTCGTCGACCGTAAGATTCGGGAAACACTGGCGGCCTTCCGGCACCAGCGCGATCCCGGCGCGGCCGATGCGGTCCGCTCGCCAGCCGTCGATGCGTTCACCGGCGAAACGGATGGTCCCGCCGCGCACCGGCTGCAACCCGCAAATGGCGCGCAGCGTGGTCGTCTTGCCCATGCCGTTGCGCCCGAGCAGGGTCGCCGCCTCGCCTTCGGCCAGCGCCAGGTCGAGACCGAACAGCACCTGACTCTGGCCATAGGCGACTTCCAGTCCGCTGACTTCCAGTAATCCGCTCATGCGCCGTCTCCCAGGTAGGCACGGCGCACTTCAGGGTCGGCCCGCACTTCATCCGGCGTTCCGGTAGCGATCAGGCAACCATCGACCAGCACCGAAATGCGGTCAGCGAGGCGGAAGACCGCGTCCATGTCGTGCTCGACGAGCAGGATCGTGACATGGCGGGCCAGATGTTCGATCAGCTCGACCATGCGCGCCGACTCTTCGGGCCCGGTACCGGCCATCGGTTCGTCAAGGAGCAGCAATTGAGGCCGGGTGGCCAGCGCCATCGCCAGTTCGAGGGCGCGCTGTTCGCCGTGGGCGAGGCTGCCGGCCAGTGCCGATGCCCGCGCACCGAGGCCGACCTGTTCGAGATGGTTCTGCGCCTCGTCGAACAACCAGCGTTCGCTACGCACCGGGCGCCAGAAACGGAAACTGCTGCCGGCATCGGGCCGCCCCTGAACCGCCAGCGCGACGTTGTCGAGCGCCGACAGGCCGCCGAAGACATTGGTGATCTGCCACGAGCGCGCCATGCCGGCGGCGACGCGATCGTGCATTGCCAGTCCGGTCACATCGCTGCCGGCAAAATGCACGCTGCCGCTGTCCGGTTTCAGGGCGCCGGAAACGTGGTGAATGAAGGTCGTCTTGCCGGCGCCGTTGGGGCCGATTAGGGCGTGCACCTCGCCGGCGGCAACGCTGAAATCGACGACTTTCAGCGCGTCGACCGCAGCGAAACGGCGCGATAGCTTGCGGACTTCGAGCAGCGCCTCAGCCATCGCATTTTCCAAACAGCGCCGCGACCCCGCGCGGGGCAAACAGCACGATGCCGATCAGCAGCAGGCCGAGGCCGATGTGCCAGTGCGGCGTAAAGCCAACCAGCACCTCTTCGAGCGTCAGCAGCACGGCGGCACCGACCACGCCGCCGTACAGATAGCCGACGCCACCGATGATGACCATGACCAGCAGCGTGCCCGACTGCATCCACTGGAGCACGTTGGGGCTGGCGAGCCCGGTCAGGTTGGCGAGAAGAGCACCGGCCAGCCCGGCCAATGCGCCGCCGAGCGCAAAACAGACGAGACGGTAACGGAACACCGGATAGCCGAGCCCTTCCATGCGCGACTCGTTTTCGCGGATGGCCTGGATGGTGCGCCCGAAACGGGCGTCGGTCAGCCGTCCGAGAATGATCAGGGCCAGCACCAGAGCGCCAAGCGCCGCGTAAAACAACGCGCTGTCGCTGCCCAGGCTGAATCCGGCCAGGGTCATGCGGCCAGTCAGCGGCAGGCCGTCGTCGCCACCGAGGACGCGCGCCGAGACGAACAGGTAATAGATCATCTGGGCGAAGGCCAGCGTGATCATGATGAAATAGACGCCGCGCGTCCGCAGGCTGAGGGCGCCGACGAGCAGCGCCAGCAATCCGGCGACGATCATCGCCAGCGGAAAGGCGATCAGCGCCTCGCTGATGCCGCTGCTCATGCAGAACGCCGCGACATAGGCGCCGGCGCCGAAAAACGCCGCGTGACCGAGCGAGAACATGCCGCCGAAACCGAGCACCAGGTTGAGGCTGGTGGCAGCCAGCGCAAAGATCAAGATGCGCGTCGCGAAGCCGATGTAGAACTCCTGACCCGCTGCATTGAGCACGTAGGGCAGAACGGCGAGTACCACCAGCAGTCCGAGCGCTAGTGGTTTCTGATAGGCGGCGGGGCGGTAGAAGGCCATCAGGCGCGCGCCGGGAACAGGCCTTGCGGCTTGAAGAACAGGATCGCCGCCATCAGCAGGTAGATCATGATCGAGGCCAG
>Ga0209507_1001103_pt1 | contig 23023 bp, 19 predicted proteins | sample AD_UKC028_MetaG_FD_184414 | JGI IMG/M metagenome (GOLD analysis project Ga0209507, IMG submission 184414) | Active sludge microbial communities of municipal wastewater-treating anaerobic digesters from USA - AD_UKC028_MetaG (SPAdes) (version 2) | ecosystem: Engineered > Bioreactor > Anaerobic >...
GGCACCGCGACGTTGACGATCGTCGACGACATCACCGACGCGATGCTGCCGATCATCACCGTCAGCAGCATGCGCCAGCGCCAGCGATCGCCGTAGCGCGCGGCCAGCGCTGCCGGCGAATGCGGCGGCGCCGGCGCCTCGCCCGCGGCGGCATTGCCGCCTGCCGCAGCGGCCGCGGGCTGCGTCGCGCCGGGATCCTCGCCGGGCGGCATCCGCGCGCTCACGGCGCGGCGGGCGGTTTTTGGCGCGCCGGTTCAGGGTTCACGAGATCTGCCTGCGCCGGCCGCGCGACCTGTGGGAGTTCATGCACAGCGCGGTCCACGCGTTCATCGCCGACACCACGCCTTCGAGCTTGATGCCTCGCACCCGCGCTGTGGCTGCCGTACCCACCGGCTGACCAGCGCCGCGCGCGCGGTGAAGCAGGGGCGGGCAAGTCCGAGCGCGGCTGGGCTGGCGATACCCCGTGAACACATACGCTCGGGGGAACCTGAATAGGTACTTCAGCCACACCGTCGTCAAACGTGCCTTCCAGCCTTGCCGAGTCCCTGGGCAATGAAGGTTAGGACAAGGGTATTCAGCGACACCCCTTCAGCCCTTGCGCGTGTGGTCAGCTGCGCATGCACGGTCTTGGGAACACGGGCGACAAATCTTCCGGATGCCACGCCACCACTATTCGGCGCCGGTACCTGAAATCCCTTGTCCTTCAAGGCTGCGATTGTCGCCTTGAGGGCATCCACACCATTCTTGATGGCTTCCTCGACCGTCTCGCCATCGGCGATGCAGTCCGAGAAATCCGGATATGAAATCAAGAAGCCGTTGCCTTCTTCGGCCGACAGTGGACGAATCTCAAACGGATAATCAGTCAGCTTGGCCATGAGTCAATCTCCATCGATCAGCTCGATGAACTTCTTGATGTAGATCGGCTTGATGGGTCGGTGCGCGGGCACCGGCAAGGTCTTGCCGTCAGGTCTGATGAAGACGCAGTGACTCGATCCTTGGTGGCGCCATCCCACTCCATGCTGACGAGCCACAGTCTGAAGTTGGCCGAGCTGCCAATCCAACGGGCTCCGCCGCATCGCGAAGAGCATCTTGGCGGCGGTGTTCACGGAAAGATGGTACTGCGGATGACATCATTTCGCAAGGAGTGCGTCGCTTCCCTGTGGAACCAAACACCTGAATTAAGCCGCGAAGCGAAGCGGCGTCGCCTTGAATTAATTGCTAGGTCTCATCAGGAAGGCTGCTAACAAACAGTTGCATTGTGGCACCGAGTTGCAACCCGTCAAACCAGCCGATGAATCCACCAATCTCGCTGCCATGCATTGATTGATCCACAGTCATTCGGCGCCACGTTGCTGGCAGGCCTGCACTGTTCTGGAAATGCCAGCGGCCATTGTGTGAAATTGCATTCCTCAGGTGCCTGGCGAAGTGATACCAATCTTGATCCTTCATACCGACGGGATCTGCGGACTTACATGCTTCGTAGCTGTGAGACAGCATTGCATAGAAAGTACTTTGTACTACGGCCAACGCCGACTCGTTGGGGATAGACGAGTTGAATTCAATGCGATAAGAGATGCCTCGAAGGAGTGTATCTTGAGCGCCTCTTGGCCTAACCAACAAATCGCAGTTTGTGACGGATATGTCATAACCAGCGACCAGAGATGCAGCGGGTTCCTTGGTCAGCAAAGCGTATGCGCCGAGGCTAAACCAAAAGGAATCCCGAGTACTCTTGAGCTTGGCAAGTGATGCTTGCTTCGGATTCATGGCATGAGGCTTGACTTCAATGTCGGAATGGATGTCGCCGTTGCGCGAGTTCCGGCGCCGCCCGTCATGAACGGCGCACGTACGCCGGAGGTCGACACTCGAAGTCGCCTGCGCCGCTCGCGCCGCGGCTTCGACACCGCGCCGCCCGCTGGACGAGCGGCGGCAGCGCGGGCACGGTCGGCACTGCCGCAGGCGAACGGACGTGATGGGCAGGCAACGCGAGCCACGCCGGCACCGCGCCCTTCAGGCACGCTGCACGCGGGCCGCACTCAGGAACTCGGCCCGCAACTGCGCGTCGGCCTCGAAGCAGCCGGCGTAGGCCTGGGTGTGCACGCGCTCGTCGCCGCGCCGGTCTTCGCCCAGCAGCAGGCACAGCTGCTCGGCCTCGATCACGCAGGCTGCGCCCAGCGCGCGGCCGTGGGTGACCATCGCCTCGGCGATGTCGCGCGTCATCCACTCCTGGTAGGTGAAGCGGTGGCCGATCGCGTCGACCAGCCGCGCGATGCGGCCGAAGCCGTGCAGCCGCCCGCCGGGCACGTAGGCGACGTGCGCGACGCCGCGAAACGGCACCAGGTGGTGCGGGCACACGCCGTGCACCGCGATGCCGCGCACGACCACCATGTCGCGGCGCGGGTCGGCGAAGCCTTCGCCCAGCACCGCAGCGGCGTCGATCGCATAGCCGCCCAGCAGCCGCCGCTCCCACAACTCGCGCACCCGGCGCGGCGTCTGGCCGGTGTGCGCGCCTTCGGGCGCGATGCCGCAGGCGCGCAGCAGGTCGGTGACGGCGCGCTCGAAGGCGGCGCCGTCGAAGGGCGCGACGCGCGCGATGCCCAGCGCACCGGCGGCGGCCGGCGGGTGGTGGTGGTCCGCGCGGTCCGCGTGGTCGGGGGGGTCGTCGTGCATCGGCGGGTCCTGGGAAGGTCTGCGGCCTGCGGGCAATGGTAGGGCTGCCGCCCGCCCGGGCTGCGCGCTTCGAGGAGCGAAGAGCCGTGCCCGCACCCCCTGACCCTGCGCGCCAGGAGCCGGCCAGGAGCTGGCCAGGTGCCGGCCAGGGGCGCTCTTGAGGAATGCCGGAGCGCCCTGATCTTCTCGCCCTGCGCCGGCCGGCGCCAAGCGCCGGCGCAGCACACCCGAGGACACCGGCAGACCACGATGACCAGCCAGACGATGACGATGACCACGCCCACCGCGAAGACCCACTCCAAGGTGATCGGCTACCTGCTGTGGATCTTCGGCTTCACCGGCTCGCACCGCTTCTACTACGGCCGGCCGGTGACGGGCACGATCTGGTTCTTCACGCTCGGGCTGCTGGGCATCGGCTGGCTGATCGACCTGTTCCTGATCCCGGGGATGGACCGCGACGCCGACCAGCGCTTCGCGCTCGGCCGCATCAACTATTCGCTGGCCTGGGTGCTGCTGACCTACCTGGGCCTGCTCGGCATCCACCGCATGTACCTGGGCAAGTGGGGCACCGGGCTGCTGTACCTGCTGACCGGCGGCCTGCTCGGCCTGGGCTGGCTGTACGACTACTGGACGCTGAACCAGCAGATCTCCGACCTCAACCGCGGCGGCTGAGCGCCGCGCGGGCGCGGCGATCGGCTGCCGCGCCGCTCAGCGGCGCTGCGGCTGGGCGGTGGCCGGCTGCTCGGGCAGGCCGGCCAGGTGCGCGTCGTCGCCCCAACAATCGATCGCCAGCGTGCCGCTGCGCCAGTGCAGCCGGTTGATGCCGGTGTTCGGGATCGCGCAGTCGCGCGGCCCGTGCAGCGAGCAGCCGTGCACCGTGCGCCACAGCATGTCGAGCACGCCGCCGTGGGTGACGATCAGCAGGCGCTCGCCGGCGTGCGCATCGACCAGCGCATGCAGCGCGCCGAGCACGCGCGCGTGGAAGCGGCGCACGCTCTCGCCCTCGGGCAGACAGTAGTCGGCGTCGTGCTGCACCCAGCCGGCCCACAGCTGCGGGTGCTCGGCCTGGATCTGGGCGGCGCTCAGCCCTTCGAGCACGCCGAAGGCCTGCTCGCGCCATGCGGCCGACGCTGTGGCCCGCGCCGCCTGCGCGCGCTCCAGCGGCGCCACGGTCTGGCGCGCGCGCTGCAGGTCGCTGCTGACGAGCCGGTCGAAGCGCTCGCCGGCCAGCGCCCGCGCCAGGCGCGCCGCCTGCGCCAGCCCGGTGGCGTTCAGCGGCACGTCGATCTGGCCCTGGAAGCGGTACTCGCGGTTCCAGTCGGTTTCGCCGTGGCGGATCAGGATCAGTTCGGTCATGCGCATCGGATGCGCGCGCGGCCGCAGAGGTTCCGCCGCATGCGCCGCACGCTGCCGGCAGCATAGCCGCGGCCGGCGGCCGGGCCGCGCCGCCCTGCTCGGAACCTGCATGAACCATCACGATTCGATTCGCTTCGATGCCGCGCGGGGCCGCTGCGATGCGGGCGCGGCCGCGGTGCCTTCCTCGGAGCCCGCATAAGCAAGCGCGATTTGCTTCGTTGGCCGCCGCGGCCGGGCTGCCTAGGATGCGCGCCTCGCCCACCAGCCGGATCCGCCATGCCCTTGCCCCAACCGTCCCGCAGCCGCCGCGCGCTGCTGCTCGCCGCGCTGCTCGGCGCCGCAGTGCCCACGCTGGCCGCCGCCCAGACCACGACGCTGCTCAACGTCAGCTACGACGTGGCGCGCGAGTTCTACAAGGACTACAACAAGGCCTTCCTGGCGCAGTGGAAGCAGGGCGGCGGCGCCGATCTGGCGATCAACCAGAGCCACGGCGGCTCGAGCAAGCAGATCCGCGCGGTCATCGACGGCCTGCAGGCCGACGTGGTCACGATGAACCAGGCGCTGGACATCGACATGCTGGCCGCACGCAGCGGCTTCGTGCCCGCCGACTGGGCCAGGCGCCTGCCCGACAACGCCGCGCCCACCACCTCGGTGACGGTGCTGCTGGTGCGCAAGGGCAACCCCAAGGGCATCAAGGACTGGGCCGACGCGGCCAGGCCCGGCGTGGCGGTGGTGATCCCCAACCCCAAGCTCACCGGCAACGGCCGCTACAGCTACGTCGCCGCGTGGGGCGCGGTGATCAAGGCCGGCGGCACGCCGGCGCAGGCGCGCGAGCGCGTGCAGCAGCTCTTCGCCAACGTGCCGGTGTTCGACGGCGGCGGCCGCGCCGCGACCACCACCTTCATCCAGCGCAACATCGGCGACGCCCTGGCCACCTTCGAGAGCGAGGTCGACCTGATCCGCGAGGAATTCGGCGACGTGTTCGACGTGGTCTATCCGACGTGGACGGTGCTGGCCGAGAACCCGGTCAGCGTGGTCGACAAGGTGGTGGACAAGCGCGGCACGCGCAAGCAGGCCGAGGCCTACCTGAAGTGGCTGTGGTCGCCCGAGGCGCAGGAGATCGCCGCGCAGCACGGCCTGCGTCCGCGCAACGCCGCGGTGCTGGCCCGGCATGCGAAGACCTTCCCGAAGGTCAACGCCTTCACCGTGGACGAGGTTTTCGGCAGCTGGACCAAGGCGCAGAAGGAGCATTTCGACGACGGCGCCGTCTACGACCAGATCCTGGCCGCCAAACGATGATCGCCTCCACAGCGCCTTCGGCGCTCCCTGGCGGCGCTTCGCTGCCGTTCGTCGTTTCACCGAATGCGGCCGCTCCGGCGCAAAAGCGTGCTGCACGGGGCCGACGGCGGGGTGGCCGACTCCGTTCAGCCAATTCCTATTCACTCCGTCGGCCACCCCGCCGTCGGCCCGATCAGTGGTTCGCCGATGCCGCTGTTCGTGCCGAGGTCGGCTCCCTTGTTCGTTGCCGAAGCGCCCTGGCGGTGCCGGCAAAGCCGATGAGGGGGTGGCCGACGGAGCGAATAAGAATTTGGCTGAGCGTAGTCGGCCACCCCCTTGTCGGCTTTGCCTCAGCGGCCTCGAAACGCAGCGAAGAACGGCGGCCTTTGCGAGAGTCTGCAACGGGCCGATACCGGTCGGTCGCTGCTCGAGGTTTGACGCGTCGCGGGCCGCGCGATGCGCGGTGGGGCAGCTGACATGCTGCTGTCGCGCACCCTGCTGCGGCGGCACAGCGTGCTGCCCGGTTTCGACCTCGCGCTGGGCTTCGCGCTGCTGTACCTCAGCCTGATCGTGCTGATCCCGCTGTCGGCCGCCTTCCTGAAGACCTTCACGATGAGCTGGCCGGCCTTCTGGGAGGCGGTGTCGTCGCCGCGCGTCGTCGCCTCGTACCGGCTGAGCTTCGGCGCGTCCTTCGCCGCGGCGCTGCTCAACGCCTTCTTCGGCCTGGTCGTCGCCTGGGTGCTGGTGCGCTACGAGTTCCCGTTCAAGCGCCTGATCGACGCGCTGGTCGACCTGCCCTTCGCGCTGCCCACCGCGGTGGCCGGCATCGCGCTGACCGCCATCTATGCGCAAAACGGCTGGATAGGCCAGTGGCTGCCCTTCAAGGTCAGCTTCACGCCGCTGGGCGTATTCGTCGCGCTGGTGTTCATCGGCGTGCCCTTCGTGGTGCGCACGGTGCAGCCGGTGCTGGAGGACGTGAGCCGCGAGCTGGAAGAAGCCGCGGCCACGCTCGGCGCCAGCCGCCTGCAGACCTTCACCCAGGTGATCCTGCCGATCGTGTTGCCCGCGCTGCTGACGGGCTTCGCGCTGGCCTTCGCGCGTGCGCTGGGCGAATACGGCAGCGTGATCTTCATCGCCGGCAACATGCCGATGGTCAGCGAGATCACGCCGCTGCTGATCATCACCAAGCTCGAGCAGTACGACGTGCCCGGCGCCACCGCCATCGCGGTGGTCATGCTGGTCATCAGCTTCGCGCTGCTGCTGCTGATCAACACGCTGCAGACCTGGGCGCGCAAGCGGCAGGGCGGAATATGAACACCCTGGCCGTGCCTGCCGCCAAGCTGCCGCAAGCCGGTGCCGCGCCGCGCGCGCTGCGCCCGGCCACCGGCGAGGCGCCATGGGTGCGCGCCGCGCTGATCGTCACCGCGCTGGTCTTCCTGACGCTGTTCCTGTTCGTGCCGCTGGCGGCGGTGTTCGTCGAAGCCTTCAAGAAGGGTTGGGGCGTGTACTGGGCGGCCATCACCGAGCCCGATGCACGCTCGGCCATCGCGCTGACGCTGCTGGCCGCCGGCATCAGCGTGCCGCTGAACCTGGTGTTCGGCATCAGCGCCGCCTGGGCCATCGCCAAGTTCGACTTCCGCGGCAAGAACCTGCTGCTGACGCTGATCGACCTGCCCTTCAGCGTCAGCCCGGTGATCGCCGGCCTGATCTACGTGCTGGTGTTCGGCCTGCAGGGCTGGCTCGGGCCGTGGCTGCAGACGCACGACCTGAAGGTCATCTTCGCCGTGCCCGGCATCGTGCTGGCCACGGTGTTCATCACCTTCCCCTTCGTCGCGCGCGAGCTGATCCCGCTGATGCAGGCGCAGGGCCAGGAGCAGGAAGAGGCGGCGCGCGTACTCGGCGCCACCGGCTGGCAGATGTTCCGGCGGGTGACGCTGCCCAACGTGAAGTGGGCGCTGCTCTATGGCGTGATCCTGTGCAACGCGCGCGCGATGGGCGAGTTCGGCGCCGTCAGCGTGGTGTCGGGCCACATCCGCGGCCAGACCAACACGATGCCGCTGCACATCGAGATCCTCTACAACGAATACCAGTTCGCCGCGGCCTTCGCGGTGGCCTCGCTGCTGGCGCTGCTGGCGCTGGTGACGCTGGGGCTGAAGTACATCGTCGAGCAGCGCGTCAAACATCAACGACGGGGCGCCGGCGATCGCGCCGAGTAGGGCACTGCCATGAGCATCGAGATCCGCAACCTGAACAAGCGCTTCGGCGCGACGGTGGTCTGCGACAACCTGAACCTGGACATCCCGGCGGGTGAGCTGGTGGCGCTGCTCGGGCCCTCGGGCTCGGGCAAGACCACGCTGCTGCGCATCATCGCCGGGCTCGAAGTGCCGGACAGCGGCGAAGTGCGCTTCCACGGCGAGGACGCGACCCACACCTCGGTGCGCGAGCGCAACGTCGGCTTCGTGTTCCAGCACTACGCGCTGTTCAACCACATGACGATCTTCGAGAACGTCGCCTTCGGGCTGCGCGTGCGGCCCAAGCCGCCGCCGGGCCGCCCCAAGGCGGCGACGCCCCCTCGGGGGGCCGGCGCCGAAGGCGCCTTGGGGGCCCACGCCCGCTGGCGCCCGTCCGACAGCGAGATCCGCACCAAGGTGATGGCGCTGCTGAAGCTGGTGCAGCTCGACTGGGTGGCCGATCGCTACCCGCACCAGCTCTCGGGCGGGCAGCGCCAGCGCATCGCGCTGGCGCGCGCGCTGGCGGTGGAGCCGAAGGTGCTGCTGCTGGACGAACCCTTCGGCGCGCTCGACGCCAAGGTGCGCAAGGAGCTGCGCCGCTGGCTGCGCCGGCTGCACGACGAGATGCACGTGACCAGCGTGTTCGTCACGCACGACCAGGACGAGGCGATGGAAGTCGCCGACCGCATCGTCGTGATGAACCACGGCGCGATCGAGCAGCAGGGCACGCCCGACCAGGTCTACGACCATCCGGCCAGCCCCTTCGTGCTGCAGTTCCTGGGCGACGTCAACCTGTTCCACGGCCGCTTCGGCCATGCGCCGGGCGGCGAGCCGGCGCAGGCCGACACCGTCTACGTGCGCCCGCACGAGCTCGAGATCGTGCCGCCCGCGCCGGACGGCGCAGCCGCCGGCACGCTGGCGGTGACGCTGTCGCAGGTGCTGACCGTGGGCGCACACACGCGCATCGAGTTCAAGCGCGACGACGACGGCTCCTACGTCGACGTGGAGATGCCGCGCAGCGAATTCGCCGCGCTGCGCGAACGGCTGGGCCTGCAGGGCGGCAGCCGCGTGCACCTGCGCGCACGCCGCGTCACGCGCTTTGCCGCCGGCGGCGCCCTGCAGCAGGAAATGCCCGACCCCGCGGCGATGATCTGATCGCGCCCATGCGCGCCCGAAGGCGCGCTCAGCCGCGCTGCTGCGCGGCCCCGGCAGCGGCCTCGAGCACCTGCAGCGCTTCGCTCTCGAGGCAGGGGCCGACGACTTCGACCGGCGTGCTCGCGCCCTGCAGCACCGCGCGCGACGCGATGGGCAGCAGTTCGCCGCCCATCACCCTGGCCATCGCCGCCTGCGGCGCGCCGTACACCACGCGCCGCACGCCCGCCCAGTACAGCGCGCCCGCGCACATCGCGCAGGGCTCGCCGCTGGCATAGACGGTCGCGCCGCGCAGCGCCGCTGCGCCCAACGCGCGCTGCGCGTCGCGCACCAGCACCATCTCGGCGTGCGCGCTGCAATCGGCATCGCTGATCTGCCGGTTGCAGGCCTCGGCCACGGCCGCGCCGTCGCGCACCAGGATCGCCCCGTAGGGTGCGTCGCCCGCGGCGGCGGCCTGGCGTGAAAGCGCGATCGCCCGGCGCATGAACTGGAGGTCGGCGGCGTTGGGAGGTGTGGCGTCCATCGGCAGGTTGCGGTCGTGGGTGGGGCGGCGGCAGTCTCGGCGGCGCAGTCGTCAGATCTCGAAGCGGCTGCCCGGCGCCTGCGCCATCGCGCGCTCGACGAGCGCGCGCGTCAGCGGCGGCGCGAAGGCGCGGATGAAGTCGAAGGCGTAGCCGCGCAGGAAGGCGCCGCGGCGCACCGCCACGCGCGTCATGTTGCTCGCGAACAGGTGGCGCGCGTCGATCGCCGCGAGCGCGGCGTCGCGCTGCTCGTCGTAGGCCATCGCCGCGATGATGCCCACGCCCATGCCCAGCTCGACATAGGTCTTGATCACGTCGGCGTCCATCGCCGACAGCACCAGGTTCGGCGCCAGCCCGCGGCGCGCGAAGGCCTCGTCGATGTGGGCGCGGCCGGTATAGCCGGGCTCGTAGGTGATCAGCGGGAAGCCGGCCAGTTGCTCCAGCGTCAGCGCGTCGCCGCGCCCGGCCATCGGCGCCAGCGGGTGGCCGTGCGGCACCACCACCAGGTGCGTCCAGCGCCAGCTCGGCATCGCCACCAGCTGCTCGTAGCCGGCCAGCGCCTCGGTGGCCACGCCGATGTCGGCCTCGCCGTCGAGCAGCAGTTGCGCCACCTGCCGGGGCGAGCCCTGGTGCAGCCGCAGCTGCACCTGCGGGTAGGCGGCGCAGAAGTCGCGCACCACCGGCGGCAGCGCGTAGCGCGCCTGCGAATGGGTGGCCGCGATGGTCAGCGTGCCGCGGCGCTGCGCGGCGTAGTCGGCGCCGGCGCGCTCCAGGTTCTCGGCTTCGAGCAGCAGCCGCTCGACGATCGGCAGCAGCGCACGCCCCGGTTCGGTCAGGCCGGTCAGGCGCTTGCCGGCACGCTCGAAGACGACGATGCCGAGTTCGTCCTCGAGCTCGCGGATCTGCCGGCTGACCCCGGGCTGCGAGGTGTGCAGCGCCTCGGCCGCCGCGGTCAGGTTGAAGCCCCGGCGCACGGCTTCGCGCAGGGCGCGCAGTTGCTGGAAGTTCAACGGACGGGCGGCATCAGGGCCGGCGGGGCTGCGACCGCCGGATTATCGGCAGCGCCGGCCTGCCGGCCCGGTGCGGCGCGCGAACCACTGCCCTGCGCACCCGCAGGCATCGGGCACGACGGGCGCCCGCCCGATTCCCGCCACGCAGCTCTCAGGGCAGCCGGGCCGTCGTGCACTGCACGCCCGCCAGGCTCGACCCCTGGCCCAGCACGGCCTGGCAGGCCACCACCTGGCGCGACTGCGGCTCGTGGAACCACGCGGTGCTGGTGTTGCCGCTGGCCGACACGCCGACCGCCAGCAATGTCGGCGCGGTGTTGATCTGCGAGCGCGCCTGGTGCGCCAGCGGCCAGGCCAGGGCCAGCGCGAGCAGGGCAGCGACGCCCAGGAAACGCAAGCGGCGGCGGTTCATGCGGGACCTCCTTGGCGTGCCCGCGGGCACGATCAGCGCGGCACGAGCGACTGCCGGTGCACCGCGTGGGCTTCGACCTGCGCCGGCGCGAACCACCAGTTCAGCAGCCGGCCTTCGCTCCACGCCGGGAGCTGGTCCTTCTGGTTCGGGTGGAACTGGCGGTCGACGACGCCGCCGGCGAGCACCGCCTCGACCTTGTCGTCGTCGCCCAGGTCGGCCACCAGCCGCATCGACGCGAAGAAGTTGACATCGAAGCCGCCCATGAAGGGGCTGAGCGCGCGCAGCAGCGTCGCGCCCGAGCCGCTCATCGGCGCTTCCGGATAGCCGAGGAAGTCGCGGCCGAAGCCCCTGGTCCGCAGCGGGCTGTAGAAGTAGATGCGGTGCTCGCTGCCCCACTTCCACTGCGCCGGGTCGGCGCCGTGGCGCGCCTGCAGCTCGGGGCGCACCGTGGCGGCGACGCGGCGCACCAGGTCGGGCAGCGTCTCTTTCTGCGGCGTGCGGATGTCGTCGAACCACGGCGAATCGGGGGTCTGCACCAGCTCGTCGAAGCGCTCCTGCCACGCGTACCAGTTGCCCAGCCAGCTGCGCGCGAGCTTGTCGCCCATCTCGTCGACATAGGTCTCGTAGGCCAGGCGCTCGTACAGGTGGTGGTAGATCAGCGGTGCGGCGGCGTCCTGGTCGTCGCGCCCGTCCCAGGCTTCGAGGATGCGCGCGAGATCGGCGTTAGCCGGGTCGTCGCGCAGCGCCGCGACCAGCGCGGGCTTCAGCCGCGGCGCCTGCAGGTTCTGGGCGTCCATCATCAGCGTCGCCTGGTCGGCAGTCGTCATGCCCTTGCCCTGGCCCAGCACCTCGCCGATGCGGCGGATGCGGTAGCTGGAGGCGAAGTACGACGAATAGTCGTACGCATAGCCGTCGGGCCGGTTGTCGTTGTTCGCAGTGCCGACCCAGTCGCGCGCCGGCGTGATCATGCCGGGCATCTGGTCGGGCGGGATGAAGCCCTGCCAGTCGTCGCTTGTACCCACCGGCTTCGGGTGGCTGCCCTGTTTGCTCGCGCGTACCGGCACCCGGCCGGTGGCGCGGTGGCCGATGCCGCCGGCCGTATCGGCGAACACGTAGTTGAAGTAGATCACGTCCATCGCCTGCGCGGCGCGGTCGACGTCGGCGATGCTGCGCGCGGTGAGCAGCTGGTCGACGCCGATGCCGCCTGCCGGCAGCTCGGCCGAGGCCATGCGCAGGCTGAGCACCGCTTCGCCGTCGTAGCCGAAGACCGGCCCGCTGATGACGGGCCCGCGCACCGTCGCGCGGATCCGCATCTTCTCTTCGCGGAACCCGCCGGGGGCGTCCTTGTCCTTGACGCGGATGACTTCGTCGATGATCTGGAACGGCCGCACCTGGGCGCCGTCGACGTAGTGGTCGGGCTGCCCCGGCGCGACCTTCTCGATGAACAGGTCCTGCGAGTCGCCGTAGGCATTGGTCAGGCCGAAGGCCACGTGCGCGGTGCGCCCGACCTGGATGCCCGGCACCGCCGGCAGCGCCGCGCCCACCGCCTGGATCTCGGGCGTGAACAGCCCCACCGGGTGCCAGATGCCCGGCAGCATGCGCGCATCCAGGTGCGGGTCGTTGACCAGCACCGCCGCGCCGCTGGCCGAGCGGCTCTTGCCGATCGCCCAGTTGTTGCTGCCCACCGCGATCGGCGCCAGCGGCGCGTCCGGCTCGCCCAGCCCGGCCAGCAGTTGCACTGCGCCCAGCGGCGCCGCGCCGGCTGCGCTGCCGACGATCACCGGCTGCTGCGTGCGGTCGGGGTTGACGTTCACCGGCGCCAGCTCGCGCAGTGCCTTGTCGGCGCCGAACTTGTCGATCAGCTTCTGCATCTGCAGCTCGGCCTTGAAGTTGGCCGCCTGGCTCCAGTTGACGAAGTGCAGCACCGTGACCATGTCTTCCAGCGACCACGGCGTGGGCGTGAAGCCGGCCAGCCGCAGCTCCACCGGATGGTCGTCGGCGTGCTGCGTGATGTAGTCGTTCATGCCTTGTGCGTACCACAGCAGGAAGTCGCGCGCCTGCGGCGCGAGCAGCTGCGCGTGGCGCTCGGCGTTGCGGCGCAGGCCCAGCAGCCGGATCTGGCGGTCGCTGGCCAACCCGGACGCGCCCACGCTTTCGGCCAGCCGGCCGGTGGCGATCGCGCGGTAGCCCTCCAGCTGGAACAGCCGGTCCTGCGCGGTCACGAAGCCCTGCGCGCGGATCAGGTCGGGCGTGTTCTGCGCAAAGATGTACGGGATGCCGTGCTCGTCGCGCAGCACGCGCACCGGCGCCGTCAGGCCCGACACCGACAGATCGCCCTCGACGTTCGGGCCGCGCAGGCTGGCGGCCAAGGCGTGGGCCGGCAGCGCGGCGGCGAGCACCACGGCAGCAGCCAGCAGGCGGCGACGGATCGGCATCCTCAACTCCTCGGGGTGTTCGGGCTGCTGCCGGCCGCCTTGTCGGCCGGCAGCGATTGAAGCGGTTGCAGCGTGGCGAGCGCGTCGCGCACGGCGCCCGGGCTCAGAATCTCGGGCAGCAGCAGCGGCGCCTGGCCGGGCCGGTGCAGCACGTAGACCGGCACGCCGTTGCGGCCCAGCCGCGCCAGCGCCTGGGTGATCACCGCGTCGCGCCGCGTCCAGTCGGCGCGCATCAGCGTGACGCCGGCCTGCGCGAACGCCGCCTGGATCGGTGCGGTGTCGAGCACCAGCCGCTTGTTGACCTGGCAGCTGACGCACCAGGCGGCGGTGAAGTCGACGAACACCGGCCGGCCTTCGGCCAGCAGGCGGTCGATTTCGGCTTCGTCGAAGCTCAGCCAGTGGTCCTCGGCCGGGGACGCGGCCGCGGCGGCGGCGGCGGCATCGGGCGCCGCTGCCGGCCAGCTCCAGGCCAGCAGCGCCGCCAGCGCCGCGACGCCGGCCGCGCGGCCGGCCCAGCCGCGGCCCAGGCCGGCGTGCCAGGCCCAGGCCACCGCGCCGGCACCCACCAGCACCAGCAGCAGCCGCGCCATCGCGCCCACGCCCGCCTGCTGGCCCAGCACCCAGGCCAGCCACACGGCGGTGGCGAACATCGGGAAAGCGAGCGCCTGCTTCAGGTGGAGCATCCAGGCCCCGGGGCGCGGCAGGCGCGAGCGCCAGCCGGGCAGCAGCACCAGCGCCGCATAGGGCAGCGCCATGCCCAGGCCGAGCGCCGCGAACACCGCCAGCGCCACCGGCGGCGGCTGCGTCAGCGCGTAGCCGAGCGCGGCGCCCATGAAGGGCGCGGTGCAGGGCGTGGCCGCCACCACCGCCAGCACGCCGGCACCGAAGGCATCGGCAGCCGGATGCGCACTGCGCCAGGCCGCGAGGCGCTGCGGCAGCAGCGGCGTGAACTCCAGCCCGCCCATCAGGTTCAGCCCGATCAGGCAGAACAGCAGCGCCAGCGCAAACACCACCGCCGGCTCCTGCAGCTGGAAGCCCCAGCCCACCGCCTGCCCGGCCGCCTGCAGCGCGATCAACCCCAGCGCCAGCGCGAGGAAGCTGCCGAGCACGCCGGCGCCGTAGGCCAGCGCGTGCAGCCGCAGCGCGGCCGGCGCCGCGGCCTGCCGGGTCAGGCCGAGCAGCTTGATCGACAGCACCGGGAACACGCAGGGCATCAGGTTCAGCAATGCGCCGCCGGCCAGCGCCAGCAGCAGCGCCACCCCGATGCCGATGGCCGCCGCCGGCGCAGCCGCGCCCGCGAGGCTGGCAGGCGCGCCGCCGCCGGCCAGCGGCCGCGCGCCTGCGGGCAGCGCGATCGCGGCCACTTCGCGCCACGGCGCGCTGAATTCGACCATCGGCGAGCCCAGGCCCCAGGCCGCCGCGCTGTCGGCCACCGCGATACCTTCGAGCGCGGCCGGCAGTTCGGCCGCATTCGGGCCCAGCCGCAGCCGCCACGCATAGCCGCGCGGCGTGGCGTAGGCCTGGTGCACCGTGGTCTCGATCAGCTGCTCGGCAAAGGGGAAGAAGCGCGCCGGCGGCAGCGCCGCGGCGCCGGCGGGCAGGCCGCCGTCGCGCTCGAGCGTCAGCAGCAGCTCGCGCCCGCTGCGCTGCACCTCGGCCGTCCAGCCCTGCAGCGGCACGCTGCGCGCGGCGGCCGCGCGCTCGAACAGCGCGGTGTGCGCGGTGCTGCCGGGCGTGGTGCCGGCGGCGGCCACCGGCAGCTGCAGCCGCAGCGTCGCCTCTTCGGGGATGCAGACCTCGCGGCACACCAGCCAGCGCACGTGCGCCGTCAGCGCCAGCGTCGAGCCGGGGCGCGCATCGGCCGGCGCGGTGAAGGCCAGCGGCAGCAGCAGCTCGCCCTCGTAGCCGTAGTTGACCAGCGGGCCCAGCGGCAGCCGCTCGGGCGCCGGCCACTCGATCGGGCCGACCGCGGCGCCGCTCGGCAGCTGCCAGTCGATCGTCGTCGGCAGGCCCGAGTCGCCGGGGTTGCGCCAGTAGCTGTGCCACTGCGGCGCGTGCTGCAGCAGCAGCCCGATCTGCAGCGTGCCGCCGGGGGCGACCGCGCTGCGCTCGGCCACCAGCTCGGCGGTGACGTGCTCGGTCTTGACCGGCTGCGCCTGCAGCGCGGGCGCCAGCGCCGCCCACGACAGCAGCAGCAGGCCGCAGCGCAGCGCGGCCGTCAAACAGGCACGCGGGCAGGCACGCAGGCGGGCGCGAAGGGCAGCAGCAAACGCGGGCAACGGGCGGGGCAAGGTCGGGGTCTTTGGGAGCGGCGCGGGTCGCCGAGCATAGCGGCAACCACCGCGCGCGCGGCCCGCTCGGCGGCGATCCCCTTGCCGCAGCGGCCTGCACCCGACGGCGCCGCCGCGGCGCACGGCCGGTCCGAAGCCGCTGCAGCCCCGCACGCGCCAGTGCTGATCGTCCCGGCCGACAATGCGCCGCTCGAACGGCGCGCCGCTGCCCGGCCCGCCCGCCGCAACAGGAGTCGTGATGAGCCAGTACGCATTCGGCAAGACGGTGACGATGGGTTTCGACCAGGCGCTCGCGCGCGTCACCGAAGAGTTGGCCAAGGTCGGTTTCGGCATCCTGACCGAGATCGACGTGCAGGCCACGATGAAGAAGAAGCTCGGCGTCGACATGCCGCCGTATCGCATCCTGGGCGCCTGCAACCCGCAGTTCGCGCACCAGGCGATCGGCGCCGAGCCGCAGATCGGCGCGCTGCTGCCGTGCAACGTGGTGGTGCGCCAGGACGCGCAGGGTGCGGTGCAGGTCGAGCTGATGGACCCACAGGCGGTGCTGGGGCTGGTCGCCAACCCGGCGGTGGCGCCGCTGGCCGCTCAGGTGCGCCAGCGACTCGACCAGGCGCTCGCGGCGCTGTAGGCACCGGCTGGGCCGCCTGGCGCCCGGCCCGCCCCGTCGGGCCGATGGAGCCGGGGGCGGCCGGGCGGTTTCGGTGACGGACCTCGCCGCCCGGCGCTGCGCGGGCGGCGGCGCGATCAGATCAGTCCGGCGACCTCGTCGAGGCGGGTGATCAGCCAGTCGGGCGGCGCGGCGGCGAAGTCGGCTACGGGCGCCTCGCCGCCGCGGATGATCGCCACGCGCAGGCCGGCGGCGCGCGCCGCGTGCACGTCGGCCAGGCTGTCGCCGACGAACAGCGCCTGGTCCGGCGGCGTGTTCGTCGCCGCCAATGCGATCGCCAACGCCCTGCGGATCGGGCTTCAGGCGCGTGACGTCGTCGCGGCTGACCACCCGTCGCAGCCGGTCGCGCAAGCCAAAGCGGACGAGCGCCGCGTCCAGCGCCGTGCGGCCGATGTTGCTGACCAGCGCCGCCGCGACGCCGCGCTCGGCCAGGCGCTGCAGCAGCGCGGCAGCGCCGGCGCGTGCCGACCAGCGCGTGAGCGCGTCGCCGTCCCAGCGGTCATAGACCGGATACAGCGCGCGGCGCAATGCGTCGATGCGATCGGGCGCCGTCGCCCGGTCGGCCGCCAGGTTCCACATGCGCGCGTAGTTGCCCTCGACCGCATAGCCCAGTCGCGCGAAGGCGGCGCGCAACTCGGCCTCGGCCTCGGCCAGCCGCCACTGGAAATCGACCAGCGTGCCCTCGAAGTCGAAGATCACGGTGCGGATCGGCGCGTGCATGGCCCAGTCGGCCCTACGGTTGCGTGCGGCGCGCGGTCACGGCTGCACCGGCTGGGCGCGCCCGGCTGCGGCGCGCGGCCCTGCCCAGGGCTCGGCCGCGGCGATGAAGCCGCCGCCCAGGCACACCTCGCCGTCGTAGACCACCGCCGACTGCCCCGGCGCCACCGCCCATTGCGGCGCGTCGAAATCCAGCCGCAACCCGGCGCCGGCCAGGCTGAGGCGGCACGGCGCATCGGCCTGGCGGTAGCGCGTCTTGGCCGCATAGGCGCCGGGCGGCGGCGCATGGCCGGCGATCCAGTGCACGCCGTCGGCCACGAGCGCGCGCGCCAGCAGCGCCGGGTGGTCGTGGCCCTGCACCACGCGCAGCACGTTGTGCTGCAGATCCTTGCCGGCCACGTACCAGGGCGCGTGCTCGGCGCCGCCGCGCGCCGCGCCGCGTTCCTTGACGCCGCCGATGCCCAGCCCCTGGCGCTGGCCGAGCGTGTAGAAGCTCAAGCCCACGTGGCGGCCGAGCGTGCGCCCGCGCTCGTCGCGGATCGGGCCGGGCTGGTGCTGCACGAAGCGGTTCAGGAACTCGCGGAACGGCCGCTCGCCGATGAAGCAGATGCCGGTGGAGTCGCGCTTGGCGGCGTTGGGCAGGCCGATCTCGGCGGCCAGCCGGCGCACCTCGGTCTTGTGCAGCTCGCCCAGCGGGAAGCGGCTGCGCGCGAGCTGCGCCTGCGTCAGCCGGTGCAGGAAGTAGCTCTGGTCCTTCAGCGGATCGAGCCCCTTGAGCAGCTCGAAGCGGCCCGATGACTTCGTCGACTCGCGCACGCGCGCGTAGTGGCCGGTGGCGATGGCCTGCGCGCCCAGCCGCAGCGCGTGGTCGAGGAAGGCCTTGAACTTGATCTCGGCGTTGCACAGCACGTCGGGGTTGGGCGTGCGCCCGGCGCGGTATTCGCGCAGGAATTCGGCGAACACGCGCTCGCGGTACTCGGCGGCGAAGTTGACGTGCTCGAGCTCGATGCCGATCACGTCGGCCACCGCGGCGGCGTCGACGAAGTCGGCGTTGGCGCTGCAGTAGGCATCGTCGTCGTCGCCCTCCCAGTTCTTCATGAACAGGCCGACGACTTCGTGCCCCTGCTGCTTGAGCAGCCAGGCGGCGACGGCGGAATCGACGCCGCCGCTCAGGCCGATCACGATGCGCTCGCGCTTCACCGGCGCGATTATCCGGCGCCGGTCCGGCGCCGGCCCGGCGCAGCGCCGCCGCGGCGCCGGCGCGCGCCGTGCCTACGCCGGGCGGATGTTCTGGTTCACGCGGAACAGGTTGCCCGGGTCGTAGCTGCGCTTGACCGCGGCCAGCCGCGGATAGTTGTCGCGGAAGCTCGCCTTCACGCGGTCGGCGCCCTCGTCCATCATGAAGTTCACGTAGGCGCCGCCGGCCGAATACGGGTGCAGCGCGGTCTGGTAGTCGCGCGCCCAGTTGCTGATCACGGCCGCGTTCTTCGGGTCGGGGTCGACGCCGACGAACACCGCCGACCAGCGCGCATCGCGGTAGCTGAACGCGGTCTCGCCGCGGCCCACGCGCTGCGCGGCGCCGTCGATCGGATACAGGTGCATCGCCGAGTGCAGCGTCGGCAGCCGCTCGGCGTACTGCGCGTGCAGCGCGATCGCCGCGTCGGGCAGCTCGTAGACGAAGTCGGCGCGCCAGTACCACTGCAGCCCCGGCGCGTACAGGCCGTCGAAGGCGCCCTGCAGCATCGGGAAGGGCAGCGCGTGCGGGCCGTGCAGCGCCGGCTTGGTCGCCTGCACCGGCGCGAACGCAGCGTCGGCCTTGGCCGGGTCGCCGGTCCAGCACCAGACCACGCCGCACATCTTCTGCCGGTGCAGCGCCTCGGGGAAGGGCGGCGCCGGCGGCACCGTCATCAGTGCGAGGAAGCCGTTCAGCTCTTCGGGCGCGTTCACGATGAAGTCGCGGTACCAGGCCATGACTTCGGCGGCGCGCGCCAGCGGCCACAGCGTCGGCCCGGCGATCACGTTGGCCACCGGATGCAGCCGGAACTCGAACGAGGTCACGACGCCGAAGTTGCCGCCGCCGCCGCGCAGCGCCCAGTACAGATCGGGGTGGCTGTGCTCGCTCGCGGTCACGAGCCGGCCGTCGGCCAGCACGACGTCGGCCGACAGCAGGTTGTCGATCGACAGCCCCCAGCGCCGCGTCAGGTGGCCGATGCCGCCGCCCAGCGTGAGGCCGCCGACCCCCGTGGAGCTGATGATGCCGCTGGGCGCGGCCAGCCCGAAGGCATGGGTCGCGTGGTCGACTTCGCGCCACAGGCAGCCGCCGTCGACGCGCACGCTGCGCGCGGCCGGGTCGACGCGGATGCCGCGCAGCCCCGAAAGATCGATCACCAGGCCGTCGTCGCACACGCCCAGGCCGCCGCCGTTGTGGCCGCCGCCGCGCACCGCCAGCAGCAGGCCGTGCTCGCGCGCGAACTGCACCGACGCGATCACGTCGGCCACGTCGGCGCAGCGCGCGATCAGCCGCGGCCGCTTGTCGATCATCGCGTTGAACACGGTGCGCGCCTGGTCGTAGTCGGCGTCGCCGGGTTGGATCAGGGCGCCGCGCAGGCGCGCGCGGTAGGTCGTCAGATCGTTGTCGCTGAACATCTCGGCCTCCTGTAGGGCAGTTGCAGCGAGGCTCAATCTAGGCATCCGGCCGGCGATCGCCATCGACAGGATCGATCAATTCGCGCCCGTGCCTGCCGACGCAGCCGATAGTCAGACCTGACTATCGGCTGCCGCCGCGGCAGCAGCCGCAGCAGCTTGACACGGCCGATCGCTGGGCCTAGAAGCAAGCTGCGGTGCAGGCTTGCGCCGAAGCGCCGCGGGAGCCATTCGATGCCACTGTTCATCATCGAACGCCGCTTTGCCGACGCGCTCGACCTCGACGCCGAAGGGGCCGCGCTGATCAAGCAGGTCAACGACGCGGCCGGCGTCAACTGGCTGTACTCGTTCCTGTCGGCCGACCGGCGCAAGACCTATTGCCTGTACGAGGCGCCGAACGTCGAGGCGATCCGCGAAGCGGCGCGGCTCGCGGGCCTGCCGGCCGACGTGGTGGTCGAGGTCAGCCAGGTGCGGCCCGAGGCCTTCGGCTGACGGCACGCGGCGCACGGCGCCTGGCGCCTGGCGCCATACCGCACGGCCACGACCCGGCAGATCGACGATGCGCTGCACCCGCTGCGGCCACGACAACCGCGCACAGGCGCGCTATTGCGACGCCTGCGGCGCAGCGCTTGCCGCGCCCGACGACGCGGCCGCGGCAGCGCCCGCCGCCGCGCGCGCTGCCGAACTCGCCGCGCTCGACGCGCTGGTGGCCCGCATGGCCGGCGGCCGCGGCGCGATCGTCGCGCTGGCCGGCGAGCCGGGCATCGGCAAGACGCACACCGCCCAGGCACTGGCCGCACACGCGGCCGGCGTGCGCGTGCTGTGGGGGCGGTGCAACGAGGAGCCGGGCGCGCCGCCGTACTGGCCGTGGCTGCAGATCCTGCGCGCCTGGCTCGAGGCGCACGACGACGACGCGCTGCGCGCCGCGCTCGGCACGGGGGCGGCGCCGATCGCCGCGATCCTGCCCGAGATCGGCCAGCGCCTGCCCGGCCTGGCGCCGCCGGCACCCACACCCGACGCGCAGCAGCAGCGCTTTCGCCTGTTCGACGCGATCGCCGGCTTCTTCAGGCGCGCGGCCGCGGCCGAGCCGCTGCTGCTGATCATCGACAACCTGCACTGGGCCGACGCGTCGTCGCTGCGGCTGCTGGAATTCGTCGCGCCGGAGATCGACGCCAGCCGCATCCTGCTGCTCGCCACCTACCGCGACATCGAGCTGAGCCGGCAGCACCCGCTGGCGCACACGCTCGGCGAACTGGCGCGCCACGGCCACTTCGAGCGGCTGCGGCTGGCCGGGCTCGACCGCCGCCAGACCGGCGCGTTGGTTGCGCAGTCCGGCGGCGCCGCCCTGGGCGCGGCGCTGGTCGACGCGATCCACCGCCAGACCGAGGGCAACCCGCTGTTCATCGTCGAGACGACGCGCCTGCTGGTGCACGAGGCGGCCGCCGGGCCGCCGGCTGCGGGCGACGGCGCGCGGCCGCTGCGCATTCCGGAAGGCGTGAAGGAGGTGATCGGCCGGCGCCTGAACCGGCTGTCGCCGCAGGCCAACCGCGTGCTCGCCGGCGCCGCGCTGATCGGCCGGCGTTTCGAGCTGGCGCTGCTCGAGCGCCTGCTGGAGCCCCCGCTGGCGGCCGGCCTGTCGGAAGCGGTCGCCGAGGCGCTGCAGGCGCACGTGCTCGAGCCGGCCGAGCCGCAGGGCACGCTGCAGTTCGCGCACGCGCTGATCCGCGAGACGCTGTACGACGAGATCCCGGTGACCACGCGCAGCCGCCTGCACCTGCGCGCGGCGCAGGCGATCGAGGCCTTGCACGGCGCCGACGAGCGCCACCTGCCGGCGCTGGCCTGCCACTACGCCTGCGCGCTGCCCGGCGGCGACGCCGCGCGTACGCTCGAGGTGGCGCGCCGCGCCGCCTGGCGCGCGAGCCGGCTGCTGGCGCACGAGGAAGCCGCGCGCTACCTGAGGCTGGCGCTGCAGGCCCGCGCCGCGATCGGCGGCCCCGAGGACCCCGCCGCCGACGCCGGCCTGCTGGTGGCGCTGGGCGAGGCACTGGCGGCGGCGGGCGAATACCTGCAGGCGCGCGAGACCTTCGAACAGGCACTGGCGCTGGCGCGCAGCGCCGCGGCGGCCGACCTGATGGCGCGCGCCGCGCTCGGCTTCGAGGCCGCCACCTGGGCGCCGGGCCTGCCCGGGCAGGCGGCCGCGCGGCTGCTGCGCGACGCGCTCGCCGCACAGGGCAGCGGCGACGGCCTCACGCGCGCGCGGCTGCTCAGCGCGCTGGCACGTGCGCTGGTGTTCAGCGGCGACGCACGGCAGGCGGCGCTGGTGCGCGCGCAGGCGGTGGCGATGGCGCGGCGCAGCGACGACGTGCCGACGCTGATCTCGACGCTGTCGGCCACGCTGTCGGTGCGCTGGCAGCCCGAGCGCGGCACGCAGCGGCTGCGCGACGCCGACGAGGCGATCGGCCTGGCCGACGCCATCGGCGACCCGGGCAGCGCGCTCGAGGCACAGGCCTGGCGGCTGTTCGAGCTGATGGAGCTGGGCGAGCTGGCGCAGTGGCGGGCCGGGCTCGAGCGCTACGAGCAGCTGGCCGCGGAGCTGGGGCAGCCGTTCCCGTGCTACGTCGCGGTGACGTCGCACGCCACCTTCGCGCTGCTGCAGGGCCGCTTCGACGACGCCGAAGGCCTGATCGCGCAGGCGCTGCAGCTCGGCCGGCGCATGCCGGGGCTGGACGCCGCCGGCGTCTTCGGCATGCAGATGTTCACGCTGCGCTGCGAGCAGGGCCGGCTGCAGGAGCTGGCGCCGGCGGTGCGGGCCTTCGCCGCCACGGTGCCCGCGGCCGACGCCTGGCGCCCGGGGCTGGCGCTGCTGTGTGCCGAGATCGGGCTGCTCGACGATGCGCGGCGCGTGTTCGAGCTGCTGGCCGCCGACGACTTCGCCGTCGTGCGCGACGACGCGCTGCGCAGTGCGAACCTGGCCTATCTGGCGCGGGTGTGCGCGCGGCTCGGCGATCGGCCGCGGGCCGAGCGGCTGTACGCGCTGCTGCTGCCCTACGACGGCCGCAACCTGCTGATCGGCACCACCGTCGCCTGCCTGGGCGCGGCGGCGTCGCTGCTCGGCCTGCTGGCCGCGACGCGGCGGCGCTGGCGCGACGCCGAGCGCCACTTCGAGGCGGCGATCGCGATGAACCGCGCGCAAGGCGCCGAGCCGGCGCTCGCCCACGCCCGGCTGGGCTACGCATCGATGCGGCTGGCGCGCAACGCCGCCGGCGACGCCGCCGCCGCGCGCGTGCTGCTGGCCGATGCGCGCACCGCCGCCGCGCGCCTGGGCATGCGCGCGCTGATCGAGCGCATCGACGCGGTGCAGCCCGCGGGCACTGCGGCGCCGCCGCCCGCCGATGCGGCCGGCGCCGCCGGGCTCAGCCGGCGCGAGGTCCAGGTGCTGCAGCTGCTGGCCGCGGGCCTGGGCAACCGCGCGATCGGCGAACGCCTGTTCGTCAGCCCCAACACCGTCGCCAACCACGTGCGCGCGATCCTGGCCAAGACCGGCTCGGCCAACCGCACCGAGGCGGCGGCGTTCGCGATCCGCCACGCCATCGCCGACGGCTGAACCCGAACGGCAGCCGGAGCGGCAAGTCGGCGCCGGCGGGCA
>Ga0209507_1001106_pt1 | contig 22971 bp, 18 predicted proteins | sample AD_UKC028_MetaG_FD_184414 | JGI IMG/M metagenome (GOLD analysis project Ga0209507, IMG submission 184414) | Active sludge microbial communities of municipal wastewater-treating anaerobic digesters from USA - AD_UKC028_MetaG (SPAdes) (version 2) | ecosystem: Engineered > Bioreactor > Anaerobic >...
CGGGCCATATCGAAGCTGGAAGGCCCCGTTCCTCCCCCGCCCCCCGAGGACCAGAGGGCCGTGGTGAAAAAGGGCAAGGAAGAAGCCGCAGGCTGAGAAAAAGACAACAATCGATGAAAATAAAAAGTGCAGGGATGAAAACCCTGCACTTTTCTATTAAATAACAGCGCGGACGGGAACTTTCCTTTTGTTAAGCATTCAAAACAAGCATGCCGGTGTGGAATTGCTTCGCTTTGGTCTTGGGGGAGACGCGCTTCATCTCGTTGAAATGGAAGAGATCCATTTTGCCACAATTTGCCACAATGCTCAGCAGAAGAAATGACGGCACGGCGGTATCCCCTCTGGTTACCGATGGTTCGCGGGATCAAGGAAGCGCTCTTCCTTCCGCGGGGAATTTGCTACAAACTTGCTACAATCCCAGGTTGTGTGATTGACAGGCCAACAGAAAACGTAATAATATCATGCATGCGAGAGTGGCGGAACTGGCAGACGCACTGGACTTAGGATCCAGCGGGTAAAACCATAGGGGTTCAAGTCCCCTCTCTCGCAATTTAATAATATCAATGAGTTTCACACTTGCAGTCCTATGAAGTCCAATGTGTTCATGTTCAATCTGATAGATTTGCGATGAGCCTCTCGGGCAGATTTTTTGTCCTTCCTGATGGAGTGAAATGTTCAGACGATCTGTCCTTGCGCCCACGGGAAGCGTCGGTGCTTCGGTTTGCTTTCTCAGAAAGGCTCTTTCGCGGCCTCTTCGGTAGATCTAATGGTCCCGATTTAGCTTTGTATCTATCTTTTCCAGATCGTTTGGGAATGGCTGCATAGTATCGTCTATTAGCAGTTGGTTTGCAAGGTAAAGAAAGAGAATATCTCCCTTTCTTAAATGGTCGCGCGAGAAAAGAGCTCACCCGGGCCGGGGAACCACGATCTAACCAAGGTATTCCTTCAACAGTCTATCCATCTCTTGCCGGTAAAGGGTCTGAAACTCCGGGGATTCATATGTGAATCCAGGGTTATTAAGAAGGATTTCGGAGGCGACCTTGTCTCTAAAACCGGACTGGCGCTCTGTGTCGCCGGGATACATCACTTCCGCGACATCACGCTGCTTGCCCTTGTTTTTGATCAATTGAGCTGTGGGAATGGCCAGGTAAACAATAAGAACGATGACGGCCAACCCTGTCAAGGTGCATATGAATATTGTCATTGTGTCTCCTCAAGGGCATTCGATCCTCCAGGCAATTATATGATGGATCACACGCCCGGGGTATAAAGTTGAGATTGGTTGAGCACGATGACAGGATAGCCCGTGAGAAGGCGGGAGTCAAGTTCGGGATAGGATATGAGGGATGCCGAGAACCTTTAGCGGTATCTGCCTGATCGCCGCAAGGCATTCAAGGTTCTCGCCGGGGAGATCCTTCGGAGGCAGCCGGAGGTATCCCTTTAAACCTGTCGCCTGATCACCAGGGGCCCCTTGAAGGCATCCATGATACGCGAGGCAGGAAGCCCGTTCTCTAAAAGCTGCGTCATAGCGTGGCAGTATTTCCTGATGTGAAGGAAAAACTTCCTGTATCCCTCGCAGAGATAGTGAAGCCCCGGTTCATCGTAGTAGCTGGCCGCGAACCGGTGCTTCGGGCAACCGCCCCTGCATGCCGCGAGGACCTCGCACTCCCTGCACCAGCGGGGCAGGGCCGACTCCTTCCTGGTCCCGAACCCCGACCGGAGCGATCGCGCCGCCATTTCCGGCAGCGTGTCCTTTTCTATGTTCCCGAGTCTGTATTCAGGATAGACGCAGTGGTCGCAGGCATAGACATCACCATTGTGCTCCACGGCCAGCGATAGGCCGCACCGGTCGGCGTGGACACAGACCGGCGAAGGGTTCCCGATCCAGGCGTTCAGTGCCCACTCGAAGTTCATGACAAAGACCCCGCCCACATCATTGCGGACCCATTCCTCGTAGATGGCGATGAGAAAGTCACCGTATTCCCCGGGGATGACCGTCCAGGGGGTGACCTTTGTTTGGCCCTCTTCCTGGTCCAGGGCTGCGGGGCCGGCCAGGTGAAGGCCGAGCCGACCGCTTTCTTTGCCCGGCATCCGTTCCACGATCGGTGTGAACTGGATAAACCCGATACCTTCATCCTTGAAGAACCGGTAAACATCGAGCGGGTGTTTCGCTGTTTCCCTGGCAACACAGGCCATTACGTTGTAGTCCACACCGTGCTTCTGCAGGAGCCTCAATCCCCGCATTACCCTGTCGAATGTCCCGTTCCCCTCATGGTCACGGCGATGGCGGTCATGGACCTCTTTCGGGCCATCGAGGCTGATGCCAACCATGAAATTTTCTTTCTTTAGAAAGTTGCACCATTCGTCCGTGAGGAGTGTCCCGTTGGTCTGAAGTGAATTGGTGATAGTCTTTGTCCCGACGAAAGGTTTCTGAAGCTCTATGACACGCTTGAAAAAATCGATCCCCAGGAGCGTTGGCTCCCCGCCCTGCCAGACGAACTCGACCACCGGGGTGGGCTGCGATTCTATGTAGTTCGCGATGAAGCGGGACAGGACCTCACCGGGCATCCGGTATTTTTCTCCTGTCCCGAAGAGCGCCTGTTTTTCAAGGTAGAAACAGTACTCGCAGTTGAGGTTGCACAGGGGCCCTATGGGCTTGGCCACCACGTGGATACCCGCCGAAGGACTGTCCCGGCAAATATCGGTCTTTGCATTATGCGTGCTCATGGTATTTCTATATCATATCCCCCACCCCCGGGTGAAGGGGGTAGGGGATACCTCGGTAAGAAGGGTCAGAATTTCAATCAGCTTTTATCTTTGCCTCTGTTGCCCGTAGCTTCTTCTTGCCGGTGGCAGAGAGCCTGGACTCACCGGGTTTCACGATCACCTTTTCAAGCTTGCCGGTGAACCTGAAGGGTACGTCATAAGACAGGCAGACAGGCGTACCCGTATCTTCGCCCACGTCGAAGGTTTCGTCCAGGGACAGGCGGAAGGGAACGGTCTTCTCGATCCGTCCCCGGGCAACCTGCTTGCCGTCCACGCTGAGCGTTCCGGTGCCGCCCTTGCCGATGCCGGCACCGCTGTCATGCTGGAAGTCGAAGACGATGGTGTGTTTGCCCGGCTTCAGGGCTTCCCTGGCGCCGATGCTGTAGTGTTCAATGTTGGCGAAGTTGTAGTGGAATACCGGTTTGCCGGCCTCGAACATCAACGCGTACCCCGCGCTGATGCCGCCATGAGTTACAATGACCCCTTGTTCGTTGCTTTTTTGGAGAACAACTTCGGCGGTGATACGGAATGACTTGTTCTTCAGATCCGGTGCCGCCCCTTCCGGGATGCGTGTGACTGTTCCCGAATAAGTGAACTCCGTATGCCCGTGTGTCAGACTTGGGCGGATGGACACGTCCGTCCGCGGCATCCTGGCGTTATCCAGCGGCAGGACGTTATATTTTGCGGCTTCCGCATAGAACAGCAACTGGAGATCGTGAAGTTTTTCGGGGTATTTGCCGGCAAGATTGATCGCTTCGCTGAAATCTTTCGCCACGTTGTAGAGCTCCCAATTATAACCGTTGAGGACATCCTGTTTCGGGTCACTTGAATCGCCGAGCGGTGTTACCGGGGTTGTGCAGGCGACCCAGCCGTCGTGATAAATGCCGCGCATGCCGAGCATCTCGAAGTACTGTGTCCGGCGAGCGGAAGGCACCCTGGCATTATTGAAAGAGTAGAGCATGCTCACACCCTCGATGGGCTTCTGCGCCACTCCGTTTACCATGGAAGGCTGCTCGATACGGGTTGCCTCCAGTATGGTCGGCACGATGTCGATAACATGGTGCCATTGAGACCGGATGCCGCCCTTGTCCTTGATGCGCGCAGGCCAGGATATGACCATGCCGTTGGCGGTGCCCCCGTAATGGGAGGCGTATTGCTTTGCGTACTGGAAGGGGGTGTTCATGGCATGCGCCCAGGCTACCGGGTAGTGATTATGTGTTTTCCATGTGCCCAGATCGTCCTTGCGCTCCAGCATCTGTTTCAGGTTTTCCGGGATCCCGTTCAGGGAGGCTATCTCGTTGAATGAGCCCCCGATATTGCCTTCAACACTTGCGCCGTTGTCGCCGCAAATGTAGATGACCAGCGTGTTGTCCATCTGCCCCAGCTTGTCAATGGCGTCGAGGACACGGCCGACATTGTAGTCTGTCTGCGAAAGGTAGCCTGCGTACACCTCCATCATATAGGCAAAGAGCTGCTTCTGCTCGGCGCTCAAGGAATCCCAGGCCGGCAATTCGGCGTGGCGTTTCGTCAGCAGGGTGTCAGCAGGGGCAATGCCCAGTTTCTTCTGCCGCGCCAGGGTCTCCTCCCGTACCTTGTCCCAGCCCTGGTCGAACTTCCCCTTGTATTTCGCTATCCATTCCTTTTTCGGATGATGCGGTGAGTGGGTGGCCCCGGGGGCATAGTAGAGGAAGAACGGCTTGTCCGGTGCAGCGGCCTTCTGGCTGCGCACCCATTTGATGGCCTGGTCCGCCATGTCATAATCAAAGTTGTAGTCCGGGTTGCCCAGGTACGGCTCAATGGGCCTCGTCCCTTCATAGGCTGCCGGTCTCCATTGATCCGTTTCGGCGCCGATGAACCCGTAAAAATGTTCGAACCCGAGGCCCGTGGGCCACAGGTCGAACGGCCCGGCCTGGCTGGTCTGCCAATCAGGCACGTTGTGGTTCTTGCCGAACCAGGAGGTGTTCCAGCCTTTCTGCTTGAGGACCTCGGCGACCGTCGCGGTGTCCCTTCCCATCAGGCTGTCGTAGCCCGGGAATCCCGTGGCCATTTCCATGATGGTCCCGGTATGGACCGAATGGTGGTTGCGGCCGGTGAGCAGCGATGCGCGCGTGGGGGACGAGAGCGCCGTGGTATGGAACTGCGTGTAGCGCAGGCCGTTTTTGGCCAGCTTGTCGAACGTGGGTGTGTCGCATGGCCCGCCGAAGGTGCTTGATGCCCCGAAGCCCACATCGTCAAGGATAATGAGGACGACGTTAGGCGCCCCTTTTGGTGCCTGGACCGGTTTTGGAAAATCGGACTTCGAGTCTTTCGTGGTGAGCCCAATCTGTCCTTTGAACTGTGGAGGCGGTGCGGGCAGCACTTCCTGTGATGACGCAATGCCGCCGAACAATGTTCCTAACGCCACCACCGAGCTGACTGCCGCCAGGGCACCGCTGCCCCGCGCTTTCGCCATCTGTCGTGCACATTCCTTATGTTTCATGATTTTATCCTCCTCCTTTTTTATGCCCGTCCGTATGACCGGGCCGATCTTCCGCTCGCCGTCCGGCTCAAGTGTCAGAAGGCGAATACAATGCCTGTTATCGGGCCCTGCATCGTTATTTTGAACCTCGGGGAATCGCTGGTCTTGTAATCGAGGTAAAGCGCCCTGTAACCAAGGAAACCGGTTATGTCCGGGGTGAAGCGATACCCGAACATGGCAGCGGCACTCCAGCTGAAATCTGAGCCGGCCCCGAAACCGCCTATATCGCCCCTTAAGTTGAGGACCATCTTTTCGGTAAGGTCTGTATTAAAGGAGAGGCCGATCATCGGGTCTGTAAAATCCACGGTATTGGTAGGGTTTACGGAACCGCTCGTGTCGAGGCTGTTGTGCATATACCAGTAACGGCTGCCGCCGTATATGTCAAGGGAGGCCGACCTGCCACCCTGCCTGTCGTCGAGCTGCCATTTACCTGCCTGGTACATGACCCCGAATTCGACGAGCCACGTTTCGATGGTAGCGGTGACGTCCCTCGTGGGAGGCTGTGTCCCTCCGGCCGATACCGCTTTGATCGTCATATCCTGCTTCATCTTCAGGTATATAGGATCGACAAAGAACCCGAGCCTGCCCTTTCGCGCCTCCATGTGCGTCAATCCGCCGACCTGAAGGTTCTTCATGATGTCCGAGAAGGACATCGAAGATGAAGTGCTGTAATCGCCGACGGTGACTTTGCCGTCCATGCTGACGGCCCACATGTAAGGCGCTATAGTGAAGTTCCATTTGGCATCGCCGGTGCCTTCAGCGGGTTTATCCGCGCCGGATGAAACTGTCTGCCCGTAAGCCAAAGGGCCCGGAGAGGCCGCGAATGCAAGAAATATCACGGAAACCGCTAACAAAAGACCTGTTCTCTTCATTACTTTGTTCTCCTTGTTTTTCCTGCCGGACCTTGTTGAGGTTCCTCCCCCGGCGCGGATGCAATCGGTCGTAGTCTTTACCGTTTGGCTTCTTGCATCTTCTTTCGTATTTTTTTCAGGGCGTCGATCCCTTCCCACGACAGGTCCCTGCCAATGCCGACCTTTGATGTTTCGCTGAGCAGTTCGATGGCCCCGAGAAACGCGCTCCCGTCTTCAGACCCCAGATATTGTTCAAGGCCTTCCCGGGTCTCCCAATGGATCACAAGCACGAGGACGTCGCCGTCCTCGGTGTCCCGGGTGATCCTGCAGTCACAACACCCGTTCTGCCCGCGTATCATGGGAAGGAAAGCCTCGAGGGTCTGGTGCAATTCCTGGAACTTATCCGGATTGACTCTCATCTCGATCGTGAGTGTTAGAAATTTGGCCCTCATAATTTGGCCACCCGTATTTCAATATGCATGCCAGAGAGAAAGACCCGGTAACACGATGAGCAACGTATTGATATTATTTACATATTGTTAAATACCGGCAGGCGGTGATGAAAGATGGGCCCTCAACATGTTGAGGGTTCCGCAAAATGTTGAGGGCGTTTATTGAGGTTTTGATATCTGCGGGCGTTTTATCCCTAATTTTTTCAGGCGAAAACGCAGCGTGCTCGGGTGAAGTCCGAGAAGGGAAGCGGCGCCGCCTGCGCCGTCTATCTTCCAGCCGGATCCGCCCAGGACCTTGAGGATGTGCTCCCGCTCAATCGCTTCAAGTCCTTTAAGGGGATTTCCCCTCTCTTCGAAAGCCTGTGTTTCAAGCCCGTCTGAAAACTGCAATACCGGACCGGGACTCGTGATGACGGCCCTCTCGACCGCGTGTTCCAACTCCCTCACGTTGCCCGGCCACGGCTGGTCCTGCAGGGCCTTCATGGCATTTTTCGGGATAGTCTCGAACCTTCTGCCGATTTTACGCGCATGTTTAATGACGAAGTGCTGGACAAGCAGGGGAATGTCATCCCGCCGCATTCTCAAAGGAGGGATGGAGATGGGGAAGACATTGAGCCGATAGAAAAGGTCTTCCCGGAACCTCCTGTTCCTGACCTCTTCTTTGAGGTCGCGGCTCGTTGCGGCGATCACCCTGACATCCACCTTAATGGTTTGAGGACTGCCCAGCCTTTCGAACTTCCCATCCTGAAGGACCCTTAGCAGCTTGGTCTGCAGCTCCAGCGGCATCTCGCCTATCTCGTCCAGGAAAAGCGTCCCACCGTGCGCGAGCTCGAAACGGCCGACCTGTTTCGCATGGGCCCCTGTAAATGCCCCCTTTTCCCGGCCGAACAGTTCGCTTTCGATGAGGTTCGCCGGAAGGGCAGCGCAGTTTACGGTGATCATCGGGCGTTCCCCGCGGCTGCCCATTTCGTGAATTGCATGGGCCACCATTCCCTTACCGGTACCCGTCTCTCCGAGAATGAGGACCGTGGCATCCGTCGGGGCGACCTGTTTGACCTTGAAGAAAACGTAATTGAGCGCGTCGCTTTTACCGATGATCTTCTCGAAACCAAAACCTGCTTTTATCTCTTCCCGGAGATAGAGATTTTCTTTCTCCAGCTGGAGCTTGAGCCGCTCGACCTCTTCCAGGTTTTCACGGAGTTTGACCTCCATCTGCTTGCGCTCGGTCACATCGGTTGACGCACCCGTCAAGAGCCGCGGAAGTCCCGGCCCGGCGGACGACAGGTTTCCCCTTGAAGATATCCAGGAGAAGCCTCCGTCGGGACGCACCACCCGGAAGTCCATCGCAAAGGCCTCGTTTTTCTCGAAGCTTTGCTGGATCCGTTCCCTGACACCTTCCCGGTCATCGGGGTGTATCACACCCAGAAGACTCTCTAACTGCATGCCTTCATCAGGATCAAGGTGAAACAGCTCCATAAGCTTTCGGGTTGTCCAGATCATACCTTTGCCCTTATCCATGATCCAGAGCCCGGCTTCCGCGGCAGATGCCGCAAGGTTCAAGCGCTCCTCGCTTTCACGCAGGGCCTGCTCCGCCATGCTTCGCTCAAGGGAATTCACAAACAGCTCCCCAAGCATGCGCAGCCGCGGGATGTATTCCTCCGGGCACGTTCGGCCATTCTCACCCGAACTTATGCCGAGCGTGTACTCTGTGGATGACTTCAGGGCGGCTATAGGGATATAGAGGCCGGAGCGGACATTCCAGAGATCGAGCAACTGTTTGTCGAGCGCGGCTTCTTCCGGAAGGTCTTCCACGCACGAAAAAGCAACTGTCGCATGGTCCACCGACAGTTTGCGTACGAACCAGGGAGCAAGCGAAGTAGGGAGCGGTGTCTCCACCGGATACGGTGAATCACCCAGGATATCGGCATTATGGGTGACCAGCCACAACGTCTTGCCCGGCATGAGCCGCAGCAGGGAACATCGGTCGACCCCGAAGAACCCCAATATCCCCTTCATCGCGTTGTTTATTTCGTTGTCGACCTGTTCGGGGTGAAGGGAAACGAATCTCGCAGAGAGGTCGGCCAGGAATTTTTCAAACTCCAGGCGCTCTTTGGATGCAGTCTGTTCAGCGGTGTCAGCATGCTTTTTTTTATTCACACAAGTTACCTGTTTGGAAACGCTGCTTCAATGGCCCAACGACCCTTTGGCTGAATTGACCAGGGCAGGCAGCTTAAGGCCGCGATCAAGGCCATCGCGGGGTATCTCCCTTTTCCTTCTGGCCGATATATGGCAATAACTCAGGATATAGACATGATATCTGTGATCAAATGCCATGTCAATATTGACCTGCTTACCGGTCAATCAGATATATTTTCATTAACGGAATGTATTAAGGTATAATTTTCAGGTACTGGTTCATCATAACATTTTATGGAGGGTCATAATGAAATTGATCAGAAGCGCCGTATTATTCATGCTGCTGCTGCTGCTCTCAACCGGTGTTGGACTTGCGGCCGATGCCAGGGGCTGCGCGGACCATCCGCTCTTCAACCGCATGAGCGGCTTTGAGATCTTTGAATGTAAGAAGGCATATGACCGGCTGATCATCAAGGCTGTTAATGATCCGAAATCTGATAAAAATCTCAGGCCGGAGGGGGACCTGACTACCATTAAATATATATTCAAGAAATCTGCCAATGTACCTTCACCGCCGAGCGATCTCCAGGTGATGCGTAATTACCAGAACGCGGCCAAACAAAAAGGCGGAACGGTCCTTGTCGACAGGCCCGGCTACACCGCGCTGAAATTTACGCGCCAGGGCGGCACGGTATACGCGGCTGTCAGCACGGGCAGCGGCGGTTACCGCATGCAGCTGGATATATTGGAAGAAAAAGCAATGACCCAGGAGATCACGGCGAACCTGATGTGGGAAAAGCTGCAAAAAGACGGCTTTATTTCATTACACATCAATTTTGATACAAATAAGGCCGTCATCAAGCCCGAGTCCATGCCGCTCATTCAGCAGATCGTTGATCTGATGAAGGGCCAGCCAAACCTCAGGGTGTCCATTGAAGGCCACACGGACAACCAGGGTACTGCTGCCGCAAATAAGACCCTGTCGCTCAATCGTGCCAGGGCTGTGGCGGCGGCTGTTTCAGCGGGCGGCATCAAGGCGGACCGTATGGAAACGGTTGGCTGGGGACAGGAAAAGCCCATTGCGGATAACCGTACCGAGGAAGGCCGGGCCGCCAACCGTAGGGTCGAGCTGGTCAAGAAGTAGAAAAAGATATCCAAAAACAGGGTACGCCTGAAGTTCTTCTTTTAGAAGGCCCAAGGCCCGGCAATCCGTTTTGGCCGACGCTGACAGCTGGAATCTTATCGGCACGGGACCTTTCATCAGGGCCGATGTGCCGATGACGAGACGGCAGGCTCGAGCGGGAGGGGGAGGTCTGTGGTCTCCCCGAGCCGGCCGCTTTCTTCGTCAGGATCTGAACAGGCCGCACCCTCCGTGTTTTCAGTATTAAGCCGGGTTATCCCAACAAAAGGTGTTCATCAAAAACGATAATGTGAAATGAATGCACAAGGCAGATAGGTATAATGGTACTAATTGGTGCTTATTGGTAATAATATAGAATTATAATGTGAAATATTTCATTATTCTTCCTTGACAAGCCAAAGCTGATTTGATAATTTGTTCACAACTATAAGTACTCTGGAAGGTATTGATATAGATAAGAATGCCCGACCCGCAGTATCGCATCATAAACAAGGGTGAAAAGATATTGGCAGGTTCTGGCGGAAAAGGGAATCAGGCCATGTTATATGGCAAGAAAGTTTTTAAAAGCAGTTGGATGCGACAACTGCAGAGATACAGTAGAGGGAGCTAAAAATGAGATATGGAGAGGTAGGGTATAATTTAGAGATCGATCTGGCAACAGGAAATATCGAGAGGGTAGAAACGGACCCGAAAATGCTGGAAACCCATCTGGGCGGTCTCGGCACCAGTGTCAAGCTTCACTGGGACAGGGTCCCGGCCGAGACCCAGGCGTTTGACGATGAGAACATGCTCATATTCAGTTCAGGCATTCTCAATGCCACACCGGCATTCAGCGCCAATCGCAGCGTCGTCACCTTCATGTCTCCCGAGTCAGGGCTGCTGGCGTACCCGATGATGGGGGGGTTCTGGTCGGCGGAATTGAAGTATTCCGGTTACGACAAGGTGATCTTCCACAATAAGTCGCCTAAGTGGGTCTACATCTGGATCAACAACGACAAGGTGGAGATACGCGACGCCTCCCACCTGGTCGGCAGGGGTGCCCTTGAAACACAGGACCTTATACGCAGGGAACTGAACCAGCCCAATGCCCAGGTGGCCGCAATCGGGCCCGCCGGTGAGAACAGGTGCTTCACGGCCTCTATTGAACAGGGCCGCTCCAGCGCGAGCCGCCTCGGCGGCGGTGCTGTCATGGGAGACAAAAAGATCAAAGCCGTGGCGGTCCGCGGAACCGGGGATGTCAACCTCGCCAATGGTGAAGCGTTCATGAAGGAAATGAAGGATATGATGCAGTATATAAATTTCCGCAACGCTAACCCGATTAAGGATGTTATGACCATTTTGTCCGGGATCGGGTCACCGCAGGAGATGGTGCACACCGACGAAAAGTGGCACACCGAGAATTTCATGTGGGGAAACGCCCGCACCCGCAGAAGAGGCTTCTGGGACGAGAACATCTCCAAGGAATGGCCGAAGACACAGCTTGAAGGCATTAAGCGGTTGATAAGCTGCTTTAACTGTCCCCAGCACTGCGGCGCGTTGATCTCCTACAAGGAAACCCCGAGATACATGGCGAAATGTTTCGGGAAGCTTACATACGCCATGGCTTCCTATGTGGACAGCATGGATTTCGCCTGGCGGACCTTGCAGCGTGCCACGGAGTACGGATTCGATTCATTCTCGACCCCGCAGATCCTGGCCTTCGCCGTCGAACTCCAGGAGGCCGGCATCCTGACCGACAAGGACTTTGCCGGGACGTCCACTTATCCTGCATGCCCGACCGACAAGGAAGGCAGGTTCCTCTGGCTCATGGACAGGGTTGCCCACCGGGAAGGCATCGGTGATGTACTTGCCGATGGTGTATACCAGGCGGCACGGAAGATCGGCAAAGGCGCGGAGGCATTCGACCACAACACGATCAAGAAGCACGAGCAGCTGCCCCTCAAACTGGGCACGCTCGATCCTCTATACTATCTCATGTATGCCACCAACGAGAAGATAAGCATCACCCAGATCGAAGGGAACTGGCCCCAGGGCGCTTTCGCTACCATGGAGCAGAGGGAAGAGTTCGTGAGGGATTGGCCCCAGCTTCCCGATGAAAGCTGGAAACAGTGGCTGCTGGAATGGGAACCAAGAGGGGAAAAGGGGATACCGTTCTACCCGACGCCTGATATCTGCAGTGAGATCGTGGACTGGATGGAGATGCTCCACAACATCGATGACGCCTGTTGTGTATGCGCCGGCATGTCATCATTCTGCCTGAAGCCCCCCTACCACATACACAACTACCCGAAGATAATCTCGGCAGCGACGGGGCTGGACCTTGACGAAGCCTCGCTGAAGAAGATCGTCAACAGGAGCAGGAATCTCCACAGGGCGCTCAACAACAGAAGAGGCATGAGCAGAAAAGATGAGAAGCCGCCTGAAGATCACTGGAAAAGAAGATGGCCCGAACTCGAGGAAAACCTTCTGTCCACCTATTACACGTTCAAGGGTTGGGACCAGGAAGGCGTTCCCACGAGAGAGAGGCTGCATGAATTAGATCTGGACTATGTTGCCGAAGATCTGGAGAAGAGAGGTATATTGAAAAATGGCCAAGATTAAGAAAAAAATCAAGACAATCAAGGTTGACGCCGACAAGTGCAACGGCTGCCGGGGATGTGAGATAGTCTGTTCCGCCTTTCACTCTATTCCAAGATATAGCAGCAACAACCCGGCACGGTCACGTATTCAGATAATCCGTCACCCCCTGAAGGACATATGGCTTCCCATATTTGCCGGCGAGTACACCCCGGCGGAGTGCATGGGCAGGGACAAGTACATCATCGACGGCAAGGAATACGATGAGTGTACCTTTTGCAGGGCCACCTGCCCCTCCAGGGACATATTCAAGGAACCCGATTCCGGCCTGCCCCTCAAGTGCGACATGTGCGAGGACGACCCGCCGCGGGAAAAACCGATGTGTGTCGAGTGGTGCCTCAATGAGGTTTTGACATACGAAGAGCGGGAAGAGGAAGTTGAAGAAAGCGTGGAGATGGAAGATGTTGAAACAGGCCTCTCATCCATGATCGACAAGTACGGCATGGACAAGATAGCCGACGCCATCACCCGGATGTCCCAGAAGGGCTGAAGAGACGTCACAGGATAAAAAAGAGGATTGATCGTGGAAACCATAGCCCCCTTCAAAGAGGTAATCGACGAGATAAAGGAGAAAGGCGGGGACGCCGTAAAGTACTGCTACCAGTGCGGCAAGTGCGACACCGTCTGTCCCTGGAACAAGGTGCGCAAGTTCTCCATGCGCAGGCTCATCCGCGAGGCCACCTTCGGCATCAGCGAGATCGAGAAGGAGGAGATCTGGCGCTGCACCACCTGCGGCAAGTGCCCCCAGCGCTGCCCCCGGGACGTCAAGCAGATAGACGACATGATGGCCATCCGCAGGATGGCGACGGGCTACGGCGTCTTCGCCGGCCCCGTCAAGTCCTACAAGACCATCGCGTCGGGCCTGTCCGGCCAGGGCAACCCCTTCAACGAGGACAGAAAGACCCGCGGCGCCTGGGCCGAGGGCCTCGGCGTGAAGCCCTTCAAGGAGGGGATGGAGTACCTCTACTTCCCCTGCTGCTACTGCAGCTACGACCCCAGGCTCAAGAAGGTCGCCCAGGCCACGGTGAAGGTCCTCAAGAAGGCGGATGTCTCCTTCGGCATCCTCGGCGAGAAGGAGGTCTGCTGCGGGGAGTCGATCCGCAAGACGGGCAACGAGGACCTCTTCAAGAAGCTCGCGAGGGAGAACATCAAGGCCTTCGTGGACGCCGGCGTCACGAAGATACTCGTCTCCTCCCCCCACTGCTACCACACCTTCAGGAACGAGTACCCCCAGTTCAAGGTGGACTTCGAGGTGGTCCACGTATCCCAGCTGGTGAACGATCTCGTGAAAGAGGGAAGGCTTGCCGTCTCCTCCGGCGAGTACGCGAAGAAGGTCGCCTACCACGACCCCTGCTACCTGGGCCGCCATAACGGCATCTTCGACGAGCCCCGCGACGCCCTGAAGGCGGTGCCCGGCATCGAGCTCAGGGAGCTGGCCGAGGAGCGCATGGACTCCACCTGCTGCGGCATGGGCGGCGGCAGGGTATGGGCGGAGACGGAGAAGCACGAGCGCTTCTCCAACATCAGGGTCGACCAGGCCCTCGGGGTCGGCGCGACGGAGCTCGTCACCGCCTGCCCCTACTGCATCACGGCGCTCGAGGACTCGCGGCTCGTCATGGGCCACGAGGACGACATAACGGTAAAGGACGTCACCGAGGTCATCGCCGAGGTGATGAAGCTATAGAAGAAAAACCACGATGAGGTGATAGAAAGTGGAAAACGTAATATCGCTCAACGAGAACATCAAGGATCTGTGCATGAAGGGAGCAGGGGGAGACTTCGGCGACGTCATGGTCGTCGGCGGCGGCATCAGCGGCATCCAGGCCTCCCTCGACCTGGCGACGGCGGGCTTCAAGGTCTACCTCGTCGAGAAGTCCCCGTCGATCGGCGGCCACATGGCCCAGCTCGACAAGACCTTCCCGACCAACGACTGCTCGATGTGAATTCTCGCACCCAAGCTGGTCGAGGTCGGCCGGCATCCGAACATCGAAGTGCTCACCTACACGGAGGTTGACCGTGTGGAGGGGGAGGCAGGGAACTTCAACGTAACGCTCCTGAGAAAACCCCGGTATATCAAAGAGGACAAGTGCACGGGCTGCACGGTCTGCGTGGAGTACTGCCCGGTGAAGTACCCGGACCAGTACAACCAGGACATATCCATGAACAAGGCGGTCCACGTCTACTTCGCGCAGGCGATCCCGCTGATCACCTACATCGACGAGAGCTGCCTCTATCTCAAGGAGAAAAAGTGCCGCATCTGCGAGGCCGTCTGTAAGAACGACGCCATCGACCTGAACCAGAAGCCGGAGAAGCAGGACATAAACGTCGGCGCCATCATCCTCGCCCCGGGCTTCGAGCCCTTCGACCCCAAGGTCCGCGAGGAGTACCGCTACGGCGAGTTCGCAAATGTCGTGACCAGCATGGACTTCGAGCGCCTCCTGTGCTCCACCGGCCCCTACGCCGGCGAGATCCTCCGCAAATCCGACCTGAAGCACCCCCACAACATCGCCTGGATCCAGTGCATCGGCTCCCGCCAGGTCATCGAGGGCGGCAACAGCTACTGCTCCGCGGTGTGCTGCACCTACACCCAGAAGCAGGTCATCCTCACGAAGGACCACGACGCCGACGCGCGCTGCACCATCTTCCACAACGACGTGCGCGCCTACGGCAAGGACTTCGAGCGCTACTACGAGCGGACGCAGGCCCTCCCCGGGATCCGCTTCTTCCGGAGCTACCCCTCCATCGTGAAGGAGGACCCGGTGACCCATAACGTCACCATCAGATACACGACACCCGAGGACGGCGTCGTCGAGGAGGAGTTCGACATGGTCGTCCTCTCCATCGGCATGAACCCGCCGAAGGGGGTCGAGGAGATGGCCAGGCAGTACGGCATCGAGCTGGAGTCGCACGACTTCTGCAGGCTCGATCCCACAAACCCCATGATAACCAACCGCCCCGGGATCTTCGTCTCCGGCGCCCTCCAGGGCCCCATCGACATCCCCGAGTCGGTCTTCAGCGCCTCCGGCGCCGGCTCCCAGATCGGCGAGATGCTCGGCTACCGCCGCGGCAACCTCTCGAAGGAGAGGATATACCCCGAGGAGAAGGACGTCTCCGCCGAGGAGCCCAGGGTGGGCGTCTTCGTCTGCCACTGCGGCGCCAACATCGGCAGGATCGTCAACGTCCCCGGCACGGTGGAATACTGCAAGACCCTCCCCAACGTCGTCTACGCCCAGGAGCAGCTCTTCTCCTGCGCCACCAACTCGGCGAGGGAGATAACGGACAAGATAAAAGAGGAAGGCTTAAACCGCGTCGTCGTCGCCGCGTGCTCCCCCCGCACCCTGGAGCCGCTCTTCCGCGACACCCTGCGCGAGGCGGGCATCAACCAGTACTACTACGAGATGGCCAACATCCGGGAGCACAACTCCTGGGTCCACCAGAAGGAGAAGGAGGAGGCCACCGAGAAGGCCCACGACATCATCAGGATGTCCGTGGCGCGCGCCTGCAGGCTTGAACCCCTGCAGGAGTTCGACCTGCCCGTGGACAAGAGGGCGCTCGTCGTCGGCGGCGGCATCGCCGGCATGAACGCGGCCCTGTCCATAGCGAACCAGGGCCACGAGGTCTACCTCATCGAGAAAGAGAAGGAGCTCGGCGGCATCGCCCGCAGGATCCACACCACCCTCCAGGGCCTCGATGTCCAGGAGTACCTGAAGGACCTGAGGGCGAAGGTCTACGGGCACCAGCTGATCCACGTCTACCACAACGCGGCCATCACGGAGGCCACGGGCTACGTGGGCAACTTCGTCACCACCGTCGCCTCCCCCCGGGGCACCACGGCCATAAAGCACGGCGCCGCCGTCATAGCGATCGGCGTCGACATGTACACCCCCACGGAGTACCTCTACGGGCAGGACGAGCGCGTCCTCACCCACCTCGAGCTCGAGGAGAGGATCGTCTCCGGCGACGAGAAGGTCACCGGCGCGAAGGGCCTCGTCATGATCCAGTGCGTCGGCTGCCGCAACGAGGACCGCAACTACTGCTCCAGGATATGCTGCAGCGAGTCCATCAAGAACTCCCTGCTTTTGAAAGAGAAGAACCCCGACATGGACATCTACGTCCTCTTCAGGGACGTGCGCACCTACGGCTTCAATGAGGACTACTACCGCGAGGCGGCGGACAGGGGCGTCAGGTTCATCCGCTACGAGCCCGAGGACCCGCCCGTCGTGGAGCCCGGCAAGTCCGAAGAGGACAAGAGGCCCGTCCTCAAGGTCACCGCCACGGACTACATCCTCGGCAAGAAGCTCGAGCTCGAGGCCGACATCATAGCCCTCGCGGCCGCCGTCATCCCCTCGGCTGCGACGAAGGAGGTGGCCGGCCAGTTCAAGGTCACCCTCTCCCCCGACGGCTTCTTCAAGGAGGCCCACGTGAAGCTGCGCCCCGTGGAGTTCGCCACGGACGGCGTCTACCTCTGCGGGCTCGCCCACTACCCCAAGTTCATCCAGGAGACGGTCAACCAGTCCTACGGCGCGGCGGGCAGGGTGCTCACCCTCCTCTCCCACGACATCGTCGTGGCATCGGGCTCCGTCTGTGCCGTTGACGAGAAGAAGTGCATGGGCTGCGGCGCCTGCGCCGAGGTCTGCACCTACGGCGCCCTGGAGGTCAGGGAGACCAAGCAGGGCAGGAAGGTCTTCGTCAACCCCGTCCTGTGCAAGGGCGACGGCCTGTGCAACACCAAGTGCCCCACCGGGGCCATCCAGCTTCGCCACTATACGGACGGCGAGCTTGCGAGCGAGATCGACGTGGTGGTCCCCGACGGCGGGATCGAGAAGATGATAGATGCGGCCGCTGCGGCCGAGTAGGAAGTCTATAAAGGAGGTCGGACATATATGAGCACGAAATTCAAACCGAGGGTCCTGGGCTTTGCCTGCAACTGGTGAGCGTACGGAGCCGCTGACCTGGCTGGCGTGTCCAGACTGCAATATACAACGGAGATGAGAATAATCCGCGTCATGTGTTCGGGGCGCGTTGATATGGGTTTTGTCCTGCGCGCCTTCGAGAACGGCATCGACGGCGTCTTTCTTGGCGCCTGCCACCTGGGCGAGTGCAACTACATCACCCACGGCAACTACCAGGCGCAGAACATGGTGCTTCTCATGAAGCGCGTCCTTCAGTACATGGGCCTCAGTCCCGAGAGGCTCCGGATCAACTTCATGTCCGGCGCCGAGGCGAACGTCTTCACGGAGTCCGTCAACGACTTCGTCAAGACGATAAAATCGATAGGCCCCATCGGCACGGCGGAAGGCCTCGAGCCCGCCGGGCTCAAAAAGAGGCTCGAAGAGGTCAAGAAGAAGGTCCCCTACCTCAAGATCGCCAACCGCGAGAAGCTCGCGGGGCGCCTGGAGGGCCACGACGGCCACGAGGACTACTTCACCCTTGAAGAGGTGACGAAGCAGCTCACCGAGCCCTTCTCCTACTGGATCGACCCGGCCAAGTGCCAGGCCTGCACGACCTGCGCGCGCCGCTGTCCCGTAGACGCCGTCATCAGCGAGAAGCAGAAGATACACATCATCGACCAGGACAAGTGCATACGCTGCGGCACCTGCTTCGAGGTCTGCCCTCCCAAGTTCCGGGCCATATCGAAGCTGGAAGGCCCCGTTCCTCCCCCGCCCCCCGAGGACCAGAGGGCCGTGGTGAAAAAGGGCAAGGAAGAAGCCGCAGGCTGAGAAAGGAAAGGGATGACCATTTTTAGGTCATCCCTTCTTTATACACCACCAAAAAAGCCGAAAGACCCGTTCCGGCAAAGGATTTATCCGGGGAACCCGACCTGAACAGGAGAGGGTGTTGAAAAAAAGGGATATTCGGATCAAAAACATTTAAAATAATAATCATGAAAAATAATGACCTGACGGTATCTGTCGAAGAGGCGAAAAGGATGATCTTAAATTCTGTAAGTACACTGGGCAGTGAGATCATTTCCTTCATGGAAGCATATGATCGTGTTTTGTATGAGGATGTTGTGTCGGATGTAATGGTTCCCCCAATGGATGATTCCGCGATGGACGGCTATGCGGTGATCGCCGATGACACCCGGGGCGCGTCGAAAGAGAATCCGGTAAGGGTCAGAATAACGGGAGAGATACAAGCGGGTGGTTCAATAAAAGGTAAAAATGTTTCGAAGGGAACGGCGATCAGGATCATGACCGGTGCCCACATACCAGAAGGGGCAGATTCGGTGATCCAGTTCGAGGATACCGAAGAAGAAGACGGATACGTAAAAATATTCAGCGAAGTGTCGAAACATAAAAATTACAGGTTTTCCGGGGAGAGCATAAAAAGGGGAGACACGGTACTGAAAAAAGGGGACCGTTTGAATTCGGCAGACATCGGCCTGCTTGCGGCGATGAATCGAAGTGCCGTGAAGGTGTACAGGCGGCCGACGGTCTCGATCATCTCCACGGGAGACGAACTGGCCGATATTGGTGAGGAGATCAAGGCAGGACAGATAAGGAACATCAATGCCTATACCTTATATTCGGAAGTGAAGAAATATAACGCCATTCCTCACTATATGGGAATTGTCAAGGACACGCTGAAAGATACGAAAGATATTTTTTTAAAAGCCCTGAAGTCCGATGTCGTGATATCCACGGGGGGAGTATCGATGGGAAGGTACGATTTTGTTAAAGATATCTATCCTGATCTGGGCATCGAAGTTCAGTTTGAATGGGTAAAGGTAAAACCTGGCAGACCCTGCACCTTTGGGAAAAAGGGCAATACGCTGGTATTTGGCCTTCCGGGGAACCCGGTTTCGACCCTTACATCATTCATCCAATTTGTGAGGCCTGCATTGCTCATGCTGATGGGCGCAAAAAGGATTGAAAAACCGGTCGTTAACGCAATTCTTGAAGAGGATATCAAAAAAGAACCGGGCAAAGCTCACCTGCTGAGGGGCTGTTTTACAATCAGGAACAATGAAATTTATGTTTCAACGACAGGCAATCAAAAATCTTCAGTGCTTCTCTCAATGAGCGCGGCGAACTGCCTTATAGTAATTCCGGAAAGCAAGACAAACATCAAGGCCGGAGAGAAGGTCACCATCCAGCTCATCGATCACGATGAGGTGTGAACGGCGCCTTTTTTCAACTCGTCCAGGCGTCTCAATCTCGGTATGATCTCTTTATGCACATCGCACACGACGGATTTTCCTATCGTGTTGCCCGTGAACATTAATTTATCATTGGGACATCCTGCGTGACAGGCGGTCCTTGATCCACACGCTTTGCATTCATCGGGGAGGTCCGGCCTTCTTATGTCATAGTGAAAATCGTAGCACTGTATTTTGCTCAAGGGGTTCGCGTCAAATATCGTTCCGGACTTGAATGAATGGTTCCTGATGCATGGCCCGATGGTTCCGTCGGGGAATACCGTGGCGATCCTTTTCCCGCAAGGATAGGGAGAAGGCTCTTCGCTCCACAAAGGGATCAGGAAATCAAGGAGGAACGTGGTGTGTACATCGTACCCCCTGACGACATAATCTTCCAGCATGTCACACAGTTCGTGATATTTCTTTAAAAGCCGGCCTTTATATTTAGGGTCCATGCCCTTGTACAGGTTCCTGTAATATCTCAGGCGATATCCGTTCTCTATTCCGAACCTTGTTATGTCGAGGATCCTTTCCAGGTTGCGGTCATCGAGAGTTGCCAGTATGGTCTGGTTGATCACGTTCGACCTTTCGCTCACTATCTTCATCCTTCTCGACAGCTCTTCAATGCTGATGTCCGTGATGTTCATTGACATCCATTGTATGTCTTCAAGGTCATCCCAGTTCACTGAATCTATCAGATCGCCGTTAGTGCATACATTTCCCTGCATGCCGTCAGTGTTCTGATAAACGGCGTCCATGACCTTTTTGATCCTGTCCGTTCTCAGCAGCGGTTCCCCTCCGAGAAAAACAACAACATTCACCTTGATATTGTTGACCTTCCAGACCTCGGGGATCCAGTCCAGGAGCCTTGAAAATGTGTTCTCGTCCATTTCAAGCATGTTGTCATAACCCACCTGATTGAAGGCGTAGCAATACTCACACGTTCTCGTGCACCTGTATGACAGGAACAGAAGGAACCAGAAAAAGGGAAACTTCTCCCAACCTTCCTTCCCCTGGAATCTTTCACTTTCAGTGGAGTACACTTTCTCCAGTTGTTTAGTATGTTCTGTCAGCTTTCTCACGATTATGATCGCCTTTCATTGTTCTTTCCGATAGAAAGGATGGTGCCGATGACAAGCCGGATATAAAGGTTTCTAACACTAATATTTATAAGGGAAACCATAACAGAAGTCAACGGTATTTAATGACCAATATGTTATTATAAAAGACTATTTGTAATAATTATGGACTTGTATTGTTTCCCTGCAATATCCGGCTGCCGTTAACTACTTTTTGCCGTCATCTCTGGTTCGATCCCTGGATCAGGCGGTTTTTCCAACGCCACTTTTTCCTGATAACGTTCAATATCTTTCGTGAAGCACAATTTTGTAAAATACAAAGCTTGAGGTGCAACGGATAAAAGCCCGCGGGGTGCGTGAGGCGCGAGGCTTCCTATGTCAGCAGTTGAATGTAGGCCACCGATCCCTCCGGGAGATGGTCCTGCCCTTCCGGTATCGATATTATTGCCGCCGCTTCAGCTATTGAGTTCAGGCGGCTGCGTTTTTGCATTGGGTGAAATGCCGGCAGTTCACCATTGAATTCAAGGGTTCCGAAGAAAAAATCGGTCCAGTCGGTGTCTCCCCCCTTCAGTTTGGAGGCAAGTCTTGCCTTTATCCCGGGCAGGCCCGGATTTACATGACCGCAAAGGGCGAGGAGGCCGGGTAAAGCGATCTGCAGAAAGCCCATCAGATTGGAAGGCGGCCCGCCGGGCAGGATGAATACGGGTTTTTTATCCAGCATGCCGAATCCGACGGCCTTGCCGGGCCCCATGCGGATCCGGTGGAACACCTTCTTCCACCCAAGGTCTTCAAGGACCTGCGCCACCATGTCACGGTCTCCCGTCCAAGCCCCTCCGCTTGTTATCAGGGCGTCTGTTTCGCTGGAAAATGTCTTGAGGGCGTTCAGGATGGCGTTGTAATCATCCTTAACGATCGCCGTTCTGGGATTCATTTTATATTTATTGCACCATCCCGCCAGGGTGACTATATTGCTTGCGTAAAGCTCACCCTCCTTAAGGGCCTTGCCCGCCTCGACGATCTCGTCACCGGTCCCGATGATCCCTACGACAGGGTTTTTAAAGACAGGGGCTTCACTATGTCCTGCCGCGGCAAGCAGGCCCGCCATGGAGGGTGATATTCGGCGGCCTGACTGAAGGACCCGCTTGCCGGATGCCACGTCGCCGCCGCGGGGCAGGATGTTCCTGACGGTCCCTGCGGGGGCCTCTATCAGCACATGGCGGCCTTCCTGTTTCGTGAATTCTTCAGCGATCACGGCGTCGGCGCCGGGCGGTATACGGGCTCCCGTCAATACCCGCACTGTTGTCCCCGGTTCAAGCTGAATATCCCCTTTGCCTCCCGCGGCCATGGAGCCCAAAAGCTGCAGCCGCACAGGGTTTACGCAAGTGGCGCCGGCAACCTCGCGGGACAGTACCGCATAGCCGTCTTTACGTGAAACATCCATAGAGGGGGAATCCACCAGGGCAAAAAGATCTGAGGCGGCTACACGGTCGACGCAGTCAGCCAGGGCGACATTCTTGGCCGGGAGCGGTTCTATGTTCTCCAGGGTCAAACGCAACGCCTCTTTCAGCCCGATGGACATGACTTTCACATTATTTAAAACAGCCAAGCTGACATTCAATTATCTTGATGCCTAACCGGTTGCATGTATCACCGATCTCTTTTAAAGAGATGTCATGTTCCTTGGACAATCTGACAGCCTGCGCGCAGGCAAGTATCCTTTTGTCTTCACGCATCGCTGCCGCATTGTGTATCAGTTTCTCGTTTTCGCTCATTGCCTGCCTCCTGAGATTATTAATAATAGATATAGATACTCCCCCGGGGCTGTCAACCTGATTGAGCGTGAGTTTCTCATGCAGGGGAACACGGCCGCGGGCGGGAGACCTTATTCTTCCATGAGGAACAATTGGTGGTATTCAGGCTCACTGAGATGTTTTTTCAGCATTTTGCTTATGATGTCGAATACCTCGTTCAGGTCATCGTCGCTCATCCGTTTCAGGATCGTTTTCATCAGCCGGTCATCGGAGAATTTCTGCAGGTACACCTGCACCATGTTCTCGTCCGATTGCCTGTCCAGACCATAACCCATAAAACCGTCAAATGTTTCAACAAAACCATGTGAATGCTTTGTCATCAGGACACCCTGTCTCCCGTTTTTAAAATTCCAGTATATCATATTGGAGGCTGCCGCGACAGTGCTTCCATGGAAAGTTCCGCGAATCAGGGGCCATCACGCGAGTCTTTTGCTTATCG
>Ga0209507_1001107_pt1 | contig 22962 bp, 17 predicted proteins | sample AD_UKC028_MetaG_FD_184414 | JGI IMG/M metagenome (GOLD analysis project Ga0209507, IMG submission 184414) | Active sludge microbial communities of municipal wastewater-treating anaerobic digesters from USA - AD_UKC028_MetaG (SPAdes) (version 2) | ecosystem: Engineered > Bioreactor > Anaerobic >...
AAGGGCGTGGTCCTGAGCGTCTTCATGATCGGCTTCACACTCATCAGATATGAACACTATCCCCCAGCCACCAGCCTGCGCCCCCTCTCCCTGGCCCTTTCCTAAAACTAAACTGGGGACGGGTCAGGATTCAGGAAGCTTCAGTACGGGGTCAGTCGCGGGCGCGTCTCTCTGGAGTGCGCAAGCTTGCTTGCGCTTTGCTGAATCCGGCAGTTCCAACCCCGGCAAGCCGGGGGAAACGGCAAGGCGGCAGCAAGACTGGCGCAATCCAAATTACGGTCGCCCGCCCGTCAGTGACCCCTTACAAGCTTCAACGCCATCCCAGTGACGCTTGAAGAATCCCGGTATCAATAGATATACTCAAGTCATGCGCGACAGCCGTAAACTCCAGAACATGCTCCGGATAGCGCGATGCGTGCGGGATTCAGATTACCCGTCCCGCGCCGACCTTGCCGCGCATCTCGAGCTCGGCCCGCCGGCCATAACCGCCCTCGTCGGCGAACTGATAAAGCGCGGCGTCGTCATGGAGGACGGCAGCGCGGAGTCCAAGGGCGGCAGACGCCCGACCAGGCTAGCGCTGGCCCCGGAATACGCCTGCGCCATCGGAGCGGAATTGAGCCAGAGCCACGTCCGAGCGGCGAAGATTGACTTCCGGGGGCGCGTAGTCGGGCGCAATACGCATCCAAACCCCAGGCGCGGCGACGCCGGGGCGATGCTGGACGCCTTGCGAGAAGTCGTCAAACCCCTCATCTCCGACGCCGGGCGAACACTTGTCGGCATCGGCGTGGGGGTCAGCGGGATCGTTGACCGCGCTTCCGGCGTTGTCGCCTCCTTCCCGGGCATTGCGTCATGGCGGGACGTGTCTCTTGCGCGTGAGCTTGGCTCGCGGACGGGTTGCCACGTCCAGATCGAAAATCTCGTCCGCGCGGCCACGCTGGGCGAGCTCCGCTACGGCAACGGGCGCAGCTTCCGGAACTTCGTCTACGTCCATATGGGCATGGGACTTGGCCTCGGCATGGTCTTCGGCGGGCGCATCCATGAAGGCGCAGCCTTCCAGGCGGGCGAATTCGGGCACATGGTCATCATCGAGGACGGCCCCGTCTGTTACTGCGGCAACTTCGGTTGTCTGGAAAGCGTCGCCTCAATCTGGGCCATGGTCCGGCAGGCGCATGACGCCATGGACAAGGGAGTGCGAAGCCGCCTTGAGGAACTCAGAAACGAAACCGACTTCGAGAAAACCGTCAGCATCATCTTCTCTGCGGCAAAAGAGGGCGACCGGCTTGCAGTCAACATTGTCCAGAGAACCTTCCGACATCTTGGCATGGCCATCGCCAACGTCGTAAATCTCCTGAATCCTGAAGCGGTCATCCTGGGCGGCGCGCTTGCCGTTCAGGACGGGGCGGCGCAGGACGAACTGGCCGGTCAGATACGCGCTCACGTGCTGCCGGGGGTCCAACCTTCCGTGCGAATTCTGCCCGCCGGGCTGGGCCATGACGCCTATTGCCTGGGCGCGGCGGCGCTAGAGTTCGACAACCTCATGTCCGACGGTCGAACCCTTCTGAGCAAACGCCTTTCGTAATGCGCGCGCGGACTTCTGCGCGGCAAATACAACATGCCGCAAATAATCCATGCCGACAACATGACCGTTCTGCCGACGCTGCCCTCCGGCTCCGCCCGATTGATTTACATTGACCCCCCCTTCAACACCGGCAAACGACAATCGCTCGCCCAGATCAAAACCATCATGGATGACAACGGCGACCGCACCGGCTTCAAGGGCCGGCGTTACCGGACTGAGAAGGTCGGCGTTCAATCCTTCGATGACTCCTTCGACGATTTCATAAGTTTCCTTGAACCGAGGCTCAAAGAAGCTTATCGCATACTCACCCCGGACGGATCGCTCTTTCTTCATATTGATTATCGCGAGGTTCACTACGTAAAAATCCTGCTGGACGAAATCTTCGGGCGCGACAGCTTCATCAACGAGATCATCTGGTCATACGACTACGGCGCGCGCTCCAAAAGCAGGTGGTCCGCCAAGCACGACAACATCCTCTGGTACGCCAAAGACCCGGACAACTACGTCTTCAACTATGACGCCATTGACCACATCCCCTACATGGCCCCCGGCCTCGTCGGAGAGGAGAAGGCCAAACTCGGCAAAACGCCGACGGATGTCTGGTGGCACACCATCGTCCCGACAAACGGGAAGGAGCGCACCGGCTACCCGACCCAAAAGCCCCTCGGCATCCTGGAAAGAATTATCAAGGTCCACAGCAATCCCGGCGATACCGTGCTGGATTTCTTCGCCGGAAGCGGCACGACCGGCGTAGCGGCAATCAGTCACGGACGGGATTGCATATTGATAGACAACAACCATGAGGCAGTACGAATCATGACAGACAGGCTTGGGATCAGCGGGCATTCGGACTGCTGAAAAAGACCCCAATAGTCAGGATGGTCTTGCCACATGGATGTAACACGGCTCATCAACTGACTCCATATTCCCCGGCTTGGCGGGCTTTATTCAGGATATCCGGTAATTGACTGTATATCCCTGAAGAGTGGGAGAAGTCTTCCGTACATGCGGCGATACACCCTGCTATAAAGTTCGCCGTAAATCTTCTCGTTCTCTTTAATCGGTTCGAAAATCCGTTCCGCGCGGGTCATGGCGGCGAACGCCGCTTTGAAGTCCGGGAAGAGTCTCAATCCCACCGCGGCGTCCAGGGCTGCGCCGAGGACGGAGGTTTCATTGGTATGGGGGCGCAGCACGGGCAGGCCGAAAACGTCCGCCGTGATCTGCATGATGGAATCGCTCTTCGAGCCGCCGCCGGTGGCTCGAATCTCGGTCATGGCAACCCCGTTCTTCCGCTCGGTCAACTCCGCGCCTTCCTTGAGAGCGAAGATAATCCCTTCAATGATTGAGCGATAGAGGTGGGCGCGATTGTGGACGTCTCCGAAGCCGATGACCGCGCCCTTGGCGCATGACGCCAGTTCCGGTCCCGGGGTCCAGTACGGCTGGCAGACAAGGCCCATGCTGCCCGGCTGGGAGGTCTTAAGGAGTTCTTCCAGCAGTTCCTCCGGAGCGATTGCCCGCTCCCGCGCCATGAGGCGCTCCTGAAGGCCGAATTCCTCCTTGAACCAGGACACCATCCATAATCCGCGCAGGACCATCACCTCGGAATAGTACTGCCCCGGAATGGCGGACGGATATGGGGGCAGCATCGGGCGCAATTCGACGTACCTGTCATTCTGAGTATTGATTGTGGCGGTGGTGCCGAAGCTGATGCAGGCGCGGTCGGGGGTCAGGCATCCGGCGCCGATTATGTCGCACGCCTTGTCGTTGGACGCGGCCAGAAGCGGCAGGCCCTCGGGGATGCCCGTCTCCTCCGACGCTTTCCGGGTGATGCGCCCCAGCAGGCCGGCGGGGGGGACAAGCTCCGGCAGCTTGTCCTTCTCGATCGGGAACAATCTCCACTTCAGATCGCGCGGCGCGGCCCAGTCGAACCTTTTCACGTCAAAGGGGATGGTGCCGACAATGTTGCCGGCCGAGTCGCGGAACTCGCCGGTTAACTTGTGGGTGAGGTAACCGGAAAGGAAGAGGAATTTGTGCGTTTTCGCCCATATTTCCGGCTGGTTCTGCCTGATCCAGTTGGAACGGCAGTATTCGGTCGCATACTCGATGAACTGGCGGAGCCTGAGCGCGGAGAGGATGGGGAAGGCATACGCCGGGAGGACCTTCGCGGAGTCCGCCTTGCGCTGATCGAGCCATACGATGGCCGGGCGAAGGGGATTCCCGTCGCGGTCAACATTGATCATGGTCAGGCGCTGCGTGGTTACGGCGACGGCTGCGATGCGCTCGCGGGGAAGGTCGCCTGCGGCCAGAACCTTGCGGCAGGTTTCGCAGAGCATGCGCCAGTAGTATTCCGGCTCCTGCTCCGCCCATCCCGGCTGAGCGGAGAAGTAGGGAGTGATGGAGGTCTTGACCAGATGATGAATGCGCCCGCCCTGGTCCACCAGACCGGCGCGGACCGACTGTGTGCCGGCGTCAATGGCCAGTATGAGTTCGCCGGATTTCGAGGCCGAATCGCTCATCTGATCTATCACGAAATCACACACAACTGTTGTGGAGAACCGGCGGGATTTTATTCCTTCTCCGGCGGATCAAGTCCCAGCGTCCCGCCGGGGTTCATGATGTTATTCGGGTCGAAGTGTCGCTTCAGCGCCCGCAGATGGCGGGGCGCTAACGACCCACCCTACTTTCGTCATCTTTGGGTGCGGCGCGGGGACGCATGAACGACTGCTCCGGCGGATCAAGTCCCAGCGTCCCGCCCGGGTTCATGATGTCATTCGGGTCGAAGTGCCGCTTCAGCGCCCGCAGAACCGCCAACTGTTCGGGGCCGACGAATCTCTCCATCCAGGGGGCGAACATCCGCCCGACTCCATGATGATGGCTGATTGAGCCGCCGTTGGCGACGATTCTGTCAACGACCTTCGCTCTGAAGGAGGAGAATTCGCCGGGGTCCTTCGGACGCATCATGAAGATGAAGTAGAGGTTTGTTCCCTGCGGGTAGAAGTGAGAAGCGTGGGTCAGACAGATCGTTCCGGGGCGGCTTTTGACGAAGAATCGCACCTCGCGGCGCAGCCGGTGGAGGTTGTCCCACGTCACCCCGGTTTCCAGCGTGTCAATGATGATGCCGTAATCCAGCAGGTCTTCGCGGATGTGAACGTCGGAGTAGCGCCCGTGTTCCCATTGTTTTGTTGCGTAGCCGGTGAGGGACATGGCTCCGTATGACCGGGATATCTTCGAGGACATGCTTTTTACGCGCGCGGCGAATCCGGCCTCGCCCTCCGCCGTGCCGATGCAGAGGCAGCGCTCCATCGGCTTGAATCCCCTGCCGCGCAGGAACTTGTCGAACAGTCCGTCGCTGAAACCCTTGAGCTTCAGGCCGATTTCGGTCTCCTCCGGATCGGAGATGCGCAGCACGGCCGGGCGGCCGAACTCCCCCTGTGCGATCTCGCGCATGGCGTCCACCGCCGCGTCCCAGGACGGGAACATGAAGGCGAAACGGCGGCGATTTTCAGGGGCGTATCGGAAGACCTTCATCGTGGCCTCGACCAGGATGCCGAATGCCCCCTCGCTGCCCTTCATTATGTCGTTGACCTTTGGGCCGGCGGCATATGCCGGGACGTCGCTTGTCCTGAAGACGCCGGCGGGCGTCACGTATTCCTGGCTCAGCACGAGGTCGCAGGCATCGCCGTAGTAGGTGGAGGCCTGGCCTGCGCCGAGGGCCATGATCCAGCCGCCGACGGAGGCAAGCTCGAAGGACTGGGGGAAATGCCCGCACGTGTAGCGCCGTTTAGCCCCGAGGATTTGCGGCGCGTCGTTGAGGGCGCGTTCGAAGTCCGGCCCCATCATCCCCGGCTGAACCACCGCCGTCTGGTTCAAGTCATTGAGCGAAAGGAGTTTGTTCATGTGCGTCTTCATCACCACAGCGATCCCGCCTTTTGAGGCCCTCATACCAAGGACGACGCCTGATCCAGCGCCATAGGTGATGATTGGGATTCGCTGGGAATCGCAGTAGGCGACGATCCTGGCAACATCCTGCTTGTCGCGGGGATGGATGATCAGATCGGGGACGTTTCCTGTTTCGCCCCTTCTCAGCGCCAGGTCTTCGTCCAGCGATTTGCCGTGTCCGAACCTGATCCTGCTGTAGTCGTCCGCCGCGACGTTTTCTGCGCCGACGATGTTGGCGAAGGCGTTTATCTGCGCCTCGCCCAGGGACGGTTTGCGAGACAGGACGACTTGTTCATCCCCCCCCGGCTGACGCTTTCTGAAATCATCGTCTGTCATGCCGAATTCGGCGCGGAACATCTCAACCCAGGCAGGGCTGGGGTGTTTGAACTTGTCGGGGGCGTACTTGAAGATAGAGCGATAGGAGCGGGGGGCCGGAACGTCCTCTCTCCATTCCGGCTGGAATCCTTTTTGGGATTTCATCTTCGATATCCTCCTCATCCCGGCAGCGTCAGCGCTTCATTCGCCTGGGAGATTTCCTTCTCCCGGCGCTCATCGTCCCATCCGAGTTCAGCCGCAACGACGCCGGCGACCTTCCTGATAACATCATCGCCCGGATGCCCAAGCCCACCCAGCCCGGTGCGCCGCATGATGACGTCCTTAAGGGTGAGCGCCATTTCCTCCCTGACGGCAAATACGGCCTGCGCGAGTAACTCGCCGTCCGCATCCAGCGTCTCCGCCAGCGCTCGATCATTGCGGGCCAGGTCGAGAACGCTGTTGAATTCGGTCCCGTAATGCCGCGCCATCCAGTCCACGGTTCGGCTGTCGAAGTCTCCGTTTTTCTGGACAGCATCGGAGACGAAGCGCCCGATATCGTCAATCTCGCAACCTGCCAGATGTCTGTTTGCGGTTTCGCACCTGCCCAGGCTCCGGTTCAGTTTTCTTCCGATCATTTTCATGGCGTTTTCCGCCAGGTTTCTGCTGGTTGTGTATTTGCCTCCTTCGACGGTTATCAGACCCTCGAAACCTTCGCGGCCATTGTCGTGGATTTCATACTTACGCGAAGATTCATAGACGCCCTTGGTCTGATCCTCAACCAGCGGACGCAATCCGCCGTAAGCGTGAAGCACGTCCTCGTATTTCAACGGCTCTTTTCCGAAGCCGCTGTTGACCTCGTCAATCAGTTCCGTGATCGCCTTCCGGGTCACGCGATATTCGTCAGGATCGCCGATGTATTCCTTGTCCGTAGTTCCGATCAGCGTATGCCCCCGCCAGGGGATCAGGAAGAAGTGCCCACCGCTGCGTCCTATGCAGGCGATCAGGTGGTCGTTGATGATTTTCCGGGTGATGATATGAATGCCTTCCGAGCGGCGAAGTTTCTTTTCACCCGCGGGGCCTTCGAGCAGTCCGAGCACAATATCCGCCCAGGGGCCGCCGCAGTTGACGGTCAACTTCCCCCGAACCTCCATCGTCCGCCCGGCGATGACGTCCCTGACCTTCACGCCGTGAACATGCCCGTCCGACGCCAGGAATTCCTCGACCCGGGCGTAATTGGCGACCCGGGCGCCCGCCTTCACTGCCGATCTGATGAAAGCCAGCGTCAGTCGTTCCGGAAAAAGGCTGGCGCAGTCATACTGGATGCCGCATCCCTTGAGACCGCCGGGCCTGATGTTCGGCTCAAGCCTGAGCGCCTCTGCCGGGCTTATGATGCGGTGCGATGGGATCGCCTTGCCCTTGTCCCATGTGCGCCCTTTGTCATAGGAAAGAAGGTCATAGACGAACATGCCTGTCGCAACGGCAATGAAATCGTTCGACAGCCTTTGATTGTAACAGGTGAAGATGCAGGGCAGGGGGTAGACGAAATTCGGGGCTATGTTCTCCAGGTTCCGCCGCTCGCGCAGGGATTCCCGCACCAGTCCGAATTCAAAATTGGCCAGATACCTGAACCCGCCGTGGATGAGCTTCGATGTCGCGGAGGACGTGGCGCAGCCGAAATCCTGCTTCTCAACCAGAGCCACGGAAAGCCCGCGCAGGGCCGCGTCATAAGCCACAGCCGCGCCCGTTATGCCCCCCCCGATGATTACCAGGTCGAATTCCTGCCCGGAATAATTCTCGATGAATCTTTCCATTGTCCTGTTCCCGCGGGGCGCATTTCAGGCTGGAGCCGGTCGCCATTACCATCAACGCGGCAGCTAATCTACTCTGCAACCGGGCGGGTATCAATGATGTTGCGAAGTTGCCTTCATGCTCCGCCGGGGCTTTCGCGCTTTGCGGGATGGTATCGGTTATTGTATCATGACCGTCCTGACGCGGAGTTCGGGAGATGGCGGCAGGACCGCCCCCTAATTGGGCGTCTTTCCGTGGTCGGAGGAGCGATGCGGACAACCGACTGGATCATCTTCGTCGCTTATCTGGCGGGCATGCTCGGTATGGGGGCGCTGTTCAGTCGGCGGCAGAAGTCAGATAAAGAATTCTTCCTGGCCGGGCGTTCAATGCATTGGCTGCCGGTCGGGCTGTCGCTGATGGCGACGCTCTTCAGCGCAATCAGTTATACCGCGTTCCCGTCGGAGATATTCGGGCATGGCCTTTACGCGGTCATGGGGATGCCGATTCATGTGCTGGTGGCAATCCCGGCCATTTACCTGATACTTCCATTTTATCATGACATGCAGTTGTGCAGCGCATACGAATATCTCGAAAAGCGATTCGACGTGCGTGTCAGGTGTCTGGCCAGCGGGCTTTTCATCCTGTGGCGCGTCTTCTGGATGGCTACAGCCCTCTACGCCCCGTGCAAGGTGCTCAACGTCATCATGTTCGGCGCAACAGCCGACGGGGGACAGTCCCGCCTCGTGATCCTGATCCTCATTGCAGGGATTGTATCAACGGTTTATACCGTCATGGGCGGGATGCGGGCCGTCATGTGGACGGACGTCGCCCAGTTCTTCGTCTTCATAGGCGGGATGATCATCGGGATCGTCGTCTCGGCGTCCTCGACCGACGGCGGATTTGCGGGACTGATCAGGACGAGCGCGGACGGCGGGCTCCTAAAACCGTTTTATCCCTTCGATCCTGGGATGTTCTCCATTGATCCGAGAGCGCGCATAACGCTCTGGAGCTGCTGGATCGGGACGGCCGTCGCGCTGATGGCCAATTACTGCGCGGATCAGGTCGCAGTCCAACGTTATTTCACCGCGAAGGACCTCAGGGAGGCGAAACGCGGCTTTCACCTCAACTACCTGAGTATGATGTTCACATACATATGCATGGCGATGCTCGGTTTCGCGGTCTACGCCTTCGCGAAGGCCAACGGGTTGCTGGAAATAGAGGGACTGACGGGCGAGGACTGCTTCAGCAAGTTCATCCAGTCGTGCCCGTACGGAGTGACGGGCCTGCTGGTTGCCGGGCTTTTCGCCGCGACGATGTCCAGCGTTGATTCCGGCATCAACTCCTGCTCCGCCGCCTTCATTACCGATTTCTACAACCGTTTCAGGTTTGGAATAAGGAACGCGGCGGAGGCAGAGACGGCGGAGGAGAAGTCCAGCGAGGCGGCGCGGCATGACGTTGCCTTGAGCAGGGGGCTGACGCTGGGGCTGGGGGCGCTGGCGACGCTGATGGCGTGCTTCGTGGGGCGGCTTGGGAGCATCTTTGAAATTGCGAACAAGGTAATCAACGGTTCCGGCAGCCCGCTGCTGGCGCTCTTCCTGATGGGCATGTTCAGCAGGAGGGCCAACGCGCCGGGGATGTTCGTGGGGGGTATCCTGGGCGCGGCGTGGAGCGCGTTCACGAGCTTCGCGGTGAAGGGCATATCGCTTCACTATTATTCGGTCGTGAATCTCTGCGGCACGATCGTTCTCTGCGCGGTGTTCAGCGAGATATTCAACCTGATATCCGGCGGGCCGAGCGAAGAGCAGAGAAAATGGATGTGGCGGGTCAGGATGCAGTCCAGATCATGTAAAGTCCCCCCAGGATGACGAGGACGCCGCAGACCTTTTTAAGCAATGCCGCTCCACTCGATTTCTCCGTCCAGTTCATATATTTCTGGACGAGTTCCGCGCTGGTTCCAGCTACGACAATCACAGCGCAGTGACCGATTCCGTAGGCGAGAAGGAGGAGGGCGGCATATGCGGGCTGCGTGGAACCCAGTCGGAAGGACACCGCGAGCATGGGGGCCATGTAGGCGAATGTGCAGGGGCCGAGGGCTATGCCGAAGACAAGTCCGAGTATGAAGGCCGCCAGAAGTCCCTTGCGCTTCATGCCCACCTGTCCCGGACCCGACCACGGATTGGGTATCACGTCCAGCAGGTGCAGCCCGACGATAAAGAAGATTCCCGCGACGGCGTAATTGCCCCACCTGCCAACGTCTCCCATCATTCGCCCGGCCGCGGCCGTGGCCGCTCCGATGGCGGCGATAGTTACAAGTATTCCGGAAGCGAACAACAGGGCCGTCAGGAACGCCCGCCGGGTTGTGGTGACGCCTTGCTCGCTGATGAAGCCGACAATCAGCGGGATGCTTGCGAGGTGGCATGGGCTGAGGACTACGCTCAATATGCCCCAGCCAAATGACGCGGCCAGCGCCACGGCAGGCGTTCCCTCAACCGCGCGCGTCAAGGAAGTGAACAGTTCCTGCAGGGCCACTATTTATTCACCTCTGCCAGTTTTATCTCAATCTCTTCCTGGGACATTCCGCCCGTATGGTGAAACACTTGCCGCCCCTTGTCATTAAACAATATCTGCGACGGTATGGAGATGATCCGGAACCGGGCGGTCAGGTCGGGGCGGTCTTTTGCCTCCATGTAGACAATATTTACCTGTTCACCAATCTTTTCTCTCACAGCCTCAATCACCGGGAGCATGGTATCCGGACCGCAGCAACTCTTTCCACCGAAGTTCACAAGGGTCGGCTTCCCGCTCAAACGCGCCTTGTCTATGGGATTGTCTCTGGTTATCGAATCCTGCTCTTTGAGCCATGAAGCGGAGACTTCGATGGCAATGCGTTGTCCGATGGTCCGGATGTGCTCGGTTACGGTATCCTGTTTTTTCTGTTCGAAGAGGAATCGCTCAATATCATCCTCCACCTGGTCAAATCTGGCGTTGCAGAACATGCCTTTATTCTTCTCGTAGAACGCCTTGACGTCTTCGTCGCTGACCTTCACGCCCTCGATCAGAGAATCGAAATATGCATCCAGCAGGTCCTTGTCTGATGTCGCGCCGCCTTTGAGTTTGCCCTGGGCGACATCCTGCCTCGCAGCTTTAAGCAGCAATTCCTTTGGCGCTATTATCTGTTCGAGAAGAACAAACGGACTCCTTTGGAACTCCCTTTGCGCCCATTCCGGCAGGCGGTTGGCGGCGGCATTCAAATCCTCCGCGACAACCTCCATGCCCTCGGCTTTGAGTAGAACGCCCACCGGCAGGTCTGCGACCGCGGCATAGGTCAGTGCCCCGGTGGCCAGGCCGGGATAGGTTTCATCCACGGTTCTTGCCGGTTCGGCCGTTACGACCGTTGCGGAAATGAGAGAAACAAAAGCCGCCATGAGAATGTGGTGGCGCGTCTTCATGAGGATATTCCTTGCAATCAAAGTTACTTGCATTCGCCGATTTTGCAGGCGTTGCTGATTTGTTGTGGATTGAGTTTCATCTTGTCGTCCAATGCCTGCTGGATGGAAATCATTTTCCCGGACTCTTCCGGATGTTGCTCAAGCCATTTGAGCAGGTTCTTTTCGCTGGTGAAGAAGAACTGGTGGAAACATCCCGCAGACGCCATTTTCCCGTCCTTGCCCTTTCGCTGTCCGTGCCATGCTACGGCTGTCGGCGGCTCCAGAGAGACCACCTTAAAACCGGACGTTTTTAGACTTACCGTGTCGCCGGTCAGCGCGTCTTTCTGTTCCACTTCAATGTCTTTACTCAACCGGGCGGCGATGCCAAGAGCGCACATTGGACAGCATCCGCACATCTGCAAACCTTCGGCGGTGACCACGCGCGATGCGTCCTCCGGATAGACAATGCGGTCGCAGAAACCACAGCGGGTAGCCATTTCTTTTTTCAGGACGTCGTCCCAGCGCATGACCTGGCCCTGGGATTTTGCCGCTTCCGTTCCGGCGGCAGAATCTGTTTCGAACGCCCTTATCAAAGGGCGTCCGCCCTTTTCAAAACCGTAAAGGAAGGCGGCTTTCTCTATAGGGACCGCATTGCCGGTCGCCCAGTCAGTGACGGCGACCTTGCCCGCGACGGCGGAATTGTCGCGAAGGCTGGAGTAGTAGATTGCGTAACAGTGGACGCCGCACAGCAACGCCTTTCCCCACGGGGCGTCCACGGTGACTTTTGTTTTGGGGTCAATCGTCTGTTCGCATAGGGTGCAGATGGTTTCAGGCGGGCGGGCGTCCCTGGCCGCCGGCTCCTCGCGCACAATTGAATTGAGTTGCGCGGGCGCAGCGGCTTGGGCGGCGACGAAGTCGTATCCCAGTTCTTTCCACTTGGCCAGGATGTCCTCGCGCGGGTAGTAACCTTCATGGCGGAAGAGTTCTTTGCCGTCCGGGGCGAAGAAAATCTGGGTCGGGATTGTAAGGACGCCGTGGACGGTCGCCATTTCGGGTTGCTCGCCGATGTCTATGTATTCGACTTCCAGCTTCCCCGTGAAATCCTTCTTCAGTCCATCCAGCACGGGCATCATCATTTTGCATGGGATGCACTGGCCGCGCCCGAGGTCGAGAAGGCGGGGGAGTTCGCCCGCCTGTTGCGATGTCTGGCCTGCGCCGGTTGTCGCGGGATCTGACGACATTGGGGCGGCGGGGCCTTTGGACGGTTTGAGCGCGACTACGGCGACAACTAGAATCCCCAAAGCGACGACAATGGCAATTTTGGCAGAGCTTTTCATCCGATTAACACCTCCGCGCCGCTTTGCGGCGAATTGCGTCAGCTTCAACAAAACGAGGAACAGGATCGCGCCCAGAAGCGGGACGGGATCGAGGTCGCGCCCGCAATCGCATTGAGCCGTCATGGCGCAGGCGAACAGCATGCCCGTCCCTTCCCGCTGCGATGATTACGTCTGTCGGATCGAAATTATCCGAGCAGTTCGCGGCCTTTGGCGGCTGCCTTTGCGACGATCTCTTCCGTGGCGGGGGAGTTGCCCTTTTCAAGGCCGAGATCGGCCAGTTGCAGATGCGCGAATGTTGTGAAACCGGCCAGTTCAAGGCAGTTCTTCGCGCAGTTGAGCGGGCAGCCGTCAATGGCGAGAATCTTTTCGGCGGCTTCGGTGGTCTTCATGATTCCGGAGACTCGCCCGCCGACGCCGGAAAGGCAGAACATCTTTCCGGCGCCTTCCTTCGTGAGTTTGCGCGCCGCCTGGTCGGCTATCGCGCCGACGTCCGCCGCGCCCGAGCAGGCGAAAATCAGTTTCGTTCCGCCGCAACACTGGTTGGCCATCGTTATTCCTCCTTATCTTCCAGGGGCAGGATTGAAACCCTGTCCCCACAATCCGGAATCAGCCGAACAGTTTCTTGATTTCCTCGACGGAGAGAACCTTGCCGACAGAGAGAACCTTGCCGTCCACAGCCAGGCCGGGCGTCATCATTACGCCAAACTTCATGATCTCGTTGATGTCGGTCACCTTCACGAGTTCATGCTCAATGCCGAGCGACTTTGCGGCCGCTGTGGCGTTGTCCGTGAGCTTCTTGCACTTCGGGCAGCCGGTGCCCAGAATCTGGATTTTCTTCAAGGGAAACCTCCTAACCAAAGACGGCTCCGTAAGCCATTCCCGTCGCCGTGGCCATAACGATTACGAGCGAAACGAACACCACTGTCTTCTTCGTGCCCATGACGCTCCTGATCACCAGCATGTTCGGCAGGGAGAGCGCCGGCCCGGCGAGCAGGAGCGCCAGCGCAGGCCCCTTGCCCATCCCGCTTCCGATCAGGCCCTGAAGGATGGGGACCTCGGTAAGCGTGGCGAAGTACATGAACGCACCGGCGAACGCGGCGAAGAAGTTTGCGCCGAGGGAATTGCCGCCGACCGAGCGGACGATCCATTCGGACGGGATGAGGCCCTCATGGCCCGGACGGCCCAGAAGCGCGCCGGCCACGAACACCCCGCCCAGCAGGAGCGGGAGAATCTGCTTTGCGAAGGTCCACGTCGTTCCAAACCACTCCCCGCCCTCGCCCTTGTCCGCGCTGGTCGCCCAGGACAGACCGATCACGGCGACGCCGAACGGGATCATCGGCTCATGGCGGAAGGCGATTGCAGCGGCAGCGGAGGCGACTCCCGTTGCGGCGATCCTCTTCCATGGCATGCCGAGCCAAAAGACGAGGATCAATCCCAGGGCGACGGAGAACAGCGCAGTGATAATCCACTTGGCGGAATAAATCGCGTGCCACGCGCCTGTCTGAGCGTCCGGTCTTCCCCAGTTTGCGAAGACGAGGATGCCGACCATGGAGGCGAAGAAAAAGGCGTTCTTCCAGAGCGGCCTTGAGACCTCGGGCTGGGGCATGGCGGCCTGCGCATGCATCTTTTCAAGCTCCTCGCGGCGGAAAATGAAGTGCATGACCAGGCCGATGATGACGGAGAATGAGATCGCGCCGACTGCCCGCGCAACACCAAGTTCAAAGCCGAGAATGCGGGCTGTCAGCACGATGGCCAGGACGTTGATTGCCGGGCCGGAATAAAGGAACGCGCTTGCAGGACCAAGTCCCGCGCCCATTCTGTAAATTCCGGCGAACAGGGGCAGCACCGTGCAGGAACAGACGGCGAGGATGGTTCCGGAGACTGATGCGACGCCGTATGCCAGGGCTTTGTTGGCGTCCGCTCCGAGGTATTTCATCACGGATGCCTGGCTGACGAAGACGCCTATCGCGCCGGCGATGAAAAACGCTGGCACAAGGCACAGCAAGACGTGTTCCTGGGCGTACCAGCGGACGAGGTAGAGCGACTCCCAGAGGGCGTTGCCGACGCGCTCCGACTCCTGCAGTTTCTCAACCGGCAGGTGGAAGCAGGCCATGAAGGCGATGACAATCACCGCCAGTTTCTTCCATTCTTCCTTCCAGTTCACGGCATCACCTTTGGTCGGCTATTTGGCCAATTCGCCAAATAGCGCGCAAAATGAGAGACGTCAGACAGGCATCGTCGCCCGTTCCGCGGCGTTCGTCATGAGAACCGATTCGACACAGGACAGAAAGTTGAGGACGCAAGGGCAGCGCAGGGAATAGAAGACCTGTGTTCCACGCTTGTCGTCGGCCACGATTCCGGCGTTCTTGAGCACGGCGAGATGCTTGGAGACGGTAGAGATGTCGTCCCCGACCATGTCGGTGAGTTCGCAGACGCAACGCTCGCCGCGCGACAGTTCCTCGACGAGGAATAGCCGGGTGGGATGCGCCATGGCCTTTATGATTCCGGCCCTGATGCGGTATCTGGCTTTCAATGCATTGTCCATTGAATTGCTCCCTTTTTTTCCATCCTTTCTTATTTTACCAAATTGCCAATAATATGCAAGGGAAAAAACTATGGCTATATGATTATCGGATCACCGCTCCAATGTGTGCCTTTTACCACCCACAGATATGCAGAACTCAATGCATGGGCAGACACCATCCGGGATGGAACTCAATGAGGTCCACAAATTCGCCCATAATCTCCATCATCGGACCCATTCGGTAGACCCTCCAAAAAACTACCCCCTTCCATGGCGGTTATCTCCTTCATCCCAAGGAGAGTCTGCCTCCTCCCGCCTCTTCCTTTCCCGGATAAATTGGAACACCCAATCAAGATCATCATAGCTTCGGATCTGGAATTATCATCGGGAAATCCCGAGTCATCAATTGTAGTTCAAGCCATGGCGCGGACGCTCCCTCATCCGCCGATATACGGCAATCGAATTCGCCCGTTGGAGCAAGGAATCCCTCGGCTGCAACCAGCAGCTCCGCTACACGGTTCCAGTTGGCGTCATAAACTGCACAGGTGGGCCCGCCGTCCCACGTAAGGTACTGCCCGCTGGCGACATTCCCCTTGATCGTAAGTTTTGTATCTCCCACGTGCAGTACAGGATTGCGCAGCTCTGTTGCGATCTCGCATAGCGAGGTCAGTCCTTCGACGCCGACTCGGGCCTTAGTACGCGGCGGCAGCACACCAAAGCCCAACTTGAGCCAAGTCACCTGGTCGTAATAGGTCCGTTTGCTTCCCATCCGCCAGCCCCAGCAGCCCGTTGACCATGCAACCTGCGCATTGGGTATCTCGATGTAGCGCCGCCCGGTGAAGTTGAGGGGAACGACATAGTCACCGCCGGGAATCTGCAACGTCAGTATCGCTCCGCTGCCGTCGCCGGTCACCCACATGCCGACGCCGCGACGGTTTGTCATATCGAGAATTCGGCTCCATTCAGGCAGGTTGTGCTCGTTCACAACCCTTTGATCGAGCGGATTATTTGCCTCGATGACCAGGACTGCCCCGTCAACACTGAACCGTGTGTCCCGCCGGTTTCTTATCTCGTCAACGACAGGTTGGAGCAGAATGTTGCCGGACTGCCCGCCGGAGCCGCCCTTTGTCAGTAGCATCCTGGCGTAATCGAATGCGCTGTCGGAACCGCGCATATCCGCGCCACTTCCCCTTTGTGCCTTTGCGGCAATGCCGGCATAATCAAATCCCCACAACACGCGCAAAACCATGCGTGGCTGTTGCATTTTAAAGGGATTGGAAAGTCTCAATACTTCGCCCGGTTTCACGAATTGGCGCGGCGAGATGGCCCCGTGTTCCTGACCGTCATGCCAGACGGTATCCTCGCGCCCCGGGCGCACCAATACGCACGTCGGATGTATTTCCCATTGGCCTTTCTCTTTGGTTAGCACATGCACAAGCCCCGATTTGTCGTGATTACCCGCCTGTTCACAAACATCGTCGGCATAGTACATCGTTTTTCGAATCCGCTCGCGTTGCTCCGGCGTGATTAGTTGATTAACCCGCTTCCAATTGTGCGCCGTCTCCAATAACTGATCCGTCTGACCGTGCGCCTGAAGTGTCTTGACCGTGACGCCGAAAAGCGGTTCCGGCTTCATGATGTTGTAGATTGTGTAACCGCGCGCGCACATCTGGCTCATGCCCCAGTGAGCATCGAGAACGTTACTTGCAGGACGAAAGGGCTGATCCGTAAGAATCGCGACGATGCCTTTCTGTCGGTCGCGCCATGTGTTCTTCGTTGCGTTCAATCGGTATTCCATATTGCACGGCGGGGCCATGCCTGAACTGCTATAAGCCGTCACCGGATGGTCAAGATAGCTGTATACCATAGACGCGAACTTATGATATCCCCACATGCGGCCGTTGTAGGTATGGATTTCGGCGCCGTCGTATTCCACGTTGCCAATCCTGCAGCGATTCAACATCCCCGCAAAATTCCGCGCCATCTCGTCCAGTAGTCTTGAGTCGTTTTCCGGCAGGAACTGCTGTCCGTAGGCGGAAACCAGGCCGCGCATGTTCTCGCCCTCCTCATGTGCGACCGCTTCCGTCGTTGAAAAACCGCGCAGACATTTTTTCAAAGACCAGACATCCTTATCCGTATCAGTGAACTCGCCGACTTTGATCAACTCGTCGCCGACTACCATAAATTCGTAATCGAAAACGTTATGCAGGGCAGGTGGACATGTATAACGCAACCACCATTCCGCCGCGGGCAAGCGAAATGGCATGGCAACGCCCGGTTCGGGACGAAAATAAAGCGTGGCATCCTGCGCCGCAGTATTCCCCACCAGCCGACCCCGGCCCCAAACAGCCAGCCGATTATCAGGAGATTTCCCCACATATTGCGGGTCCCTGAGTCCTATCCCGCCGCTGATCCAGTGGAGTTTCAGGTTCATATTCCGTTCATGGAGATAATCCGAAAATGCGCGAAGGTCCTCTTCGCCTCGCGGAAAGACCTTGCGATTTATACCCCAGTTCAACTGAGTTATCGCCCAGAACGGCTCAGCGTCTCCCCCCCGCCATGTGTCGGTGAATAGATAGACGTCGCGAACACCGGATTTCTCGGCATAGGTTACTGCGGCATAGAGTTCATCAGTCGAGCGCGCGGCAATCCAGAAACGGCTCTGGTCGCCATGCTCCGCCAGCCATCGGCCAATCCACGCGCGCGCGGCCTCCAGATTCCAGTCGCCCTCAACCCTCGGATGCGGAAGCCCCTCATTCACCCATACCTTCAGGATGGTCTCGTCATGATCGGCATCATTCTCCGACAGGAAAATTGCAAATCCGCCTTTCGGGTTCTCAGGATTGCGGTTCCATATATGATTCCAATCCACGGTCGCCTGGTATAAGCTTCCCTCTGATCCCCCTGCAACACGTGCTTCGGTCATATAGTCAAGCTCAATCAAGCTGACTGGCCTGACTGTATTCATCTGGAAACGCATCGAATATTCGCGCGACGAAGGGACGCCTTCAAACCGTTCAATGTGTAAGGCCAGGTAAGAATCGGGCTTGCGAATCCGGAATGTCACCCGAGGCATTCCGTCGGCGCATGACGCGATCAATTTGTCTTCTTCGATCTGCAGCCGCTCAAAACGCAGCGGCGCGCCGTCGCGACAGGTCAGATAAAAACCCAAACCTGGATTATCGGTTGAAACCAGTTCCCGATCATCACCTTTCATCTTGAGCGACATTGGATGTCCGTCAGCCGAGAATCGCAGTACAAAACTCCGTGTGCTCAACATTGCCGCGTCCAACGTGGAAGCAACCACTGTTGAAAGGATGGCAATCCTGGCCGTTATCGCCACGATGATCCGTAACACGTTACCAGCAGTTCTCAACAAACCATCTCCTCTGGCAAGCAATCGGATTCCCGATGCTGCCACAACTCAAAAGGCTGCCACTCATCTGCGTCTCCGAAACCTGACTACTCGAACACCCGGCGAACGACGGCAGACCGATCTTCAATCCAATAGATGCGCTGCGGCTTACAGAATGCGGCGCATTTTCAGCATCAGCCGACGTCCGGCAAAATCGCATTATACTGCCGTCCCGGAATAAGTGACTCTCCATCCGGTCTTTCAGAACTTCGACAAGCCTCCGCCGCCATAGTTTGACGAGATCGGTTTGAGACGGCGACGACACTGGGAATCCTTCCGTCAGACGGCAACGGCCATCTCGCGGCACAGTCTCCTGTATTCGACAGTCAGATGCGCGTCGCAGAAAGCGTCTATCAGCGCCACGAGACCCGTGAACCGCGCGACGTAGGGTTTGCGAACTGCGTCCATCAATTCGCTCAAGTCATCATCCATGCATCAGCCCTTTCCCCGGTTGCTACAGTATGACTATCCGCCTGTGCCGCCGCCGCATCGCCTCAGACAGCTCTCTGGAAGGTTACCATCAGTCCGTCGGCTCTTGCGGCCATACTCAATGAGGGTGGAACGCCGCGTCTGAGACTTGGGGCGCAACAGGGCGTGAACCTCGCGCAGGCGTAACTGTGAATGCGAGCAACGGCTGCTTCTTCAGCGGAAGCGTATCCGCAATGTTCTGATCTGGAACGGGAGCATGTGAATCCGGAACGAGTTGCCTTCGTGGAGGACCTTCTTCTCAGGTCTCTCCAGCAAATCCGACTCCCACACGCTGTTCAGCTTTCTGTCGAAGCAGATAGTGACGTCTTCCCGCCCGCCGTGGAGTTCGACCAGCCGCAACACGCAACCCTTTCCATCCTCAGCCGGTTTCAGCGCGCTGACATGAGCGCCCGTTGCATCGAGATGAACAAACGAATGTTCGGCAGGCAGCGCCTTTGCGTGTGGGCTTACATTGGCGATAGCGGACACCGGAACGGACACGAGGGGGCTGTTCAGGTTGTGCGCAATTCGGGGGGTCAGAGCGGATTGCCATGAGCCAGTGTGGGGATAAAGCGAATAGACGAATTCATGTTGGCCCTGGTCCGAGTCCGGGTCGGGCCGTATCGGCCCGCGGAGCAGGGAGAGCCGCATGACGTTCCCCCTTATGTCATGCCCGTACTTGCAGTCGTTGAGCAGGCTCACTCCGTAATTCCCCTCGGAGAGATCGGCCCATTGGTGCGCGCAGACCTCGAACTTCGCCCGATCCCAGCTCGTGTTGACGTGGGTCGGCCTCGTAATCGCCCCGTAGCTCAGATCGTAGGTCGCCCGCCTGGCCAGAACGGATACAGGGAAGGCCACCTTGAGAAGCTTGTTGTGTTCCCGCCAATCCACACTCGTGATGAAGTCAACCCGCGGGACGCCACTGTAAACCCGGATCGTCTGAACAAGGTGCGAGTTGAGGAACTCCTTCTCGAACCTGATTGCGGCGCAGACCGGTCCGGACTCAATCACCCGGATATTCTTCGCGGCGCGGATGTTCCACTGACGGTCCTTGAAGCTCTCAACCACGTCCCATGCCTCGTAGACGCCCGGCTTGTCTTCAAAAAGTTGAAACATGTTGGCGCAGGCGTCCTGCGCGATTACTTCCCGCCCACTCCGCTTGTCCAGAAGGCTGACGATTTCCGCGTGTTTGTTCAACTTGACGCGAAAGAGTTCGTTCTCAATCGTGGTGCGCGTCGCCTTCAGTGTGCGGCTCGTCGCCCTTGCTTTACCTTCCCTGACTCGGACCGTCGAGTAACCGACCGGCGGGACCTCATGCGATGCAAATATAAGCTCTTGGCGCGCCCCATCCCTGATCAACTGGCAGGGGATCTCGCGTCCCGCCGAATCCTCTACAACCCATTCTTTCCCGCCATCAACCGGGATTCTGACAACGTCACGCCTGACCCAGCCAAGAGAGTTGAAGATGATCCAATCACTCCCGTCTTTGCTCATCGGAGCGACATTGGAGGCGATCGCTTTCAGGGCGTCGGCGCTTAGAGTCTCCAGTTCTGACAGCGAGGCGCGGTAAGTTTCTTCAGCCTCCCTGCCGACGGGCGTTGTGTGGGAGCCGGGCAGGATGTCGTGGAACTGGTTGACCAGTATGCGCTTCCAGGCCACGGCAAGTCGCTCACGCGGGGCTGGGGCGCCGAAACGCGATGCGATGACCGAGAACACTTCCGCATCACGCGCGGCGATTTCGCACTTGCGGTTCAGCCTTTTCAGCGCGCCCTTGGTTGTGGAAGTCCCGCGGTGCATCTCAAGATAGAGTTCGTCATCCCAGACGCCCAGGGTGTCTCGATTGGCGAACGCCTCGTCGAGATACTGCTTCCCGCCGATCTGCCGCGTTTCCGGCAGCCCGGGGAAGCGTCTGATGCGGCGCGCCTTCTCAAGCATCTCGCGCGTCAATCCCCCGCCGCCGTCGCCGAAGCCGTACATGTTCATGGACTCGCCGACCTCGGTCTTCTCCTGGAAGCCCTGCCAGTTGGCCAGCAACTGGTCGGCGCTGAGCCAGGATATGAAATGACTTGCCGGAACGCACGAAGCCACCTCCGTGCCGTCCACGCCCTTCCATATGAAGTTCGTGTGCGGGAAGCGATTGGTGTCGTTCCATGTGGACATCTTGTTCGATACGAAATACTTGATGCCACTTCGCGCAAGTATCTGAGGCATGATCCAACTATTGCCGAAGACATCGGGCAGCCAGCACGTATCAACGTCAACGCCAAACTCGCGCAGATAGAAGAGCTTTCCGATCATGCACTGCCGGACCAGTGATTCCCCGGACGGGACGTTGCAGTCCGGTTCGACGTACATGCCGCCGACGAGTTCCCACTGGCCGCTGCGGACCTTCTGCTTTATCCGACTGAAGAGTTCCGGATAGTGTTCCTTCATTTCCTCGTAGACGTAGGGCTGGGTGTGGCAGTATTTCGCCTCAGGATACTCGTCCATGAGCGCAAGCTGCACCACGGCGGTCCGGGCGTTCTTGCGGATACCCTGACGCACGCGCCAGTGGTAGGCGACATCAACGTGCGCGTGGCCGACCAGCGCCAGCTTTCCCGGAGACGGCAACACCCCTGCTTCGTAGACATTCTTAGCGAGGTATTCGCCGGCTTTGAGGACGGAACGCAGGAACTCCTTTCTGCTACCCGTCTCTCGATCAAGCAGCTTGAGCGTTTCGTCCAGGTGGCGGTAGAGGAATTCGCGCGCGTCCTCGTCGGCAAGCTCGGCCTGCGCAACGTCAAGGGGAACCTCGAAGTCCATAAGGAATTTCTCAAACGCCTCTTCGTAACTCACCAGTTCCGGATCGCGCCACGTCTGAACGCATCCGTATCCGCCGAAAGCTGTTACCCGTCCATCGTCAGGCGCGGAGCGGACGTAGGCCTCAAGCTCGATATCGAACTCCTCGCCGCCTTTCGCCCTCTCGAGCAAGGGGACGCGGCTGCGGTTCGGGTCGAATGCGTTGACAAGAGCGCCGTTCACACGCGCGAGCATCTCGGTGGACGTGATGAGCTCGATCTCCGTCCGTCGCCCCTTGAATTCCCTCGGAACCACGACCCTGGTGCGGAAGAAGAACGTCCCATCCGGCGAACCCCATTCTTCTCCGGGGGCGATTCTGCGCCAATCGCTGAGCATTTCGTATCGCCCCGGCGCCTTGTAGTCAGCTTCCCTTGCCTCCCATCCGCCGACGGGGGCAGAAATCGCCCGCCGCCAGTGCTCGACCTCTGCAAGCCTGATGCGAATCCACTCATCCCTGTTGAGTGAACGTCTGACTACCTTCCTGTGTCCTTGTGCCATCCCTGGTCTCTCCCTGGTGTCTGACGAATCGCGCCGCCGTTCCCCGTCAGCTTCGATAGTAATGCTTCACATAGCGGGCTTCCACCGCGAGGGCCGGCGAGAACTTCTCCCTCAACTTCCGTTCTACGAAATGGCGCACGGTTCTGCGCCCCGCCGGGCACGTCGCGCAGGCCGCCGTCATGCAGACACGAACCACTTCTCCCTCAACCGCGTCGAAGATGATGTCTCCGCCGTCTTCTCGAATCCGCCCGCGGATTTCGTCGCCCTCAATAAACTCTCTGATTTCCTTCTCGCTTATCTCCAGACCGTTCTTCTCCATGTCGGCTTCCCTTCATTGCAATCTGTGATGTGGCAGGTTCCCGGATATAATCCTGACAAACAGGCGCGACAGTTCGCTAAGCTACGGTCATCAAAGGTTCGTCGCTCTCCTGCGCTGTGATCGGCTGTATCTCTATTACCTCCGCTGCCGAATCGCATTATAGGATTAGGAACAGCGATATCCAATCATGCCAGGAGCTTTCGATGCGGGTATCATCCCTGCAAATCGACGCCGTCAGGCCTCAATATAAGCATCGTTTTTCCCAACGGCTTGCCGTTGGTAACTCCCTGGTCATCCTGAATCGGGCAGGCTCGAAGGCCTGTTCTGACCCCGCGCACGGGCCATCTGTGGGAAGGACGCGGTCTCACCGTTGCAGTGAGATCCGCTTGTTCTCAAACCACACCGGCCCGCCCCACTTGCCAGTGACGACGATGTCAAGGTCTCCGTCGCCATCGAGGTCAACAACCGGGATGTTCATGCCAGACCCTATGCCCTGATCATAGGAGACTACATG
>Ga0209507_1001109_pt1 | contig 22939 bp, 23 predicted proteins | sample AD_UKC028_MetaG_FD_184414 | JGI IMG/M metagenome (GOLD analysis project Ga0209507, IMG submission 184414) | Active sludge microbial communities of municipal wastewater-treating anaerobic digesters from USA - AD_UKC028_MetaG (SPAdes) (version 2) | ecosystem: Engineered > Bioreactor > Anaerobic >...
CAGGCAATATCGAATCCTACAACCACTGGTTCAACAATAACGCGGAAGCGGAAATCACACCGCAGATGGTGTTGGCTCAGATTGAACGCTATAATAAAAGAAACAAGGGCTTGGATGAAGAAGGACATCTGCTCGGGGCGATTATCGCATCCCTGCGCGCCTACGAAAAAGACGCGCGTACCGGCAAATATGCTCTTTATCATTTTGTTTACTGTGCCCACTACATCGGCGACCTGACCATGCCGCTGCATAACATGGCCTATGACGACTTCAATATCCAATACCATCAGGCCAATGACGGCGTCGTTGAAGAAGCCATCCTTGAGCAGACACAGAAGATTTTGCAACGTATGTACACCATCAAGTTGAGCGGGGACGATTTGGAAGCAGATTTGGCCCGAGAAATTGCACGCATCGCCAATATCAGCCGTAAGTTGGGCTACAAACTCCGGGCGGAAAAAAGAAGCATGACCAAAGAAGAAGCCTATGAGCAATTGGGCCACAGCGCTTCGCTTTTAAAAGCTGTTTTGCGACACTACAACCAATAAATTTTCAGACAGTCCAGGAATAGTAGGGGATGCTGATCCGCCGGAGCTCATGGCCAACGCCGGCGCAGATCGAGCCACATGATGTAGAGAATCATAAAAACGCTGTAAACAGCGGAGGGCAGAGCCGCCTCTTTCTCAAACAGCGCGATGGCCAGGCCGCCGGCAATGCCCTGATTTTTTAAAGTACCCAGCAGGACCAGGCTGATGCTATTTTTTTTATCCACATTAAAAAGAACGCCGATCTTTTCAATGACAAACCCCAGGATAAATGTAGCCGCAAGCACAACCATCGCTATGGGCACGATCAGCAGCGGCTGGCTGAAAATCAAATCCCTGTTCACGCCGATCATCGAATACAGGACAATAAAAAAACCCCAATCCGTCAGCAATCCGCGAACCGGTGAGATCCGGTCCTGCCAATTACAGTGAAGAATAATCCTGGATAGCACCAGCGGCAAAACAATCAACAGCAGCATGATCCGGATGAGTTTATAAGGATCGGCAAAGCCCGTCCCGATAAAGATCCAAAACATCAAAGGCATGATCGCCAGAGCCGCCAGATAAGAAGCCACTGTGCCTGATAGGGTATAGGAAACATTGCCCTCCAGAATGGCGGTGAAGGGAATGACGGCCACGGCCGGAGGCACTGCTGCGATTAGCACAAAGCCGATCCATATGTTTTGAGCGTTGATCAGCAAAGCCGCAGCGGCTAGAATCACACCGCCCAAAATAACGTAAGTCATGAGGATACCGAACAGAGACGGAATCAGTATCGCGCGCGGTTTGAGAAAATAATCGTTGGAGACATTGATGGTTGCCAACGTCATGACGAGCGCCAACGCAGGCATTATCATCAGTTTGGTCCAGACTGCCGGCTGCGGTAAAGCAAGCCCGAATCCAATGGCCAGCAGAAAAATAAAATTGCGGTTATTCAGAAAGCGAATCATTTTTAGCCTCAAGCCGTTATTTAATCAAGGATCTAGGTTAGGTGAACGACCGGAACCATTCAATGTCATTAATATGTTTTTTCTTACGGGAAAATTCGTTCTTTCATTGATGGATACAATAGTGTTTTTTGTATCCCAAGTCAACAAGGCCATTGTAACCGCGCCAGACGTCAAAATGGAGGAGGCTTTCCGGCCCGGCTCCACTTTGACGCAGATAATGGCCTGCACGGTTTTCCGGTAGCATTCATTGAATGCTTTTGAGCTAGTCTAAACTCATCATCTTAGTATTGAATGTATGCCGTTTTCAATGGAGGTGTGTTAAAAACGACACACACATGCATTTGCAAGTGTCTTTTTGCTCCAAATCGTGGCTGCGATCCCAATGCCTGTGCTAAAATAAACACATGTTGGATGAAGAACTGATCATCGGAAACACACTGAATTTTTTCCTATAATGTTAATTATTTCAAATAGAAGAACGTATTATAGTGCTTCTCCTCAATCGCTTGCACCTTGTTTAGAAAAACTAAATCCACACTATTTTATCCACTAGATATATTTTTTACGTATGGCATTGAATTTGCTAAGCGCATTAATCAGATGAAACGCGTTCGAGCCTTCAGGAAACAAATCTGGACAAGCCTGATAGGCCGATGACAGTTTCACAACGTTAATTTTGCAGCCGGAATCTCGGGAGGCAAAATATGCGGCAGAAGTTGAGGTGGCCTTTTTCAAGAGATGCCCGTTTGGAGAAGAAGGCGGAAGTTTTTTGACCTATTTAACTTAGGAGGAAAAAATGAAGAGAAGAATTTTGGGTTATGTGGCTGTCATGGTCACGGTGATTTGTCTGTGCGCTGCTCCGTCTTTTGCAGCGGACAATGCTAAAATCGGTTTCGGTTTTCAAGGCCTAATTGCTGGTAACATGCTAAATGGGGCTTCAGTGCGAGCTTGGCTTGGCCCAAACACCGCTATTGGCTTGGAAGGCAATTTTTTCTATGGGAAAGGTGAAATTGAGTACGATTCTGGTTCTGGAGCAGATGCTGATCTTTGGATGCTCGAAGCTAAGGGAATGTACGCTTTTCTGGTAAGACCGAACAGCCGATTCTATGGTGGGTTGAAATTAGGTTTTGGCCAGTTTGATGCTGATGGTGAAGATGGCTCTGTTATTTCCCCCGGCATCTTTGCAGGCGCTGAATATAATTTCCCGCAGTTGCCCGAAGTCGGTTTTAACTTTGAAGTCGGTTATAATTATTTACGTGTTTCACCTGACGAAGTTGATGTTGATGTCCATGGAATTAATGTTGGATTAGGCATAAAATACTATTTCTAAACATTAAAGTTTAGATAATAAATTTCAATCCCTATGGCCTTTCGGCCATAGGGATTTTTTGATTGTCTGAGAATAATTTCACGAATAATTTTATAAACCTGCATTAAGCAAAAAGCTCAGCCGCAACAGCCGCTACTTCCGGACGCGCCTGCGTTATCCGTCTGAGGTCCGCAGCAGCATTCGCCGCCGTTTCGCCCCAGCATGCTGTTTATGACGGCTGCAGCGCAACCGACACCGGATTGAACATTTACCGCGCCTGCCGGACAGTTTTTGCTGCAAGCACCGCACTCCATACAGGCGTCAAGATCTATAATTTGCGCGCTTTTCCCATTCATCTTAAATACATTATGAGGGCAGACCTCCAGGCACATCCCACAGCCGGTGCATTTGGTCTTGTCCATCGCCAGTGTTGCAACATTTTTCAGATAAACCATGCTTTTCATGATTGCTCCTATTTCAGAATTAACGATGTTATCCAAACGGCCAGACCAAGAATTCCAGCCGTCATTTCCAGAGGTAAAGCAAATCGCATTTCTTTTTTTACACCGGAAAGCGATGTATAGGTTGAGCAGCCGGTAAAATTCATGGCCAGATAGGCCGATATCGCCGGAATAATCAACAGCCACGCCATTGCTTCCGCGCGACCCGCCCAGAGCTGCACATCAATACCGCGCAGATAAATAAGGCCCAGGGCAATCAGTGCTCCGACGAACAATCCCTTAATCGAGAAAGCGCGTCCCGGCAGATAAGGCAGGAGAAGTGGATTCAGTATGACGCCACCCGCAATAGCGCAGGCCAGCGCTCCGACGGCAAACAACCCCTCATGGAAAATGTTTGCCTGAAATCCGGATTGTCCCAGGATGCCCGACAGAATTAACAGAGCAAGTGACACGAGAATAAAAGGTTTAGCCGTGGTCAAGAGCTCAAGGGGAATCAACACCGCCCTGTCTTTCAGCGGAAAGGTCATGAGCCTCATTTCTTTTGCGGCCTTTAATCCAGCGTCAAGATAGGCGGGCAGGTCAGAAGCGCGGACGGGACCATAGTAAACCTTGAAGCCGGAGAGTTGTTTGACTTGATGCGCAGCCACACCGGGCGCTCCCAGCTGAGGAAGAATGATTTTTCTATGGCTGACGACATTTTTGAGACGGCTTGCGTCGATCCTTTTTAAAAGTTCCTGCGTTCCGAACGTGCCTTTGCCTGCTGCGCACCAGACATTGATGCCCTTGGTATCCAGAACCAGAATCCAGGCATTACGGCCCGCCAGCTCCTTCCGCAGATAGTCAAAACTCATTTTGTAATTGGCGGTAACCAGCACGGGCGCATTTTCATCCGGTTCCCCCAATGCGTAAAGACCGGGATTAATCGTATAGTTCATTCTCCCCACGCCGATGCGGGCCTTGAGAGTTCCCCATTGGTCTTGCCTTGTCAATATGGATGAAACTTTCGGTAAATCACCCGCGGGCGTGGAAATCGATCCTGAAACAAAAGACTGATCCAGGCTGGGGACTGCTTTCACTGCGTCCGTTAAGGCGTTAACGCTGCAACCGCAGGTTGCTTGTTCCGAAATGACCGGAAACTCAAATTTGACACCTGGGTCAAGGCTCTTCTTATTTCCTTCCATATTTGTACCCTCGATATTATGTACAACAATCGCAAACACCTGCTGCCTTTTTTATGGCGTTGATAAACATTTGCACAACCTGCAAAATGTTATCCCTCTTGCCTACCGGTAGATTAGACGCTACTTTATTAAAAAAATCTTCAAGACAAAGCTGAACTTTTTGATGAATATTCCTGCCGTCTTCGGTCAGGGTCAGCACAAAGGCTCTGGAATCGAGGTTTGATTTTTCTCGTTTCAGAAGACCTTTTGAAATAAGAGGATTGACCAGCCGGGTGGTCGTGCTTTTTTCCACGGAAAGAATCCTATGTAAGTCTGCAATATTCAGTTCTTTATTTTTACCCACGGCGTCCAGAATGACAAACTGATGAAAGGTAACGCCCTCGCAAAAGGCTGTATCTTGCCGGCAACAGCGCGTTGCTTGGGAAAGTCCGATGAACAGGTCCATGAACTCGTCATGATTTGGTGTGGTCTTTTTCATAGTGGTTGTAACATACAACCATATTTGAATTTGTCAAGAAGAAAGATTGGGAAATAAGCGAGGGGTTACAGGTGATGGGCCATGGCTAATAATCGTTTGAATATAAAAGTAAAAATGTTATTCTAGCCTCGTAAAGTCCATGTAAAACTGAAAATTAAAGGGAAGGATGAATCATGGAAACACATTCGGAAATGGCTGAAGCAAAATTTAGGGAAGGTTACAATTGTGCACAGTCCGTTTTGTTTTCCTTTTGTGAAGAATTGGGATTGGACGCCGAAACGGCGCTGAAGCTTTCTTGCGGTTTGGGAGCGGGCATGGGGCGTCAGGGAGAGGTCTGTGGTGCCGTATCGGGCGGGATTGTGGTACTGGGCCTGAAATTCGGCAGGGGAAAAAATGATACGCGCGCTGAAACGGATTTGACTTATTCGAAAATCCGCGAATTCATGAATCGTTTTTCCGCTAAACACCGCTCCTGTCTTTGCCGGGAGTTATTAAGCGGTTGTGACTTGCGCACCCCGGATGGGCAGTCATATTATACCAACAACGAATGTTTCAATTTAATTTGTCGCCCTTGCGTGCGTGATGCCGCTGCGTTAGTCGAACACGTGATAGTCTCACGATGAGCGCCGATATCCCTTGCGCCAGCCAGTCTTTATTTTATTGACAGATATCCGTCCTTTCCTTATACTGCCGGTCAGTAAAAATTTATAATAAGGAACATCTGATGACCATCAATATCAAAACCGAAGAGCATATTCTACTCATTGAAATCGACCGGCCCAAAAAGTATAACGCCCTGACGCGGGAAATGTATTCCAAAATGGCGCAGGCCTATTACAAACTGGATCAGGATGACAATTTATGGGTAGGGGTTGTGTACGCTAACGGTCCGCATTTTACGTCAGGACTCGAGTTGACCGATTGGACGGATTTGTTCAGCGGCGGTTCGGGTTTTACTGTGGACGCAAAAAATGAAATTGATCCATTTTATATGGCGAATGAGAAGCGCTGCAGTAAACCGATCATTTTCGCCGTTCAAGGGTATTGCTATACCTGGGGCGTGGAAATGATGCTGAACGCGGATATCCGCGTGGCGGCGTCAGATACGCGATTCGGCCAGCTGGAAGTGCTCCGCGGATTTTTCCCGTGCGGAGGCGGCACCATCAGATTAGCCAGGGACATGGGCTGGTCCAATGCGATGCGCTATCTTTTAACCGGCGATCAATGGAACGCCGAAGACGCCTACCGCATGGGTTTGGTGCAGCATGTGACCGAACCGGGGAAGCAACTGGAAAAGGCGATGGAACTGGCAAGAAGAGTGGCGAGCGCGGCGCCGTTGGGGGTTCGCAACATTTTGAAAAGCGGCCGTCTAGCGGAAACGCAGGGCGAACAGGCCGCGAAAAAAGTTATTTTTCAGGATGTCGCCGAAGTGATGAAAAGCGAGGATATGAAGGAAGGTCTGCAATCTTTTATTGAACGGCGTAAGGCGGTATTCAGCGGGAAATAACCGACTGGTGCGGGATGTGAAACGAACGCGGGCGAATCGGAATTTAAACGGCAGTAAATGAACAGCGGCTTGAAAGGGATCAAGTTCTTGCAAAGGGGTAGGCATGGAGACGGATCGGGAAAAAGAGCTGTGAATCTTGTGTGGTAGAGGATTCTATTCATTTTGTGCCTTTCATTTTCAACAGGAGGAATTCAATATGGCACACAGTAATTGGTTATATCAGACACGGGACATCATGTTCCAGATCAAAGAATGGCTCGGTGTGGAAAAGCTCTTGAGCCTTGATGCTTACAAAGAATACTACGGGATGGATGATATCGACAGCTTCCTCGATGTCAACTTTAAAGTCTGCCGCGACGTGATGTGTCCGGCCAACAAAGACGCAGACGAACCTGGCGCGAAATTTGTGGGCGGCAATGAACATGCGGTGGTGACCCCGGATTCGTTCAAGAATGTTTATAGAACCGTGATGGATGCAGAACTGGGACCCCAGTTTGGTTACCGCGGCGAAGGCAAAATACCCCTGTGCTGGTATGCGCCGATTCTGGAGATGCAGTCCGCCGCTTCGCCATCGATCGTCATGTTCTGGTGCCTGACGCAGGGCGCGATCACAGTGCTTCATGAATTTGCCACAAAAAAACAGCAGGACCTGTTCATCCCCAAACTGCGGACCGGCGAATGGGGCGGCACCATGGGGCTTACCGAACCGGGTGCAGGCTCCGAAGTCGGTGCGGTGCAGAGTAAGGCGTTTCCCACAGATACGCCCGGAAAATATAAGCTCACGGGAACGAAATGCTTCATCTCGTCAGGCGACCATGATCTGGCGGAAAACATTATCCATCTGATGTTGGCCAAGACGCCGGGCGCCAAGGAAGGCACCGCAGGCATATCGCTTTTCATCGTGCCCAAGTTCTGGGTCAACGAAGACGGCTCCCTGGGGGCATGGAATGACGTCACCACCATGGGCATCGAGCACAAGCTGGGCATTCACGGCTCGACGACCGCCACCCTCTCCATGGGTGAAAACGAAAACTGCTACGGCTGGATGGTAGGCGAAGCGGAAGTGAAAGACGGACGCGGCATCGGCATGAAGCAGATGTTTGCGTATATGAACGAGGAACGCCTGAACACGGGCTTATTCTCACTGGGATGTATCGGCGCCGCCTACTACGCCGCTCTGGATTATACCAAGCTGCGCGTGCAGAGCAAACATTCCACCAACCCCAAGGGCCCCAGTGTCCGGATCATCGAACACGAAGATGTCCGCCGAATGCTTTTGTCCCAGAAGTCCATTCTGGAGGCCTGCCGAGCGCTTATTTACAAGTCCTATCTCTACCGCGACCTGGCCGTCGATGCCGCAACGCCGGAGGAGCGGGAATATTATGATGATATGTTTGCGATCAACAACCCCATGTGCAAGGCCTATACATCAGATATGGCAAGGCTTGCCACCGGCGACGCCATCCAGTGCCTCGGCGGCTACGGCTTCACGGAGGAGTATGCCCCGGCGGAACTGTACCGGGATGTTGTGATTTATGGAATCTGGGAAGGCACCAACTTCATCCAGGCACAGGATTATATCGGTCGTAAGTTCACTATGAAGGACGGCGCGCCGTTCAAAAAGTGGGTGGCCCAAATAGATGATTTCGTTGCCCAGAAGAAGACGGACGAATTCGCGGCGGAATTCGCGATGATGGCTGAAGCCATGGTGGCTTTCAAAGAGATCATCAACATGAATGACGCCTGGACAAAGGGCGACAAGCAGATGAAACAACTTTTCGCCACCCGGACCCTGCATGCAGGCGCCAGAGTTTACTGCGGCATGCTGTTGCTCGACCAGGCGCTTCTGGCATCGGCAAAGATGAAAGAGAAGGGCGCAATCGACGCCGATTTCTATAGGGGCAAAATTGCCACTGCCCGGTTCTATGTCATGAATCATGTTCCCGACCTCTTCGGCTATCTCAAGTCGATGAAGGTCGGCGACCGCAGTGCCATTGATATCCCCGAAGCAAGCTTCATGTAAGCGAACGTACCCCGCTTTCTGGCGCAAATACAAGAAAAATGTAAGTAGCCGGAGCGGAATCAATTCCGTTCCGGCTACTTAAAGGCGCGTAGGACAAGCGTTGGTATTGTGTTTTCTATTCCTCGGATGTTGCAATACGCGGTTATCGAATGTGTACAGATTTTCGGCGTTTATGGCTATGTGAAGGAATATCCGGCGGAACGCCACAGGCGCGACGCTAAAAATCTGCCAGAAAGCACCAATGAAATCCAGCGTGTGGTGTTATCCCGTCCCTTCTCTTTTTGTTATTTAAAGCTCTCTCTTAACTTATTATAGAATGAAGTTTGTCTGACGACAGATTGAAAAAACTTTTTCAACAGCACCTTCTTTGTTGAAAGTGTTGAGACGGAGCAGCCGGTTTTACTTCAGCACTCGTTTTCTATGGCCATCATCTTGGCGATTCTTCTTTCATGGCGGTCGCCCGCGAAGGTTGTGGTCAGAAATTTCTTGATCATCTTTTTCACCGGTACGGCATATTTAATTCTGCCTCCGAAGGCGATGAAGTTGGCGTTGTTGTGGGATTTAGCCATTTCGGCGCTGAATAAATCGGAGATGAGCGCACAACGGATGCCTTTGACCTTGTTGGCGGCCATTGTGATGCCGATGCCTGTGCCGCAAAGCAGGATGCCGAGCTCATAGCCGCCTTTTTTAAATTCATTGCAGGCGGCAAGCGCCATGTCCGGGTAATCAACGGCGACACTGCCCTGGGTTCCCAGATCCGTGACTTCAAAATCCTTCTTTTTTAAAAAGGCGACGATCTCATTTTTAAGATCAACCGCTCCATGATCGCAGGCGATGACGATTTTTTTCATTTTTCCTCTCCGAATGAGAATGATGCTCTCTCTTTCTACAAGATTATCCGTTATGTCAACAAAAAAACTTTACATAAGCGGTATATTTGCGTAAAAAACGTCCATGCGGAACTTGTTAAATTTATACTTCGATCATCTCCTGATTGAAAAAGGGGCGGCCGACAATACGCTGGAGGCTTACGGGCGCGATCTGAAACGTTATGTTTCCTTTCTGGAGCAGAAGGGACTGACGGATGCTCGGTCGGTTATTCCCAAAACGGTGATCGAGTTTCTTGTGCAAATCAAGCAAGAAGGGCTATCGGCCAATTCGATGAACCGGTCGCTGGCGGCGTTGCGGGGTTTTTATAAATTTTTATTGCAGGAAAAAGCAGTGGAAGAATCGCCGCTGGCCAATATCGAACTGGCCAAAGTCTGGATGCGTCTGCCCGACACGGTGAGCCGCGAAGAGATGAATTTGATTTTGTCCCAGCCGGGCGATCAAACGCCCGCAGACCTTCGCGACACCGCGATGCTGGAGCTTCTTTACGCGACGGGGCTGCGGGTTTCGGAATTAATTTCTCTGACGATGAACAGTATCAATTGGCAGGTCGGTTTTCTGATCGTCATGGGAAAGGGGAGCAAGGAACGGGTCGTGCCCATCGGCAAGACGGCATATGATTGTGTGCGGCGTTATGTGGATGAAGCCAGGCCGAGATTATTGAAAGCCAAAACGACGGAAGTTTTATTTCTGAACCGTTTCGGCGGAGCATTGAGTCGTCAGGGGCTTTGGAAAATTATTGTTCATTACGCACAAAAAGCAGGCTTGCAAAAAAATGTACATCCGCATACATTCCGCCATTCCTTCGCGTCTCATCTTTTGGAGGGCGGGGCTGATTTGCGCGCGGTGCAGGTGATGCTGGGGCACGCCGATATCTCGACGACGCAAATATATACCCATGTCACCAGAGACCGTTTGAAGGAGATCCATCGGAAATATCATCCCAGAGGGTAAGCGCATGCTGAAAGATGCCGGAAATAAAAAAAGATTAAACAAAAATCTCATTGCAGCCGCAGCGATCGCAGCGGTTGTCATCCTCGTTCTCGCGTCGCTGATCTTTTGGCGTCCTCGCTTCTTTTCGGCAGGTATTTTTTACGCGCTAAGAGCAAAAAATACTTTCTCCTATTATGTTTTGCAGAACAAACCACATTTTTATTATCTGCAAATGGAAAAAAACGGCAAAGAGATTCAAGTGGGCGTGGATGATCCTTTAGAAATAAGTTATCGAGATGAATTTGTCATTAAAGCCGTGATCAGCGACGATTTGAGCGGGAAATACACAACAGCAACCCTTGAAGGGACGGGTAAGGATGGTAACGATATCGGCGTGCTGTTGCGCGGCATTGATTTAGTCAATCATATCATGCAGAGCAAGACGATGGCGAAAGGCGAGCCATCGGTTAATCATTATCAGGTTGCCGTTTATCATCAAAAAGAACAAATGGCCGTGGTGCCGATTCGGGTGGTAATCACACCTCAGGATTGGCTGAGATTTACTCAAGGCTCGAGTAATAGCAATTCGCAGATTGAATACCTCAAGAAAGCCATTGCCCACAACAGAGAAGATGCCGGCGTGCGCAAAATTCTGGCGGGCATCTATCTGCGTCGGAACAGGATTGATGAGGCCGCGGGACTGTACGAAGACATTCTGCGGATTCAACCCAATGATGCCGCAACGATGAAGGAGCTGGCGCGCTGCTATCTTAAAAGTCAACGATATGACAAGGCAATCGAGCTTTTGTCCGACCGTGCCGGAACAACAACACCGGATGCCGAAGTCCATGCTCTGCTCGGTCTTTCATTAGGTCAAAAGAATTTATGGAGTAAAGCGGTTGAGCATTATCAGCAGGCGGTTAAAATTGAACCGGATAATCATTCGGTGAGATTGCTGCTGGCGGAGGCTTACGAGAAGGCGCAACAGACAAAATCGGCCATAGAGCAGTATCAATATATTGCCGGGCACGGAGGGGATTCCGCCGAAGCCTGGCGAGCACTTGGGGATATTTATCTCCGGGAAAAAATATACGATCAGGCTATCGATAGCTACAAGCAAGTTCTCAAAAGCAAACCCAAAGAGGCGTCGGTTTATGCCAATCTGGCGACGGCTTATGCCGGGCAGGGCAAATTAGAAGAAGAAATGCAAAACCTGAAGAGAGCGATGGCGTTATCGCCGGATGAACCCGTCATCCACTTTAATCTGGCGGCGGCTTATGAAAGAAGAAAAAAGACGGACGAAGCCTTCAAGGAATACTTGGTTGTTTTGAAAAAGAAACCTGATGATACCGATGCCCTGGAGCGCCTGGCGGATCTGGCATTTAAAAACAGAAAATATAATCAGGCCGTTCTTTATTATGAAAAATTGGCCAAGAAATATCCGCAAAAGGCGGCTATATTTGTCAATATGGGGTTTGCCTATGGTGAAATAAAGCAGTACGCCCCTTCGGCTGAAAATTACGAAAAAGCGATCAGGCTGGGCGTAAAAAATCAAACCATCTATTCTAATCTGGCCTATACATACACCAAGCTGGGCAGGGAAAAAGAGGCTGTGATCTATTACGAAAAAATATCGCCTCAGACCAAAAAAACTTTGGGTGTGATTGCCGACTATTACCTTAAGGATAAGAACTTTGCGCAGGCGATTAAATATTATCAGAGAATTGTGAAGCTCGAACCTAAAAAGGCCTCATCCTATTCCAGTCTGGGAGATGCCTATGCCGAGAGTCATCATTGGGATAAAGCGATCGCGAATTATTTAATAGCCCTGAAATACGACCGCGAAGACGATGAAATATACGCTAATCTCGGCAATGCCTACGAAAAGAAAGGGCTTTACCCGGAAGCCTTAAAAGCTTATACACAGGCGTACGAGATTAATCCCGAAACAAAAGTAGGGAGAAGAATTCCGAAGCTCCGAATTCAACTCTTACAGAAAAAAGATTAAAAAACAGGAGTCCACCATGAAACAGGTGAAACTGAATAATTTTACAATTGGCGATCAGGCGGGATTTGTTTTGATTGCCGGTCCCTGTGTTCTTGAAAATGAAGCGGCTGCCTTGGAGATTGCATCTTATCTGAAACAGCTGACGTCCAAGTTGCATATTCCTTTCATCTTTAAAGCCTCATACGACAAAGCCAACCGGACGTCGATCAAGGCTTACCGGGGACCGGGACTGCAGGATGGCTTGAAAATATTAAAGAACATTAAAGAAAAAATCGGTGTGCCGATTCTTTCCGACGTGCACCGCTTTGAAGAGATTGACGCCGCGGCCGCTGTTCTGGATATTATGCAGGTTCCGGCTTTTCTGTGCCGTCAGACGGACTTTGTTGTCCAGATCGCGAAAAAAGCGAAGATGGTCAATGTTAAAAAAGGGCAGTTTCTCGCGCCGTGGGATGTCGCCAATATCATTGAAAAGATTAAAGCGGCCGGGAATGAAGAAATTATGATTACGGAACGTGGAGCATCCTTCGGTTATAATAATCTTGTTTTTGATGTACGCGCTCTGCCCATTATGCGGGCGATGGGCTATCCGGTGATCTTTGACGCAACGCATTCGGTGCAGTTGCCGGGTGGCGCGGGAACGGCCTCCAGCGGCCAGCGGGACATGGTGCCCTATCTCGCGCGGGCGGCTGTGGCGGCGGGTGTGGATGGAATCTTTATGGAAGTTCATCCCGATCCCGAAAAAGCGCTCTGTGACGGAGCGAATTCTCTTTATTTGAATACGCTCGAAACACTATTGACATCACTGAAGAAGATCGATGAGGCGGTGAAAGGAGCAAGGTGAAAGGCGAAGGGATTACGTTGATGTTGAAAAAAGAGATTCAGGAAAAATTAAAAAAGATAAAGATGCTGATTCTGGATGTGGACGGTGTGATGACCGACGGCAGCATCATCATGGACAGCGATGGACGTGAAATGAAAAACTTCAATGTCCGTGACGGCCACGGTCTGGTCATGCTTCAGCGTCATGGCATGCAGGTTGCCATTCTCACCGGTCGAACATCGGCCGTGGTTGAACATCGGGCGCGTGATTTAAAAATTACGGAAGTCTATCAGGGGGCATTGAACAAAAAGGAAGTCTTCGCGCAGATTCTTGAAAAAAATCATCTTACGCCGGAGGTCATAGCTTACCTGGGCGACGATATTGTAGATATCCCCGTATTAAAAATGGTCGGCTTTTCCGCGGCTGTGGCGGATGCGTTGGATTTGGTAAAAAAAACAGTTGATTATGTAACAGTCAATGGCGGCGGGCAGGGTGCCGTAAGGGAAATTTGCGAGATGTTGCTCATGTCCCAGGGCTATTGGACTGAAGTCGCAGCCCGATATGATTTTACCGATCTCCTGTGACCGGGAAGAAGAAATGCGGACTATTCATCTCGGAAAATAACAATGACACTTGCATGGACTTATCTGTTAATAGCCGGGCTGCTGGAAATCGGCTGGCCTCTTGGTTTTAAATTGTCACAGGTTACTCCCTATAGAGTTGCCTATATCATCGTGGCTGTGATTTGCATGGGACTGAGCGGATTGTTTTTGTGGCTGGCGCAAAGAGATATCCCGATTGGAACAGCTTATGCGGTTTGGACGGGAATCGGCGCAGCCGGCACTTTTCTCATCGGTCTGATCGTCTTTCATGATCCCGGATCCATGATGCGGATTCTATCTTTTTTGCTTATTGTCGCAGGCGTGATTGGTTTGAGAATTTCTATGTGATTCAATCCAACCGGTTTCCCTTCTTGCCTTAATCAGTAGAAAGACACGAAGTGTCCGAATTCCTTTACAGAAACGATGGCGAGTGATATAAAGAACTCTAGCTGGCTGAGAATTTGCATGGACGTTCATGAGAAAAAATGAAACTTAAGAAGAAAAATAAAGTAATAATAATAACTTTCGTTATTCTGGTCCTTGTTGCGGCAGTCATTTTTGCCGTTGTTCAGGGTATTGGCGAAAAAAAGGCGAATATTTTAAAAATATTGCCTAATGAAGCCGATGTCCGGATTTCGGATTTTGTTTTTACGGAAGTCGGTCAGGATGATATTCGTTGGGAAGTGAAAGCTAAAAGCGCGCAATATCAAAAAAAACAGAATCTTGCCTTGTTTGATCAGGTTCAGATAAAATTAACCACAAAGGAAGGTAAAGTATTTATCATGACGGGTGATAAAGGCGAGATGTTGACCGATAAAAAGGATGTTGAAATCAAAGGTCATGTTGTCATCACCTCTGATGCGGGTGATAAATTCTCGACCGATTACCTTCGTTACAGCGATGTCCAAAAAAAAATCTATACCGACGCCCCCGTCGTGATGGAAGGCAACCGGATGAAAATACAGGGCGTTGGTCTGTCTATTTTTATGAACAAAGGGGAACTGATACTTTCTTCCGGTGTAAAAGCCAAAATCAACTGATCGGCACAAACCATGAGCGTAAAAAAAATATATTTTGTTGTTTTCCTTATCCTGTTCACCATGAATACCTGTGCGTGGGCACAGACCGGTTTAGATAAAAAAAACCTGTTGCGTAAAACCGAACCGATTGAGATTGTCTCCGACAAAATGGAGGCTTTTCAAGAAAAAAAGATGATCATCTTTTCGGGTAATACGGTTGCCACGCAAGGTGATATTAAATTGAAAACGGATCAGCTGACGATTTACTACAAAGACGCCAATCAAAAGAAAGAAAAAATCGGAAAACAGGAAATCCAAACAACAGGGGATCTCGAGAGAATCGAGGCAAAGGGAAATGTCAATGTCACTCAAAAAGAAATTTCCGCCACGAGTGAAGAAGCGGTTTATTATCAGGAAGACGCCAAAATAATTATGACGGGGAATTCCGTTTTGAAGCAAGGCAAGAATATCATCAAGGGATGTAAGGTCATTATTTATCTCGATGAAAACAGGGGCGATGTGCAAAAATGTGATGCAGAAAAGTCAGGAAGGGTCACGGCGATCATCCACCCGCAGGATAAAAAAATAAAAGATTAAACGGGCTGATCTTAGAGCCATCGGATGAAAGATGAGTCATTTATCGGCAAAAGGACTGGTTAAAATTTATAATAAAAGAAAAGTGGTCAATCGGATTGATCTGGAAATTTCGCCGGGGGAAGTGGTCGGCCTCCTGGGACCCAACGGCGCCGGAAAAACGACCACTTTTTATATGATTGTCGGACTGGTCAAGCCGGACGGGGGAGAAATATTTCTCGACGGTGAGGATATCAGCAGGTATCCGATGTATAAACGGGCGCGAAAAGGATTGAATTATCTGCCACAGGAACCATCTATTTTCCGCAAGCTGACCGTCGAAGAAAATATATTGGCTATTCTGGAGACACTTGATATAAATGAAGATGAAAGACGAGAGAGGCTGAAAGAACTTCTGGGTGAACTGGATCTTACCGCTCTGGCGAAAAACCATGCTTATTCTCTGTCCGGCGGCGAAAGAAGAAGAGTGGAAATAACGCGGGCTCTGGTGACGTCGCCAAAATATATTCTGCTGGATGAACCTTTTGCGGGCATCGATCCACTGGCGGTTGCCGACATTCAGAAGATTATAGAAAAGTTAAAAAATAAAGGGATTGGAATTATTATTTCCGATCATAATGTCCGGGAAACGCTTTCCTGTTGCGACCGGGCATATATTGTCAATGAGGGAGCGATTCTTGTTCAGGGAGAACCGGAAATCATCGCGCAAAGTGACCTGGCCAAAAAGTTTTATTTTGGCGAAGATTTCAGTTTATAGAATTTGACGGGTATGTAACAGTTCATTATGGCTTTTGAATTAAAACAAAACTTAAAACTGTCCCAGCAGCTCATTATGACGCCGCAACTTCAGCAGGCGATTAAGCTTTTGATATTGTCGCGTCAGGAACTGGTGGAAACGATCAACCAGGAGATGGAAGAAAATCCGCTGCTGGAAGAAGTCACGCCGGACGAGACCAGCGCGGAAGAAGTGTGTGCGGATGTCGAAGACGATGTTCAGTCCATTGAAAAGGAAGACAACAAAGCGGTTGATCGCACGACGGAACTGACCGGCGAAGGAGACGGCCGTGAAGAGTTTGACTGGAATAATTACCTGGAAGATTACGGACCGGTCGGTGTTTCTTATGACAGGGCTGATGGGGATGCGCCGACCCTGGATAATGTTTTGACGGAAAGTCCGTCGCTTGTCGAGCACCTGATGTGGCAGATGAAACTGTCGCCTTTTACGGAAGAGGAGGTGCGTGTCGGTTCTCAAATCGTCGGCAACCTGGATCCCAATGGTTACCTGTGCGCCACTATAACGGAAATTGCCCAGCTGGAACACGTCAGTGAAGACATGGTGGAAAATGTTTTGAAAAAGGTTCAGGAATTTGATCCGCCCGGCGTGGCCGCTCGCAATCTCCAGGAATGTCTGCTTATTCAGTCCCGAATGTTATCGAAAGAAAATCGTCTTCTGGGAACCATTATCCGGGATCACTTGAAAGATTTGGAACTGAAAAATTATGTGCATATTGCCCGGAAATTAAAGGTTCCGCTTCGGGAAGTGGAAATCGCCGTTTTGTTAATCAGTAAAATGGATCCCAGACCGGGGGCTATGTATTCGGAAGAGAAGGTTCAATCAATCATCCCCGATGTTTATGTCGTGAAATCAGGAGATGACTATAAAATTATTCTTAACGATGACGGTTTGCCGCGCTTGCGGATCAGCAATTTCTATCGTGAGATTATGGCCGGAGTCGGTGGCCGGGATCATGTGGAAGAAGAAAACGGTAAAAAATACATCCGCGACAAGGTACAGTCGGCCACCTGGCTGATTAAAAGCATTCAACAGCGGCAGAAAACAATCTATAAAGTCGCTGAAAGCATCGTCAAGCATCAGAGGGATTTTTTTGATTACGGCATAGACCATTTGAAGCCGCTGGTTTTGAGAAATATTTCTGAGGACGTGGAAATGCATGAATCAACCATCAGCCGTGTTGTAACCAATAAATATATGCATTCTCACCGCGGTATATTTGAAATGAAATATTTTTTCGGTAGTTCCATTCAAAGAACTTCGGGTGAAAATATTGCCTCGAAAAGCGTTAAAGAGGAGATCAAGCATCTGGTTGGTAAAGAAGACCCCAAAAAACCTTACAGCGATTGCGAAATCGTTGATTTGCTCAAAGCCAAGGGTATCGATATCGCCAGGCGAACGGTTGCCAAGTATCGTGATATGATGGGGATTTTGCCGTCTTCCAAGCGGAAGAAATATTTTTAAAGTCAAGGCTTTAAAATGGCGGCGGAATACGTAAAGAAATAAAATTCCGGTTGACTTCTGGTTTAGTCGTCATTATAGGACTGACCCTTGTCGCCGGTAGCGAGGGTGTCCTTCGGGACATTGGGCTGCCTAATTCAATCAGGGAGGAAAAAGAATGAATATTTCAGTAACTTTCAGAAACAGTGAAGGTGAAGACTGGCAAAAAACGTATGTGCAAGAAAGAATTGAGAAACTGAAAAAATATTTCGATGCGCCCGCCGAAGCCCATATCATCCTTTCCACGGAAAAATTTCGTAATGTTGTTGAAATAAATTTAAGCGCCAATGGCTGGAACGTGAACGCCAAAGAAGAAGACAAGGATATGCATTTGGCTGTGGACAGTTGCATTGACAAAATTGAAAAACAACTCAAAAAGCAAAAAGAGAAAATTCGAGAGCACAAGGCCAGAAGTATCCGGCATGCGGCCAGGAAGGCGGCGGAGGATCTGGAAGAGGACGATTATGCGGCGGCAAAAGTGGTGGAAACCCGCAAGGTCGTCTTAAAACCCATGTCGCTGGAAGAAGCGGTTCTGGAGATGGAAGGCAATAAAGCCCGTTTCCTGATCTATCGCGACACCGCTTCGGAAAATGTCAGCTTGGTTTATCGTCTGGATGACGGTAACTTTGCTCATATTGAAACGAACAGCTAACCCGGGGAATAGCTTTATCTCGGACAAATCGCATTACAGGCCTGTTTCCCGCAGGATGATGGTGTGTGCGCTAAAAGACGGCGTTTCAGGTTTCAGGATCAGGTGTCACCCATGCGACTGGATCAAATGTTTAAAATCGAATTTCTGAATGAAAATCTTTCGTCCAGCACTAAAATAGATGTGCTGGCGGAACTGATTAATATTCTGATCCAGGGCGGCCTGAAGATAGATAGAACCAAAACACTCGATGTGTTGCGGCAAAGAGAGAAACTGGGGTCCACAGGCATAGGGGACGGCTTTGCCATTCCGCACGGCAAGGTTTCGGACCTTCATAAACTGGTTGTCGCCTTTGGACGCAGCAAGAAGGGAATTGCCTTTGATGCGATTGACGGGAAGCCGGTGCACCTTTTTTTTCTGCTCTTGGCTCCGGAGAATTCGACAGGGCAGCATTTGAAGGTCCTGGCTAAGATTTCCAAAATGTTAAAAACGCATAACTTCCGTAAGAAACTTATCGACGCAAGAACAACAAGCGATTTATACAAAGCGATCATTGAGCAAGATGAGTCTTGTCCTATGTAATAAAAGACTGCAAAACAAAATGGTTATCCCGGAAGATATTTTCCGGGATCGTTTGCCTTTCTTGGGCATCCGGCATGTATTGGAACCGCAAGGACTGAAAAAGCCTTTTTCCAGACTTCCCATTACATGCAGCCGGAGCATACGACTGGGTCATCATCAGGAAGGGGCGATCATTATTCTCTCTTGCAGGGCGAAAGAAAAGCTCTTGGCGCTTCCGGATCCGCTCAGTCAGGAATTTTTCGCCAATCTTATCTTCTGCAAGACAGCGTTGTTAATTTTTGCTCAAAGCATGACATGGCCGGCTTCCCTGAAAAAAAAACTCAAACATCATCACCTGCCGGCGGTGATTTCTTCCCTTCATGAAAATCTTCTGGAAAGCCGGATCAAGGCGATCCTTCAGGAAAAAGTCAATAAACGCGTTACGGTTCATGGTGTCGCTCTGGAGATTCAGGGCCGGGGAATTCTGATTACCGGGGCCAGCGGAATCGGCAAGACAACCGCAGCGCTTCAAGTCATGTCCGAAGGTTATGTCTGGATAGCGGATGATCTGGCTGTGATTAAAAAAAATCAAAACGGTCAGCTTATGATTTACGGCCATAGGAAAATTAAAAAATATTTTTATACCGGTGAGACAGGGATCATGGCGGTTGACCATGTTTTGAATGCGGCGCAAATCAAAACCAGGGCGGCGCTCTCCGCAGTCATCGACGTGATCAGAACCGATGCGGATGATGTTTTTACGCAGTTTCTTGAAAAAAATATTCTGGAAACCAGACTGCCGTGCCTGCAAATCGGGATTCCCCGTGCTGGATATTTTGACCAAAGTCTGTTAAAACTAGCTACGCAAAAATTAAAAGAGGTCGGATAATTGAAAAGTATCCATGTTGTCATTATTACGGGATTGTCAGGTTCCGGCAAGAGCACCGCGCTTCGGGCGATGGAAGACATCAACTTCTTTTGTGTGGACAATCTTCCTGTTGTGTTGCTGCCGAAATTCCTTTCCATCACGCTTCAGTCCTCACCGGAAATTAAACAGGTGGCGATGGTCATGGATTTACGGGAAAGAAGGTTTGTCGAAAAATATCAGCGCATCTTTGAACATTTAAAGGAAAAGGGATACAAAATTGAAATTTTGTTTCTGGAAGCCAGTGAAGACTCTCTTTTACGTCGTTTCAGTGAAACAAGACGAAATCATCCACTGTCCGCCCAAGGTTCGATTAAGGATGGCATCAAACTGGAGATAGAGAAATTGTCTCCTTTAAGACAAATGGCGGACAAAGTCATTGATACAACCGAGACCAATACGCATCAGCTCAAGGATATCGTGCAACGGCATTTTCTGCCGATTGCCGGACAGAAAAAAATGATCATTAACGTAACGTCCTTTGGTTACCGGTACGGATTGCCCGCCGATGCAGACCTGGTGATCGATGTAAGATTCTTGCCCAATCCCTTTTACGTTAAAGATTTAAAAGATTATAACGGTCATCACGGGGCCGTGATGGCGTACGTATTAAATAATGAAGAAAGCAAAGAATTTTTGAAAAAATCATTCAATATCATGAATTTCCTCATTCCTCTTTATGAAAAAGAAGGGAAGGCCCGCCTCAACATTGCTTTGGGATGCACGGGCGGCCATCATCGATCCGTCGTCATGGCCAACCAGTTCAGTTCGCATTTCCAGACGATGAAATATGTCGTTCACACATCTCACCGGGACATCAATAAAAGCTGAAAAACAGCTCATAGTTTACCCCTGCGATGTGATTATGAGCTACGAGCTATGAGCTTTTTTACATCGCCATCTTTTTCATCACATTGTCTTCAATCCAATGCGGATCCCACCATTCCTGGGGATTAACGAACTGTCCGCTGATCAGGATGCTGAAATGTAAATGATCGCCGCCGGCAAGTCCGGTTAATCCGGAAATTCCGATTTTCTCCTCTTTTTTAACATTTTTACCAACGGTGGTTTCAATAGAAGAGAGGTGTCCATATAAACTGAACAATCCCAGGCCATGGTCAAGGATGACGGTGTTGCCGTAAATGCCCAGAGGAGCGGCAAAGACGACAATTCCGTTATTAGCCGCTTCAATAGGTGAGTTAGCGGTTGAGGCGAGATCAACGCCAAGGTGCACCGAGTTGCCGTAAGGTTTGCCATCCACCAGATAGGTGCGCTGATCTCCAAATAGAGCCATGGGCGAGGCGTTGCGCATTCGTAAAAATGTTCCTTCCCAAAGTTTTTTATTGATGGATTTGCCGCAGATGTTTTGAATCGTTTTGGTGTTATCTTCACGCATCAAAGTGTTGATGTAGCCAAATACTTCAAGGGGGGTTTTCCCCTGCAACTCGGGAAGCATGCTTTGAAATTCAGGCATTTTCTGCTGGAGAAAGGCATCGCTCAGATTGAGTTTGTCGGCGCGGAATTTCTTTACTTTGATATCGCAGGGCAAAGAAAGTTTTGTCTCATTCCCGGCGTCGTCACGGGCGAAAATAACAATCTTTGTTTTTGTATTGGAGGCATCTATCGGAAGGGCAAAGTATGTAACCGACGCTGGCCTGTTATTAATCAAAATGGCGTGCCCCGGAGAGAATTGATTGTCCACATAGACGCCTGTTGATACGTCTGGCTTGGATGTTGTGTAGGCTATGAATCCGGTGCCGCCCTGGTTGACGTAATGGAGAGGATTCAGTACGGAAATTTGCGGTGGTACCGTGTCAATCTTGACTTGCGCAGCCAGGATGGTTTCATTTTTAAAAAGGGAACAGTCTGTGGCGGTCATATGAATGATGGCCGGGCCGTTCTTAAGTTTGAGCTCTTCAGTATTAATAGTCAGTTGGATACTTTTCTGCTTGTTGGCTTTGGAGGAGAAAGTCTCCTCGGTTAAAATATGCGGTTTATTATCCTGAATAATTTCCACTTTTAGATGGGATAAACCGCTGTGTGCATCAGAAAAAGTAATGCCGACGTCTTTTTTCTTGCCAATGGCCCGGATGTCCTGACTCAATTTAATAACCGGTTTTTCCCGATCAAGATAATCGGCGAAATAAAGCCATCCCAACGCACCTGCACACAAAATAATTACGGCAATCGCCGCATAAGCGCCTATCTTTTTCATCATCTTGCTCCTCGATTTATGACATGAATGAATCCGCGGTTTTCATAATGACTTTTAGCGCGGTTTGCAAGGAAAATATCCTTTTGCCTGCATAAAACCAAAAGACTTTATGCCTTGATCTTGCCGATAAACGCTGTTATATTCTTAAAAAAATAGCAAAGTGGTAAACACGCATGTTGGAAAATAAAAAAATCGTTCTGGGAATTACCGGGGGAATTGCCGCGTATAAAGCGGCGGAGTTGACCCGCGCTTTGATCAAAGCAGGCGCGCAGGTTCGGGTGATCATGACGACAAGCGCCACGCAGTTTATAACGCCGTTGACCCTGCAAACCCTTTCTCAGGGCCCGGTTTATACGGACATGTTTTTGCCTGCCGAACAGTGCGACATGGCGCATATCGCGCTTGCAGACTTTGCCGACGCGTTTGTGATTGCACCGGCGACGGGAAATGTGATCGGGAAGATTGCATCCGGCATTGCCGATGATCTCCTGACCACAACCATGATGGCGCAAAACAAGCCGACCTTAATTTGTCCTGCCATGAACGACAAAATGCTGGCCAACCCTATCGTCCAGGGTAATATTCAGAAGTTGAAACAGTTCGGTTATTCGGTAATGGAAAGCGGTGTGGGAGAACTGGCCTGCAAAACATCGGGCTCCGGACGACTGCCGGAGATTCCGGCGATTTTAGATGCCATTGAATTCCTTTTGACCCCCAAGGATTATGCCGGGGAAAAATTTTTAATAACGGCCGGGCCCACGGAAGAACCGCTTGATCCGGTGCGTTATATCACCAATCTTTCATCGGGGAAAATGGGTTACGCGTTGGCTAAGGCCGCGCATCAGCGCGGCGCGCAAGTGACGCTGATCAGCGGACCGACCAAATTATCCCCGCCACCAGTCGAAAATATCATTTTTGTGCGAACCGCTCTGGAGATGTATCACACCGTGATGGATCATTATTCAAAAGCGACGGTGA